>Ga0116153_10000613_pt1 | contig 42265 bp, 33 predicted proteins | sample AD_UKC028_MetaG_FD_89896 | JGI IMG/M metagenome (GOLD analysis project Ga0116153, IMG submission 89896) | Active sludge microbial communities of municipal wastewater-treating anaerobic digesters from USA - AD_UKC028_MetaG | ecosystem: Engineered > Bioreactor > Anaerobic > Digestate | place: USA...
GCGCCTTCACCTCCTGCAGCCGGGCCAGGATATAGCGGTCGGTCTCGGAGCAGGCGGAGGCGGGGACGGCGTCCCGCGCCGGGTCGAAGTCGGCCAGCACGCCGAGCATGAAGCGCCAGGTGTTGCGGATCTTGCGGTAGCTCTCGCTCAGGCGCTGGAGCATCTCCTTGCCCAGGCGCACGTCCTCCTGGTAGTTGACCATGGCCGACCACAGGCGCAGGATTTCGGCGCCGCTCTGGCGGATGATGTCCTGGGGCTCGATGGCGTTGCCCAGCGACTTGTGCATGGTCCGCCCTTCCGCGTCCAGCACCCAGCCGTGGGTGATGACGGCGCGGTACGGCGAAGCACCGAGGACGCTGACGCCCACCAGCAGCGAGGAGTGGAACCAGCCGCGGTACTGGTCGCCGCCCTCGAGGTACATGTCGGCGGGCCAGCGGTGGCCCGGGCGCTGCTGCAGGATGCCGTGCGACGAGCCCGACTCGAACCAGACGTCGAGGATGTCGCGCCCCTTCTCGAACTCGCTCCCGCCGCAGGCGGCGCAGGCGGCGCCGGCGGGGACGAACTCGGCCGCCTCGCGGCGGTACCAGGAGTTGGAGCCCTCGGCGGCGAAGGCCTTCTCCACGTTGGCGATCGCGGCCTCGTCCAGCAGCGGCTCGCCGCACTGTTTACAGAAGAAGGCGGGCAGCGGCACGCCCCAGTCGCGCTGGCGCGAGATGCACCAGTCGGGGCGGCCCGCGATCATGCTGGCGATGCGTTCCTGGCCCCAGGCCGGCAGCCAGGAGGCGCCGCGGATGGCCTTCAGGGCCCGCTCGCGCAGCTCGGCGCGGTCCATGGCGATGAACCATTGGGCGGTGGCGCGGTAGATGACCGGGTTTTTGCAGCGCCAGCAATGGGGATAGGAATGGGAGATGGTCCCGGCGTGCAGCAGGCTGCCGTTGGCCTTGAGATCGGCGACGATGCGGGCGTTGGCCTGGAAGACCGGCATCCCGGCGTAGGCGCCGACGGTCTCGTCGAAGCGGCCGTCGGGACCGACCGGCGAATAGATGTCGAGGCCGCGGGCGATGCCGGCGTGGTAGTCGTCCTCGCCGTGGCCCGGAGCCGTGTGCACGCAGCCGGTGCCCTGGTCGAGCAGGACATAGTCGGTGGTGATCAGCAGCGAGTCGCGGTCATAAAGCGGGTGGCGCGCCTTCAGGCCGTCCAGCTCGCGGCCCTTGAACTCCTTCAGCTTTTTGACGGTGCTGCCGTTGAGGGCGGCGACGGCCGGCAGCAACGCCGTGGCGGCGATGTAGCGCTCGCCCTCCATTTCGAAGAGGGAGTAGTCGAACTCGGGGTGGACGGCGATGGCCAGGTTGGCCGGGATGGTCCAGGGAGTGGTGGTCCAGATCAGCACCGACACCGGGCGGCCGGAATGATCGGCCAGGATGGGCGGCAGTTCGCGCAGGGGGAACTTCACCGTGATCGACGGCGAGGCATGGTCGTGGTACTCGACCTCGGCCTCGGCCAGGGCGGTGCGGCAGTGGAGGCACCAGTAGACCGGGCGCTTCTTGCGGTAGACGCTGCCGCTGCGCACGAAGGAGTTGAAGAAGCGGATGACAGTGGCCTCGTACTCGTGGTCCAGGGTGGTGTAGGGCCGCTCCCAGTCGCCGAAGACCCCCAGGCGCTTGAAGTCCTCGCGCTGCAGGTCGAGGAAGCGCTCGGCGTAGCGCCGGCACTCCTCGCGCACCTCGAGCTGGCTCATGCCCTTTTTCCGCTCCCCCAGCTGCTGGTCGACCTTGTGCTCGATGGGCAGCCCGTGGCAGTCCCAGCCGGGGACGTAGGGGCTGAAATGGCCGGCCATGGTGCGGCTCTTGACCACGAAGTCCTTGAGGATCTTGTTCATGGCCGTGCCCAGGTGGATGTTGCCGTTGGCGTAAGGCGGCCCGTCGTGCAGGATATAGGGCGCGCAGCCGGCGCGGCTCTCCAGGATGCGCTCGTAGATGCCGGCCGCGGCCCATTTCTTCAGCGTCTCCGGCTCTTTTTGGCTGAGCTGGGCCTTCATGGCGAAGTCGGTGCGTGGCAGGTTGAGCGTGTCCTTCCATTCCAATTTCTTATCCGACATGGTTCGGGCTCCGGGATTGGCGTGAGCGGATATTGTCGCCTATTTCGGGCTATAAGTCAATGAGATCGGCGGAGATGAGATCGGCGGACGGCGCAAGGCCGACGGCGTACGGCAAAGGCATTGAACCGATCTCTGCATGTAACCTTCCGGCTGGTTTTCAGCAGCAGCAACAGTCGGCCTATACTTTCTTTCTTCACAGAAACGCTTCAGTACGGTTACCGTATGCCGTACGCCGTATGCCGTACGCCGAGCTCATCCGTTCCGGCAAGAACCTTTTTTGCCGTTCCTCCGTTTAAGGCCTGTGGGAGGTGCCCATGAGCGAGCAACGGGATTCCGGCCGGCGCGAGGAGTTCAAGCTGGACGGCGGCAAGGTCGTCGAGAAGGTCAAGGAACTGATCCGCGAGGGCAACATCCGGCGCATCATCCTCAAGAACGAGGAGGGCAAGACCCTCATCGAGATCCCCCTGACCCTGGGCGTGGTGGGGGCGGCGCTGCTGCCCGTACTGGCCGCGGTCGGCGCCATCGCCGCCCTGGCGGCCTCCATGACCATCGTCGTGGAGAAGATGGAATAACTACTCCTTCGGCACCAGGCAGAGGAACTTCAGCGGCACGGCGCCGGTGTTCTCGAACTGGTGCTCCTCGCCCGGCTCCACCAGGGCGAAGCAGCCGGGCTGGAGGGGACGGCCGCCTCCCTTGGCGTTGATGCGGCCGCTGCCCTCGAGCACGAAGATCTCGTGCTCGGAGGGATGGGTGTGGTAGGGCGAATGGCCCCCGGGTCGGACCTCGAAGAGGCGCAGCCAGAAATGCGGGGCCGGCGAGTCCTTGCCCAGCAGCCAGCGGATGGACACCTTCTCGGCGCCTGGCGTGGCCACGGGCTCGGCCGTTATGTCGGCGTAGTGCTTCACGACCATGGCAGATCCTCCTTGCGCAAGTGCATTTTCTATCATATTGTATCAAGACAGTAAAGGATTGGCGTGGGACGATCGTGACGCGTAACGCGTGACGCGTGACAAGTAGCTGCAATGAAGTGATCGGCTCGATCAGGATTCAAGGAGAGCCTGGACGAATCATGCGAGCCGTCGCAGCATACCAGGCAGCTGGTTGATTAAAATTCCGATCATCAATGCTTTTCAGCGAATGTCCTCCCAAACCAGGTTCGGTCAGTGTTGTTTCTCGTCACGCGTCACGCGTTACGCGTCACGAGCATTCGTCCTGTTGTTTTGCATTTGTCGTTCGTTTTTCTTATAATCGCTCTTGACCCTGCGAGGTGGCATGAAGAAACCGGCATCCCAGAAGCACGGCGGCACGCCCCAGAAACAGGCCGGCGCCGGCGCGAAAACGGAGCGCCAGGCGCGGAGCGGCGAGCGGCACAAGGTCGAGTCGGAGCTGAACCTGTACCGCGACCAGCTGGAAGAATTGGTCAGCGAGCGCACGCTGGCCCTGGAGCTGGCCAACCGCCAGCTGGAGGAGGAGATCGACGAGCGCCGCCAGTCGGAGCTCCTGCAGTCGGCCCTCTTCCAGATCGCCGGGAAGGCCAGCCAGGCCGAGGACCTGGGTTCGCTCTACGCGTCCGTGCACCGCATCGTCTCCACCCTGCTGTACGCGCGCAATTTCTACATCGCCCTGCTCGACCCGGAGGGGGACGTGCTCCGCTTCCCCTACTTCATCGACGAGTTCGACGCGCCGCCGGGGCCGCAGAAGCTGGGCCGCGGCCTGACCGAGTATGTCCTGCGCAGCGGCCAGCCGCTGCTGGTCTCGGACCAGCAGGTCGAGCAGATGGCCGCCGAGGGGCTGGTCGACCTGATCGGCTCGCCGTCCTGCGAGTGGCTGGGCGTGCCCCTGAAGCGCGGCGAGCGCACCTTCGGCGTGCTGGTCATCCAGAGCTACCAGGAGGACTTCCATTACTCCGAGCGCGACCGCGAGCTCCTGATCTTCGTGTCGCAGCACATCGCCGACGCCCTGTGGCGCAAGCAGGCCGAGCGCGAGCTGCGCGACAGCCAGCGCTTCCTGGAGGCGGTGTTCAACGGCATCCAGGACGGCATCAGCGTCCTGGACGGCGACCTGAACATCCTGCAGGTCAACCAGGCCATGAACCGCCTGTATGCCCACCAGCTGCCGCTGGCCGGCAAGAAGTGCTTCCAGGCCTACCATGGGCGCAGCGAGCCCTGCCGCGTCTGCCCCACGCTGCGCGCCCTGCGCGAGCGCAGCCCGCAGGTGGACGTCGTGCCGCTGGTGGGCGGCGGCGGCCAGAGCGGCTGGCTGGAACTGCATTCCTTCCCCCTCGCCGACGCCGACGGCGAGACGACCATGGTGATCGAGTACGTGCGCGACATCTCCGAGCGCAAGCTGCTGGAGGAGCGCTTCATCCAGGCCCAGAAGATGGAGTCCATTGGCCTGCTGGCCGGCGGCATCGCCCATGACTTCAACAACATCCTGGGCGGCATCCTGGGCTATGCCTCGTGGCTCAAGACCAACATCCAGGGCGACCATCCCTTCTTCCGTCCCGTCGACACCATCGAGAAGAGCGCCCGCCGCGCCGCCGAGCTCACCGCCCAACTGCTGGCCTTCGCCCGCGGCGGCAAGTACGACCTCCGCCCCTGCAGCCTGAACGGCGTCGTCGGCGAGACGCTGCGCATCCTCTCCGGCACCTTCGACAAGTCGATCGTCATCGAGACCGATCTCGACGGCAGCCTGCCCACGGTCGAGATCGACGCCAGCCAGATCCAGCAGGTGCTCATGAACCTGTGCGTCAACGCCCGCGACGCCATGCCCGGCGGCGGCCGCCTGATCATCCAGTCGTCGGTGGCCCGCCTGAGCGAGAGCGACGCCCGCCACCAGCCCGACGCCAAGCCGGGATGGTTCGCCGTGCTGGCGGTAAGCGACACCGGCGTGGGCATGGAACCCGCCGTCAAGGGCCGGATCTTCGAGCCCTTCTTCACCACCAAGGAGAAGGGCAAGGGCACCGGCCTGGGGCTCTCCATGGTCTACGGGGTGGTCAAGAACCATGGCGGCTTCGTCAACGTCTACAGCGAGCCGGGCCAGGGATCGACCTTCAAGATCTACCTGCCCCTGAGCGGCAAGCCCGAGGCCGTCGAGAGCGCCCCCGAGCGGGAGCTGGCCGGCGGCGACGAGGAGATCCTGGTCATCGACGACGAGGAGGCCATCCGCCAGGTGGCCGCCGATATCCTGGGCAGCTACGGCTACCGCGTTTCCCTGGCCGCCGACGGCGCCGAGGGGGTGGCCCTGTTCCGCAAGAACCGCAGGCGCACCCAGATGGTGCTGCTGGACATGGTCATGCCCCGGCAGGGCGGCCGCGAAACGTTCCTGCAGCTCCAGGAGATCGACCCCCAGGTGCGCGTCCTGTTCTCCACGGGCTACAGCCAGAACGAAAAGGTGAACGAGATCATGGCCCTGGGGGTGCGCGGCTTCATCCAGAAGCCCTACCAGGTGCGGGACCTGCTGGCCAAGGTGCGCGAGGTCCTGGATGGAAAGCCCTGAGGGCGTCCATTTCGGCACCGCCGGCTGGAGCTACGCCGACTGGCGCGGGACGGTCTATCCCGAGCCGGTGCCGCGGGGCTTCGAGCCGCTGGCGTTCCTGGCCGAGCGCTTCGAGTTCATCGAGGTCAATTCCAGCTTCTACCGCGTCCCCACGGCGAAGATGGCCCACGGCTGGGCCGTGAAGACGGCGGCCTTTCCCGGATTCCGCTTCTGGGTGAAGATCCACCAGTCGTTCACCCACGAGCTGCGCCTGGACCGGGCCGTGGCCGAGTCCTTCCGCGACGGCCTGCGCCCCCTGGAGGAGGCCGGCAAGCTGGCCGGCCTGCTGGCCCAGTTCCCCTATTCCTTCCACCTCCAGCCCGACCACCTGGCCTATGTCGGCGAGCTGGCTGCGCTTTTCCGCCCCTGGCCGCTGGCCGTGGAGTTCCGCCACCAGGACTGGCTCGAGGAGGAGGTAGTCGACCGCTTCCGCGGCAACGGCTGGATCTGGGCCAACATCGACCAGCCGCAGGTCTCGCGCTCGCTCGGCCTGACCGCCCTGGCCACCAGCCCGGAGACCGCCTACCTGAGGCTGCACGGCCGCAACGCCCGCGACTGGTTTTCCGGCCAGGGGCGCGACGCGCGCTACGATTATTCCTATTCCGCCGCCGAGCTGAGCCGGCTGGGCGAGGTGGTGGCCCGCCTGCGCGAACAGGCACGGAAGGTGTTCGTGTCGGGGAACAACCATTACAAGGGAGCGGCGGTGAAGAACCTGCTGCAGCTCAAGGAGATCCTGCTCCGCCGCCGCCCCATGGGGCAGGCCCACTAGCCCGGCCGCGGTCATGAGGCGCTTCTTTCTTGCCTCGGTCGCCGCGGCGCTGCTGTTCGTCCTTTTCTTCCTGGGCCTCAACCTCTTCGACGCCAAGCCGGCGCCGGCCGCTCCCGGGGGGGACGAAGCCCCGGCGCTGGAAGCGAACCTGGAGCCGGGGAACCTGTTCTTCCTGGTCTGGGGATTCGCCGAGCCGCCCGAGACCGACCCGTTGTCGCCGGAGTACCGTCAGCGCGTGGTCGAGCTGTTCGCCATCCGCGCCCGGCCATCCCCACGCCTCGTCCGTTCCCCCTACGGCCAATGGCTGGCCCAGCTGAGCGCCGCCGCCGCCCGTCACTGGCAGGGGGCCAATTTCCTGTTTCCGCAGGAATCGGCGGCGGAGCTCGGGGGGCAATTTGCCGCGCAGCGCGAGCGCATCGGCGAACTCGGGCTGCGCTTCGCGCCGCTGCTGTCGCGTTTCCGCCGCCTCCTTGGCGCCGGCGCCCTGAGCGACTTCACCCCCCTGAACTGGGACTGCCCGCCCCGCAGCCTGCAGCTGGCTACCTTCGCCGCCAAGCAGCACTCCGCTTCCGCCGTGCTGGCGGCCCTGGACGGCCGCTGGCCGGAAGCGGCGGACGCCCTGCTGGACGAGCTCGATGCCGGGCTGCGCCTGCTGTCCGGGGCGCGCGCCATCCGCACCAATGCCCTGGGCCGGGCCATGGTCGAGCTGGCGCTGCGCTCGCTGGCCGCCCTGCTGAACCGGAGTGAGTGCCCGCCGGGACTGGCGCGGCGGGTCTTCGCGCGGCTGCCCGAGCGCCCGGTCGCCGCCTTCGGCACGGCCGCGGCGCGGGACTTCCAGCTGCGGAGTTTCCAGGCGGCGGTCGGCCGCAGCAAGCGCGAGCGCATCGTCGATCCCATGCTGCTCAAGGACTTCTTCCGCCAGCCGGCCTCCTTTTTCGCCCTGGAGCGGTTCGTGGCCATCTCCGGCGCGGGGGTCTTCAGCGCCGTCCATGCCCTGGCCGCCTTCCTCCTGCAGGAGAACGAGACCACTGCGTTGATGCGCGGCTTCTGGGACGACGTCGGCCGCCTGGAGGCGATCCCGCCCTGGCAGGCGGGGGCGGCCGACCGGCCGCAGCTGCGCGGCGTGCCGGGGAGCGGGAGGCATGCGCCCCTGTGGTGGCTACGCAATCCCCTGGGCAAGATGATGGCGCGCTCCTCCGTTCCCTATACCTGGCCGGTGGTCCGCCATTATGCCCTGCGCGGCCACGAGACGCGGGCGCGCTATGAACTGACGCGCCTGCTGGCCATGGCGCGCCTGGCCTGGGAGCGGGGCGGCGGGCTGGGCGTGACGGAGCTGAAGCGGCTGCTGGATGCCGCCGCGCCCGATCCCTTCAGCGGCCGGCCGTTCCGCTACGGCTGGGGCACCGCGACCCTGTACAGCCTGGGCGCCGACGCCAGGGATGACGGCGGCCGCGAGCGGCTCGAAATGTGGCGGGATTCCGACGTCGCCGTGGCCATCCGCTTCGTGAATCGTGATTCGTAATTCGTAATTCGCAAGAGGAACAGCAATCGGCCGGGCTATTGCGGTTACGAATTACGAATTACGCCTTACGAATTACGAAGCTCGTTTATTTCTTGAGCAGGTCCCGGATCTCGCGCAGCAGCGTCTCCTGCACCGGCGGCGCCGCCGGCGCCGCTTCCTGCTTCTTCTTCAGCGAGTTCATCCCCTTGACCACCAGGAAGATGGCGAAGGCCACGATGAGGAAGTCGATGAGGGTGTTGATGAAGACGCCGTACTTCAGGACCACGGCCGGGGAGTTCTCCCCGGCGGCCTTCAGCGTGACGCCCAGGCTGGAGAAGTCGACGCCGCCCAGCAGCAAGCCGATGGGCGGCATGATGACGTCGTTGACCAGCGAGGTCACGATCTTGCCGAAGGCGGTGCCGATGACGATGCCCACCGCCATGTCCATGACGTTGCCGCGCATGGCGAAGGCCTTGAATTCCTTGATGAATCCCATGGTTCCCTCCTTTTTTTATTTATGAGCCGGGCCGATCAGAAATCAAGGGAAGAGAGAGGGAAGGCAGAGGAAAAGGCAGAGGGAGGACAGAGTGGAAAAGAGGTTCTGAAAATGCTTTTTTCACTTTCTCTTCCCTCACTCTTCCCTTATTCTTCCCTCTGTTTTCCCTGCGCCTTGGGTGCGCCACAGGGTCCGCAGCCGGGTCAGCTCGCGGTCGCCGGCGGTCAGACGCAGGCTCTGCAGCAGCACGGCGCTCCCGGGGACGGGCCCGGCGGCCGGGGCGGCGGCCCGGCCGATCTCGGTCAGGCAGGCGACCCCGTCGCCCAACCGTGCCTCGCCCAGGAAGGCCGCCTCCAGCGAGGCGATCGGCCAGGAATTCACGGCCTCCGGCGCCGAGCGCAGCCCCCAGCCCAGGTAGACCGTGTTGTTGACGTGGTCGTTGAGGTCGATGTCGTCCGCCTGGGCATGGAACAAGCGCTGCGGCGAGCCGGGATGGGGCGGGGGCAGCGGAACGAAATCGTCCGCGACCATGCGCTCCGGGCAGGGGCCGTAATCGGGAAGGTGCGGGTCGAGGCGTGCCGGGCGCCGGCTCTCCAGGTTCATCAGCGCCCAGGCGCTGGTGGCGCGCAGCATCTCGGCGCCCGCGGCGTCGCGCAGCTGGAACTCGCGCACGGCGAACAGGCGGTGGCGGCCGCAGGGCCAGGTGGCGATATCCACGGCGGCGCCGGGAACGGGAATGGAGGCGACGCGGGCGTGCAGGCGGGCCAGCACCCAGGTCAGCCCCTTGGCGTGCAGGTCGCGCACCCCCACCCCCAGCGCTTCGGCGTGGCGGCCGGCCGTCTCCATCATCTCCTCGAGCACGGCCAGCAGGCGCATGAGCGGCGATTCTCCCTCCCGCTCCGGCACGGTGAACGAATGGTGATGGGGCTCGAGTTTCATCGTGGATGGAATTATAGCCGAAGGACCGAATAAGTGGTAGTGATAGTGGTAGTGGTAGCAGGAAACTCAATGAGCTATAGTGACGAGTGACATGTGACGAGTGACGAGGAAGAAGCAAATCCTGGTGTCAGTGACAGTGTCAGTGCCAGCAAAAAGGAATTCCACGGGATCTACATGTTCGTATTCGTGTTCGCAACAGCCGGAATCTCTCGCTGTTGCGGATCACGAATCACGGTAAAACAATCCAATGTTTTCTCCGCGCCTTGAATTGGCTTTACTACAAAACATGGAACGTGGAATGTGGAACCTCGGCGGACTGTTAGGTTATTCAGATGTCGTGTAGCCCAATTGGGGCAACCCTTGGGGACGCCGCCCCTGGCAGGGCCGTCAGCGTGGAGCCTCGACGGACTGTTCGGTTTTTCTTCCTTCCGCCGTACGCCGTACGCCATGCCCTATTCTTTGATGTCGCTCAGGTCGCGGATGATCATGACGTCGTAGTCGCCGAGGCGCTTGAATCCCGCCTTGCGGTACAGGTCCAGGGCCTTGTGGTTGTCGCGGTGCACCTCGATCTTCACCTGCAGGCCGACGGTCTTGGCGATCTTCAGCGACTCGCGCAGCAGGGGCTTGGCCAGCCCCAGACCCTGGCACTCGGGGGCGATGGCGAAATGGTGCAGGTAGAGGCGCCGGCCGTCGTTGGTCAGCCAGGAAGTGCCGACCACGGTGTCGCGGTCGCGGTCGACCAGCACCAGCAGCCGGCCGTTGCGGCGCAGCGTGTTCTCGATCACCTCGGCGCTGTCCCCCCGCCCCGGAGTGCTGATCCCCGATCTCTCCCAGATCTCGGCCACGTGAGGGAAGTCGGCGGCCCAGTAGTCGCGGACGAAGAACCCTTCGCCGTTTTTCATCGCCTAGTTGTACAGGGGGCGGATGCGAAAAGTCAAGGGCCGGCAGGGCTCGGCACACGACAACCGCTGTGAAAGGATCAGCCGTGACGAGTAACAAGTGACGAGTGACGAGGAAGAAACGAACTCGACGTACGGCAGGAGGGAAAAGGGCTCCAGGGAAGAGAGAGGGAAGAATGAGGGAAGAAGGAGGGAAGAGAGAGTGGGAAAAGTCCTTTCAAGTGTTAGTGTTTGTGTTTGTGTTAGCAACAGCAATGGAACGAAGCTTCAAAAAGAGAAAATGGCGAAAGCCCTGTCAGGATTTCTTTCCCACTCCATCTTTCTCTTTGACTTTCCTCTGCTTTTCCGTTTCTCTTCCCTGTGCTCGTTCTGGAGTTGACTTCACGAATTGGCTATAATCGGAGCCGAGCCATGAGGAGCATCATGAAAAAGAACATCATCGCCGTCGTCTTCGTCCTGGCCTTGTCTCTCCCGGCGCTGCCGGCCGCCGACGAGCCGCTGCCGTCGCCGCCGCTGGCCAAAAAGGTCCCCAAGGAGCTGGTCATCCACGGCCATGCGCGCCAGGATGATTATTACTGGCTGAACCAGAGGGAGAACCCCGAGGTCATCGAGTACCTGCGGGCGGAGAACGCCTACACCGACGCCGTGATGAAGCCCGCCCAGGGACTGCGCGGGACCCTGTACCGGGAGATGGTCGGCCGCCTCAAGCCGGACGACTCCTCGGTGCCCTACTTCGAGAACGGCTACTGGTACGCCGTGCGCTACGAGAAGGGGAGGGACTATCCCGTCTATACCCGCCGCAAGGGATCGCTCAAGGCTGCGGAGAAGGTGCTGCTCGACGGCAACCGCATGGCCGCCGGCGAGAAGTACTTCCAGATCGGCTCGATCGCCGTCAGCCCCGACAACGCCGTGCTGGCCTACAGCGTCGACACCGTGTCGCGCCGCCAGTACCGCATCCGCTTCCGCGACCTGCGCAGCGGCCGCGACCTGGCCGAGGAGATCCGCATGACGGCCGGCCGCATGGCCTGGGCCGCCGACAGCCGCACCCTGTTCTACCCGGTGATCGACCCCGAGACGCTCCGCGCCTACAAGGTCTGCCGCCACCGGCTGGGGAGCGCCGCCGCCTCCGACGCCGCGGTCTACGAGGAGAAGGACGAGACGTTCGACGTGGGCATCGGCCTGAGCCGTTCGCGGCGCTTCCTGCTCCTCTCCAGCCGCAGCACGCTGAGCGACGAGTACCGCTTCCTTGACGCGGCCCGGCCCGAGGGCGCGTTCACGGTGTTCCAGCCGCGGCGGCGCGGGCTGGAATACAGCATCGACCACCTCGACGGCCGCTTCTTCGTCCTGACCAACGACGGCGCCGAGAACTTCAAGCTCATGACCGCCGCCGAGGGCCGGACCGGCCGCGACTCCTGGACCGAGCTCGTCGCCCACCGCCCCGACGTCCTGCTGGAGGACTTCGATCTCTTCGCGCGCTATCTGGTACTCAGCGAGCGCCGCGCCGGCCTGACGCAGCTCCGCGTCCTGCCCTGGGGCGAGCGCGAGGGCTATGCAATCGAGTTCCCCGAGCCGGCCTACACGGTCGGGACTTCGTTCACCGCCGAGCCCGATACCGACCTCATGCGCTTCACCTACACCTCGCTCACCGTCCCGCCCTCGACCTACGAGTTCGACATGAAGACGCGCCAGCGCCGGCTGCTGAAGCGCCAGGAGGTGCTGGGGGGCTACCGGCCCGAGCTGTACGCCGGCGAGCGGCTCATGGCCCCGGCCTACGACGGCACGCTGGTGCCGATCTCCCTCGTCTACCGCAAGGACACGGCGCGCGGGGCGGGGACGCCGCTGCTGCTGTACGGCTACGGCTCCTACGGCTACTCCACCGACCCGGAGTTCAACTCCGCGCGCCTCAGCCTGCTCGACCGCGGCTTCATCTTCGCCATCGCCCACGTGCGCGGCGGCCAGGAGCTGGGCCGCTCCTGGTACGACAACGGCAAGCTGTTCAAGAAGATGAACACCTTCACCGACTTCATCTCCTGCGCCGAGTACCTGGTGCGCCACGGCTACACCTCGCCGCCGCGGCTCTTCGCCACGGGCGGCAGCGCCGGCGGCCTGCTGATGGGCGCCGTGGCCAACCTGCGGCCCGACCTGTTCCGCGGCATCGTCGCCGCCGTCCCCTTCGTCGACGTGGTGACCACCATGCTCGACACCTCCATCCCGCTCACCACCAGCGAGTACGATGAGTGGGGCGATCCCAACCGGCCCGAGTGCTACGAATACATGCTGTCCTATTCGCCCTACGACAACGTGCGCGCCAAGGACTACCCGGCCATGCTGGTGACCACCGGCCTGCACGATTCGCAGGTGCAGTACTTCGAGCCGGCCAAGTGGGTGGCGCGTTTGCGCTCGGCCAAGACCGATGACCGCCTGCTGCTGCTGCGCACCAACATGGAGGCGGGCCACGGCGGCGCCTCGGGCCGCTTCCGCCGCCTGGAGGAGGTCGCCTTCGAGTACGCGTTCCTGCTGCAACTGGCCGGCGGCCAGAGCAGTGAAAAGTGAAGGAGCCCAAGAGGTGAATAGTGAAAGAGACAAAGAAGTGAAAGAGACTACGCTTCCAGGACTCATGGAAGACCCTTTCGCTCTTTACTTTTCACTTTTCACTTTTTTCTGAGGCTTGCATGAGGATCATCGACCTGACGCCGGAACACGCGGAAGAGTATTGCCTGTGCCTCGAGGAGTGGTCGGACGAGATCCGCGAAGCGGGCAGCCACAAGCGCGAGTGGTACGAGCGCCACAAGGACAGCGGACTGCGGGTCAAGCTGGCCGTGGACGACAGGGGCACGGCCGGCGGCATGATCCAGTACCTGCCCATCGAGCAGTCGCCGGCCGAGGGCAGCGGGCTCTATTTCATTCTCTGCATCTGGGTGCACGGCCACCCGCAGGGACGGGGCGACTTCCGCAAGCGCGGGATGGGCACGGCTCTGCTGGCAGAGGCCGAGGCCGACGCCCGGGCGCTGGGCGCCAGGGGCATGGCTGCCTGGGGAGTGACGCTGCCCTTCTGGATGCGCGCCTCCTGGTTCCGCAGGCACGGCTACCGCAAGGCGGACGCCATGGGCATGACGGCGCTGATGTGGAAGCCCTTCGCCGCCGATGCCATGGCGCCAAAATGGATCCGGCCAAGAAAAAAACCCCAGGGCGAAGCGGGCAAGGTGAAGGTCACCGGCCTGCTCAACGGCTGGTGCCCGGCCATGAGCCTGGTGCACGAACGGGCCCGGCGCGCCGCCTCCGAGCTTGGGCCGCCGGTGGAATTCCACGAGATCCGCACCGACGACCGCCCCGTCTTCCTGGAGTGGGGGATGAGCGACGCCCTGTTCATCGACGGCCGGGAAGTGCGCAACGGCCCGCCGCCCAAGTACGAGAAGATCAAGAAGAAGATCGCCCGCAGAATGAAAAAAGTGAAAGAGCCAAGAAAGTGAAAGAGCCTGGTCTTCCAGAACTCGTGGCAGGCTCTTTCACTTTTCACCCTTCACTTTTCACTAATTACAAGTGAATGAGGCAAAGAAGTGAAAGAGCCTGGTCTTCCAGGGCTCATGGGAGACTCTTTCACTTTTCACTTTTCACTTTTCACTATTCTTCGTATCAGCAGCTCGGCGGCATAGAAAAGGGCCGCCGAAGCGGCCAGCATCAGGATGCGGAACGCCAGGAAGCCGGGCACGATCCCCTGCAGGCTGGGATGGACGCGGAAGGCGACGTTGATGTTCTCCGCTGGAGGCGTGACCCAGCCGGAGAGCAGGTGCAGGGCGGCGATGCCGGCCAGCGCCGCCAGCCAGCTGCGCCTGGGGAAGCCGGCCCGCCGCGCATGGCACACGCCGATGGACAGCCCGCCGACATGGGTGAGCGGCGATGTGAAGATGAATTCCCCGCCCGCGGCCAGGTCGACGGCCCACAACAGGTTGCCCAGGACCAGCCAGAGGACGCCGACGCCGTTCAGCGCCGGCCGCCTCGCCAGGACGGCGATGCCGACCAGCAGGCAGCCAAGGTGGCAGGCCCAGAGCAGGGCGCCCGGCACGCCCCGCCGCAGCCAGGTGACGGCGTGGACGGCGTAGAACGACAGCGCGGCCGCGCCCAGCAGCAGCTGCGGCCAAGTGAAAAGTGAAAGAGGCGAAGAAGTGAAAGAGCCTGGTCTTTCAGGGCTCATGTGAGACTCTTTCACTTTTCATTTTTCACTGTTTACTAGTGAAAGAGCCTGGTCTTTCCGCACTCATGGCAGACTCTTTCACTTCTCACGATTCACTTTTCACTCGCGAGATGGAGAGGATCTTCACGGGCCGATTGAGCGTCTGTCCGTCCGCCTCCAGGCGCTGAATGCGGCGGACGACCTCCATGCCCTTGACCACGAGGCCGAAAACGGCGAAGCCTTGGCCGTCGGGGTTGCGCCGGCCGCCGAAGTCGAGCTCGGGCTGGTCGTTGACGCAGATGAAGAAGCTGCTGCGGGCCGTGCCCGGGGCATCGCGCGCCATGGAGATCGCCCCGTCCACGTGCTTCAGGCCGGTCATTTGCGTGGTTTCGTGGACGATGGGCGGGAAGCATTTCTTTTCGTCGACGTCGCCGCCCTGGATGACCTCGATCCGCACCCGGTCTTTCGGCTGGTTCTGCGGGGTCACGACGCGGAAAAAGGTTGTGCCGTCGTAGAGCCCGGCTTCGACGTAGCTCAGGAAGTTGCCGGCGGTGACCGGCGCCTTCTTCGGGCAGACGCGGACTTGGATCTCGCCTTCATCGGTCGTGATGCGGCAGGTCACGCCGCCGGCCTCGGGCAACGCGCGGGAGCGGGCTGCGAAAGGCCGCACCGCCACCAACGCCAGGCACAGGAAGGTCAGCAGGGTTTTTTTCCGCTTGGGCATGGATCCAATGGTAGGGGAGCGTGCCACCCCGTGTCAAGGGCAGGGGGACAGGGAAGACGGCGGGAAGAATGAGGGAAGAGAAAGGGAAGAGAGAGTGGAAAAAACCCTGTCCGCGACTCTTCCCACTCTGCCTTCCCTCTGCCTTTCCCTTTGTTTTCCCTTGCTCTTCCCTTGAGCTTCTGCCGGCTTCGCAATCGCTTCCTGCCGCCTCACCTCATCAGCTTGCGGTAGCGGCCGGGCGACTCCCCCCAGTGCTCCTTGAAGCTGGAAATGAAGTACTGGTAGTCGGAATAGCCCAGGCGCGAAGCGAGATCCTTGACGGTCAGGAAGCCGTCGTCGTTCAGCATGTGCTCGGCGCGCAGCAGCCGCTGGCGCTTGATGAAAGTGTTGAGCGTCATGCCGCGGACGGCGTGAAAGACCCGCGAAAGGTGGCAGCGACTGACCGCGAAATGCGCGGCGAGCGTCTTGATGGTCAGGCCGCGGAATTCCTCGTCGGGCAAGCGCATGATATAGCCGAGCACGTTATTGGTGATGTCCTTGCACTTCATTCCTTTTTCCATGCTTGTCCTCGCCGCGGTATTTGCATGAATGGTGCCAAATATCAATGTGAGTGCGGATCACCGATAAGCAAGGATTTTGGGCAATGGGTCTCCCCACGGCGAACCGCCCGTCCGCTCGTGGCTGTCCCATAATAGGACAGTGCCGTTGGGAGGGCTCAGGAAAGCGAACGGAATCAAGGGCTCAGGCGGACATGGCGCATGTCCCATTTTGGGACAGCGCGGCGCCGGCCGCCCGGAAGGGCAGCATCCCGCCGGGATTTCCCGCTCTGACGCATGTCCCATTCTGGGACAGCGCGGCGCGGGGCGCGGTTGCATCCCCGGGCGATTCCGCTATAATGGCGTCTCCTCGGGGTGCCATGAACATGAAGCTGCTTTTGATCAACTGCTACCGGGAACAGTCGGGCGACAAGATCGCGGGTTACCGCGACTGGCTGCGCGCCGGCGCGGAAGCGGCCGGCATCGTGATCGAGCCCATGGAAATCGGGGACGACCGGATTGAACCGGACATGGGCACCGCCGCCATCGTGTCGGGATCGCAGAAGATGGTCGGCGACAACGAGGCGGGAACGGCCCTGCTGGAATTCCTCGCCGGCTGGCGCCGGCCGCTGCTCGGCATCTGCTTCGGGCACCAGGCGCTGGCGAGAGCCTTCGGCGCGACGGTGCGCCGCGACGACACGAAGCATTTGGGCGCAGGGGAGGTCCGCGCCGGCGCCGCGGCAGGGCTCTTTGCCGGCTTCCCCCCCGCCTTTCCCATGCACGAGAGCCATGAGGAGATCGTCGTGCGCGACGCCGCGCTGGAGCGCGAGTTTCACGTGCTGGCCGTGAGCGGCGCCGGCCTCGTCGAGGCCATCGTCCATCGCCGGCGCCCTCTGTATGGCGTCCAGTTCCATCCGGAGCGGTCGGGGGAGCTGGGAGTGCGGTTGCTCGTTAATTTCCTGAGAATCGCTCAGCATGAGGCTGCGAACTATCGTGACGCGTGACGCGTAACGCGTGACGAGTAACGGCAAACGAACGAACCCTATCCAAGAAATCGATCGAAAAGGAAATCCTGCGAGTCTCTTTCGCTTTTCCAAATTAGAACATCGGGAACTGGTTTCTTGGAGTGAAGGAGAAAGAAACGAGCATGGATCATGAAGAATACATCGGCAAATCAGGGCTGTTCCGCGTCACGCGTCACGCGTTACGCGTCACGGAATTTACTTCTTGATCGCGCTGAGCGCTTCCCTGGCCGCGGCGAGCAGTGGCTCGGCCGAGATCTCCCCGCCCACGGCGTTCTGCATCCACAGCTGCGGCACGAGGCGGCCGGCGCGGCACATGCGCTCCATCTCCCGGCCCAGGCTGCGGCCGCGCAGATGGCTCTCCAGCTGGAAGGCGATCAGGTGTCCCAGCGGGTAGTCGGGCAGGTAGAGGGCGGCGTCGATCATGTGCGAGTATGCGGCAAGGAGCGCCTGGTCGCGGACCCCGAAGACGGGGGCGTAATACTTGTTCCAGACCTCGCGGGCGCTGGCGATGACGGCCCGGCGCAGGGAATCGGCGCTGGCGCCGGGATTCTTGTACAGCCACTCCCAGACCTTCATGTCCACCATGGCCACGCCGGAGATCTCATAGGTCATCCACAGCGTGTCCAGCGCCTGCAGCTGGCGGGCGCGGCCGCCGGCGGCGGGATAGCCCAGCGCTTCCAGATCGCGGTTCTGGAAGACGAAGGCGAAGCCTTCGGTGATGGCGGTGTTGGGCACGCCGGCCATCAGCCAGGAGTCGGCCTTCTGCAGCGACAGCACCTGCTCGACGCAATGGCCCAGTTCGTGCATGGCGACGTTGAAGCCCTGGTAGTTCATGCCGCCGGCATCGGCCCTCGTGCGCAGGTGCGATTTCTCGGAGCGCATCTGCGCCCCCCAGGCGTGGCCGGCGCCGCGGGCCGGGTCGACGGCGATGCGCTCGGCGATGAAGGCGGCGCTGGCGGGCGTGAATCCCAGCTGCTGCAGGATGGGGCTCACCCCTTTCTCGAAGCGGGCCAGGCTGGGGTATCTCTGGCGCACGCGGCGGTCGAGCTCGGCTTCGGTGATCCGCGCCCTGGGCTTGAAGCCGTTGTACCAGATGTCGAACGGCCGCAGCTCGCGCCCCAGGCGCGAGGCGATCAGGGCGGCGGTGTCGCGGACCTCGGGCGACGTCAGCACCTGCTCCAGCAGCCTGGAGACGTCCGTCTCCAGCAGCTCGCGCTCCAGCTCGAACTTGCGCCGCGGGTGGCTGGGCAGCGAAGGGAAGTGCTCGTCCATGTCGCGCATGGCCTTGAAGACGTCCAGCAGGTGCATGTAGCGCGAGTTGGGCTCGGGGGTCCAGGCCACTTCGCGGCCGTCCTTGAACACCTTGTTCTTGTAAGGATTCCAGGCCAACTCGTCGCGGTCGATCACCGACTTGGGGATGTCCTGCTGGATGATGCGCTTGAGCACCTCGTGCAGCATGTCCTGGCGGGCCAGGCCGTCCTTCTCGGCATAGAGCGCCTTGATGTGGTCGCGCAATCCCCAGTGGCTGATCAGCTTCAGCGCGGCGGGGAAGAGCGCCCGGCCCTCGCCGTCGACCAGGCAGCCGGCGTGTATGTTGTAGCGCGAGATGTAGGTTTCGGCTTCGCTCAGGGCGGCGGCGGCGTTTTGGCTGACCCGCGCCGGCAGGCGCGAGAGGAACAGGTCGCCGCAGCGGGCGGCCGCCCACTCGCGCCGGCTCCAGCCGGGCCCCAGGTCGGTCTTCTCGGCCAGGGAGTAGGACGGAAAATTGAGCAGCACCTCGAAGGCGATCTGGCTCGCGAACAGATCGTCGCTGACATGGGCGGCGGGGTCGATCTGGCCGAAGCGCTCATCGATGGGCTGGATCTCGCCGCGCTCCTCCTGCAGCGGCCTCTTGAACTCGAGGCTGACGCGGTTCAGGTGGCCGTACAGCGTCTCGAGATTGGCGTCCAGGCGCTGAAACAGCGAGTCCAGCGCCTCCGACCCGGCGCGGAAAGAAGTCTTGCAGAACTTGACGAACTCCTCGGCGCTCCCGTCCTCGGGCCGCCAGAAGGCGGCCGCCTGGCGCACGCCGTGGTCGATGCGCGCCTTCTGCTCCTCGCCGTACCGGCCCAGCAGGTACTCGCGCACCCCGTCCTGGGTCTCCTTGTCGATGAACATGTCCTCGCCTCCCAGCGCGGCCGAAAGGAAAAATGCGGCCGCCACGACGGTCAGTATGCGGATGGGTTTCACCGGGGCCTCCAAGGGCTCAACTGTAGCACGACAGGTGCAGCAGGTCAAGAAGAACGACGGTCTATCGTGACGCGTAACGCGTGACGCGTGACGAGAAACAGCCCTGTAACGAAGGAACTCGTCTCCTTCTATCGCCCTTGGTGATGGGACTTCATATATAGAGAACCAGTTGGTCGGTGTCGCCGTTCTCTCCTTTTGAATCGATAGTGAAACTCATCGAAGCAAGGAATTCGCCGGGCACTGGGTTAGGCAGTTCGCGTTCAAGGATTTCGATTCGTGCTTTTTCGCGTCACGCGTCACGCGTTACGCGTTACGTGGTCTGAGCCGGTTCTTGGAGCTCCTTGTACAGCTCGATCTCGCTGGCGAAGAACAGCATTTTACTGAACTGGCGGCCGAGGACGTAGAACTGCTGCCACAGGAAGACGGCGAGGAGCAACGGCGGCGTCCCCTTGGGGAGGACGCGGGCGACCTCGAGATAGAGCAGCGTCAGCGCCACGAACGCCAGCCCGGCCAGCAGGTGGAGGCCCCAGGCCTTGAGGAAGCGCCGGCCGACGAGCTTCAGCATCCGCCCGGTCTCCTTGAGCACGCCCCGCCGCTTGCCGGCGGCCAGCCCGATCTTGATGTAGTCGAGGAACATGGAGATGATCCCCAGCAGCAGGAGCAGCGCCAGCAGGCGCAGGACGCTGGCGGCGACCACCGGCCACTCGGTCGCCGCCTGGCGCGTGAGGGCCCGGAGCAGCCGCGCGACCAGCCCGTGCAGGAGGCCGACGAACAGGAGATAGACGGGGATGGAGAGGAGGAACAGCCGCAGGAAGCGCCAGAAATGCAAGCCGCAGTCGTGGAAGAACTCGGCCAGGGTCGGGCGCGCGCCGGGGCGGAGCAGGCCGCCGATGACGCCGCCGTTGAGGAAGACGGCCAGCAGCAGGTACAGGAGCAGGGCCGCCAGCAGCAGGCCCATGACCAGGGGCGCGGCCCCCTGGAAGCGGGTGCCCAGGTCGGTCATCCAGTCGACGTCCATCCGGGACAGCAAAGAATCGGCCGCGAGCGAATGCGAGGCCTGGCCCTGGATGGCGACGGCGAACGGGGCGGCGACCAGCAGCGAGAACAGGAGGTTGATCGCCCACAGGCGCAGGGCCAGCCGGCCCTGCCTGGCGGTGGTCCCGAGAGCCTTCGAGAACAGCTTGAGGTTCGACATGGTGTTCTCCTAGATCAGCGAGCCGGCGAACTGCAGGAGGTTCTGCACCCAGAAGAGCAGCCGGGCCGACCAGCGCAAGGGCCCGGCGGAGCGCGCCTCGGCCGTGCAGCTGTTGTTGCTCAGGTCGCGGTCGACGAGGAACACGGCGTCGGGATCGACCTGCGCATAGCGGATGCGGCTGGGGCCCTCGTAGACGAAGTCGATCCAGCGTCCCTGGCCGTCCCATTCCTCGACCTTGCGCGCGCCGTTGGCGAAGACGACCAGGACTTTCAGCCTCACGCCGGGGCCCGGGCGCGCCTCGCCGAGGCGCTCGACGCGCACGCGCGTGGCGTACCGCTTCGCCTTGGTTTTCCGGTCCTGTTCGCGGGCGGCCTTGCCCGTGACCTCGCTCCTTTTGCCCTGGCGCTCGAAGACGCCGCGCGGCGCGCGGATCTCGGCGGAACCGGCCCGGGTCACGCCGTAGTCCCACTCCCGGGCGGAGAGGAACAGCTCGTCGAAGAGCCAGGTCAGGTCCCGGCCGCTGACCTCGTTGGCCACGGCGATGAAGTCGCGGGTGGTCGGATGGCGGAAGCGGAAGCGGGTGTGGAACGTGCGCATGACCCGCAGCATGGCCTCCTTGCCGATTAGGTTCTCCAGGGTGCGCAGGTTGGTCGCCGCGCGCATATAGACGTTCATGGCGTAGCTCATGGACGAGGAAAAGCGCCAGGAGGCGGTCTGCACCGGGTCGAGGCGGGCGGCGAATACGGCGGCCATGCGGTCCATCTCCAGGTCGGAGTACTTGAAGGGGCCGGTGTAGCGGGTGAGGGGGATGCCGGCGACGTTCAGCGGCACCGAGCCGGCGCCGTAGGCCTTGGCCAGGACCTTGCCGGTGGAGTAGGTGTTGATCCCCTCGTCCAGCCACGCTTCCTCGAACTCGTTGCTCGCCGCGAGGCCGTACCAGTAGCCGTGGCCGAACTCGTGGATGATCACCATCTCCGGGTCATTGGCCTGCGGCGTGGCCAGCACGCGGGTGCCGGCGGTGAACAGCGTCTGGTACTCCATGCCGCCGGCGCCGCTGCGGAAGGGCGGGTCGACCATGGTCACCTGGGCGTAGGGATAAGGGCCGTACCACAGGCCGTAGTACTTCAGGGCCGCGCGCAGCGCCTTGAAGTGCCGCTCCGCCTGGGCGCGGTGCTCGGGGTTGATCAGCAGGACCATCCTGACGTCGGGAAGCCGGACCTGGTCGACCGGCAGGCGCAGGGCGCCGGCGACCTCGCGGTACTCGGCCTCGCTCACCTCGCGGGCGGCGACGAAGTCGCGCTCGAGGCGAACATAGTCGGGATCGGCGGTCCAGGCGAAGTCGTGGATGCGCTCCTGGGCGAACGTGTGGGTGGCGGTGCCGGCCTTGCCGTCGCGGCGCGTCGCGATCTCGCGCCCCGCGGCGCCGACCACGAATGGTTCGGGCACGGTGATGTGGACCTTGAAGTCGGCGAAGTCGGCGAAGAATTCGCTGTTCAGGTGGTACTGGTGGCAGTTCCAGCCCCGGCCCTCCTGGTACACGCCGGGCTTGGGGAACCACTGGCCGATGAAATACCCGTCGTGGTAGTAGCCCGAGCGGCGGACCGTCCTGGGGATCCGGGCGCGGAAGGCGATCTGCAGGTCGGCTGATTCTCCGGGAGCCAGCGGTTTGGGCAGCCTGACGCGCATGACCGTCTGGTCGCGCGGGTGGAGCGGCCGGTCGGGGAGCATGAACTCCATCGTCGGCTTCAGGTCGGCGCCGCCGTTCAGGCGGATGGCGTCGATGTCGATCCAGCCCCAGTCGCCGTCCTTGACGTCGGTGTCGCCGTGCATGTCGGCGCCGAAGTCCTCCTGGCGCGCCTCGCGCATGAAGGCGCTCTCCTCGTTCTTGAAGGCGTTCCAGTAAAGGTGGAACCAGATGTCGGGGACGGTGTCCCGGCTGGTGTTGGTCCAGCGCACGGCCTCGCGGCCGTGCAGCATCTTCTGCTCCGGGTCGAGCGTGACCCAGATCTCATAGTGCAGCGGCATCCCCCCGGAAGCCGCCGCCGGAGCGGCGTTTACCCCTGTTGCCGCAGCCCGGGCCGGCTCGGGGACCTGAGCCAAGGCCAGTAGCGGAAGAAGAAGGAGGGTGGCGATCAGGGATTTCTTCATGGGAGAACCTCCGGGGATTTCATCGCTAAATAAACGAGAAACGCCGGACAATAGTTTCGGTTTATTGAACGAGGCGAACGGCGGAGAACGCGCAGAGGGCGGCCGACTTCAACAGCTTTATTGAGCTCAGGGAAGATAAAAGGAAGAGCGAGGGAAGAAAGAGGGAAGAGAGAGTGGAAAAAACCCGATCAAAATTTCTTTCTCACTCTGCCTTCCCTTTGCCTTTCTCTCTGGCTTCCCTCTCTCTTCCCTGAAGCTTCTGAAGCCGTATGCCGTATACCGTACACCGTATGCCGAATGCTCGTTTTCAACCTGGAACGTGGCACGTGGTACGTGGAACCTCTGGCTTCTAGATCAACGGCCAGGTCTGGGTGGGCAGGCAGGAGTCATCTTCACTTCATGGTGATTGGCGGACGGCCGACGGCGCACGGCGGACGGTAAAACCTTCTGAGAACTAGATCGTGATTGGGCTTCTACCCTATGCCGTATGCCGTACACCGTATGCCGAATGCTCGTTTTCAACCTGGAACGTGGCACGTGGTACGTGGAACCTCTGGCTTCTAGATCAAAGGCCAGGTTTGGGTGGGAAGGTAGAAGATCATCTCCACCTGGGTGCCGGCGCCCTTCTCGGAGATGATCACCAGCTTGTCGGCGAAGCGCTTCATGTTGGCGATGCCCATGCCGGCGCCGAAGCCGCGTTCGCGGACATGGTCGGGGGCGGTGGAGTAGCCCTCCTTCATCGCCTTGTCCAGGTCCTCGATGCCCACGCCGTTGTCCACCACGCGCACGATGAAGCGGTCCTCGTCCTGGAAGAAGTAGATGTCGCCCTGGCCCTTGCTGTGGATGACCACGTTGGTCTCGGCCTCGTAGGTGGCGACGCCGACGCGGCGCACGATGTCGTTGTGGAAGTTTTTGCCCGCCAGGTAGCGCTTCAGCATGGCGGCGCCGCTGCCGGCGGCGTCGATGTCGGCGGTGTCGATCTGGTAGTGGAAGCTGGCCTCGTCGGCCTTCAGCCGCTCGCCGGTGATGGCCGAGTACTCGGCGTTCAGGGTGCGGGTGCGCTGCTGGTCGTGGATATAGATGAGGTTGAACTTTTCCACGATGCCGTGCAGGATGTCGTCCTTGGTGATGATGCCGCAGACGCGGCCGTCGTCGTCGACCACCGGGAAGCGCCCGAACTTGTAGCTCTCGAAGCGCTTCACCACCGCCGGCAGCGGGTCGTCGCGGCGGAGGGTCACCACGTTGGGCGACATCAGGCGGCGGATGGGATCGTTGAGCTTGTTGAACTCCAGGGCATGGATGATGTCCTCGATGCTGATGATGCCGACCAGGCGCCGGTTCTCGTCGACCACCGGCATGCCGGAGATCTTCTTGATCTTCATCAGTTCCTTGGCGTGGGCGATCTTCTTCTCGGCGGAGATCTCCACCACGTTGGTGCTCATGATGTCGCCGGCGCGGATGTCCTCGAAGATGGCGGCGTAGCGCGAGAGCTGGTTATTCTTTTCCGGCATCGCTGCCCCGCAGCCCCATGGCGAAGAGCTTGCCGCAGGAGGAGAACAGGTAGCCCCGCGTGCGCAGCAGCAGGAAGTTGTTCTCGCGGGCGTAGGCGATGGTCTCGGGGGCGACATTCTTGCCGCGCACCACGATCAGCCCCAGCAGGTCGGTGACCAGGGCCGAGCGGATGACCTGGGGGTAGGTGTAGCCGGTGAGCACCATCATGCCCGGTTGGGTCAGCGCCAGGATGTCGCTGATCATGTCGCTGGCGCCGGCCGAGCGCACCTCCTCGTCCAGCTTGCTCTCCCCGGAGAGCACTTCGGCGTCGAGCAGCGCCACGATGTCACGGACTTTCACCATGCGTTCCTCCCCTGGCGGCCCCGGCGGTCAGTTCTCGCTGTAGATCTCCTTCTCGTACACGGTCTCCAGGCGCAGCTTGTGCTTGGCCTCCTCCTGGGCCAGGGCCAGGAAGGTGTCGCGCAACCCCTCGTCCTGGGCGATGGCGGCCAGGTCGCTGTAGAGCTTGAACGAGGCCTTTTCGCGGCGCATGGCCACGATCAGCGCCTCCTGGTAGTCCATCTCCGGGGTGGGCACGATGTCGACCAGGTAGTCGACGATCTTCAGGTCGGTGACCTGCTTGGCCGCGGGCTTGAAGGAGCTGCCGCCCTTGACCCGCTGCAGCTTCTCCTTGTGCTTGAGCTCCTCGCCGGCGAAGAGGACGAACTGCTCGCTCAGGGCCCTGTTCTCGAGCTTCTGCGCCCACTCCAGGTAGAACTGCCGGGCCTCCTCCTCCTTCTCGATGGCGAAGTCGAGGATCTCGTTGACCGACTGGAAATTGGCGATCACGTCCATGGGCTGGCCGCAGCAGACCAGCTGTCCCTTGCCCTCGGCGATCACTTTGACGATCTTGCCGCATATCGCGCATTTGTAGAATTCGCTCATGTCCACCTCCGGGAATTTGCGGCAGCATTGTAGCAAAGAAGCATCGGTTCTGCAAGGAACATTAGAGCAAGTGATAGTGATTGCGTTCGTGTTAGCAACCGCAATGAACGAACTCAAAAAGAGCACGAGCGACTGCTTAGAGCTCTTCAAGCATCCGAGCATCCGTTGCTTGCTGACGTCGGACGCCGAACCTCGAACGTCGAACCTTGAAGCGTAGGAGGTTCCTCTTTCTTAGAATAAAGTTTTGCCGCTAACTATTTCTTGACAATCGGCTGCTTTTTTACTAGTATACGATCCGGAAATGGTCCCGGGGCGGCGCACGCCCCAGGTCGACTTTCATAGGCAGGAGGAGCGGTCCCCGCGGCCGGAAAACCCTCCCGCTGCAGGAGATCCGCGATGCAGGTCAAGGATGTCGCCGCGAAGCTGGGGTTCAGGGTCCTGGCCGAGGGCCGGGAGCAGGAGGTCACGGGCGGCTATGCCTCCGACCTGCTCTCCGACGTGATCGCCAACGCCGAGGAAGGCTGCCTGTGGATCACGGTGCAGCGCCACCTCAACATCGTCGCCGTCGCCCAGCTGAAGAAGCTGGCCGGCATCGTCATCAGCCGCGGCGGCGAGCCGGACGCCCCCGTGCTGCAGCGGGCGGCCCAGGAGGGGCTCTTCGTCCTGGCCAGTCCCGAGGACACCTTCACCGTCGCCGGCCGCCTCTACGGCCTGGTCCGCCCCGGCCGGTGACGTGCCCGCGCGCCGCGTGTCGCCAGCGACCCCGTCGTCTTCATCATACACAGGAGGCTTGCCATGGAAGCTCAAGCGGTCCACGTCCCGGATAACGAGCAGTACCGGGAGCTGAAGCGGTTCATCGACGCCAGCCGCGGCGTCCCCGGCCCGCTGATCCAGGTCCTGCACCGGGCGCAGAAGATCTTCGGCTACCTGCCGCTGGAGGTCCAGCACTTCGTCGCCCGCGAGCTGGACGTCCCGCTGGCCAAGGTGTTCGGCGTGGTCACCTTCTACAATTTCTTCCGCCTCGACCCCATCGGCGACCACATCGTCAACATGTGCCTGGGGACGGCCTGCCACGTCAAGGGCGCCTCGGAGATCATCAAGGCCCTGGAAAAGGAACTGGGCGTCAAGGTGGGCGGCACCACCGCCGACCGCTTCTACACCCTGTCCACGGCGCGCTGCTTCGGCGCCTGCGGCCTGGCGCCGGTGCTGATGCTCGACGAGGAAGTGCACGGCCGGCTCAACCCGCAGAAGGCCATCCAGATACTTCGCGAGATGAAGGCGCGGGCCGCGGAAGCGGCCGCCGCCGAAACGAAGGAGGAAAAATGAAGCTCGAAGACCTCAGGAAGATCCGCGAAAAAGCCGAGAAGGATATGCTGCTGCGCGCCGCCTCCACAAGGCTGAAGGTGGTGGTGGGCATGGGCACGAGCGGCATCGCCGCCGGCGCCCGCGAGACGCTGAAGGCCTTCCTGGACGAGATCGAGAAGCGCGATTTGCGCGACGTCGTCGTCACCCAGGCCGGCGAGCGCGGCCTCAGCTCCCACGAGCCGATCGTCACCGTCATCGAGGAGGGCAAGCCCTCGGTGGTCTACGGCCACGTCGACGGCGAGCTGGCACGGCGCATCGTGGCCGAGCACCTGGTCAACGGCAACCCGGTCTCCGCCGCCATCATCGAAGTCAGGGAATAGGCAAGCGAGGACGGCATGAAGAAACGGCTGGACGTGCTGGTCTGCGGGGGAGGCGCCTGCATCTCCTCCCACAGCCATGAATTCAAGGAAAAACTGAAAGAGGAGATCGAGAAGGCCGGGCTGGGCGGCGAGCTCAACCTGGTCGAGACGGGCTGCATGGGCCCCTGCGAGCAGGGCCCGGTGATGGTCGTCTATCCCGACGGCTCCTTCTACTGCAAGCTGAAGGAGGAGCACGCCGAGCGCATCGTCCAGGAGCACTTCCTCAAGGGGCGTCCGGTGCAGGAGCTTTTGTGGCAGGCCCCCGAGGCGCGGCGCATCGTCGAGGAGAAGAAGCAGGCGCCATTCTTCGAGAAGCAGCTCAAGATCGTCCTTTCCAACTGCGGCCGGATCGACCCGGAAAACCTGGACGAGTACATCGCCACCCGCGGCTACGAGGCCCTGGGCACGGCGCTGACGCAGATGACCCGCGAGGGGGTGATCGACGTCATGACCCGCTCGGGCCTGCGCGGCCGCGGCGGCGCCGGCTTCTCCACCGGCATGAAGTGGAAGTTCGCCTACGACAGCCAGAACGAACAGAAGTACGTCCTGTGCAACGCCGACGAGGGCGACCCCGGCGCTTTCATGGACCGCGCCGTGCTCGAGGGCGACCCGCACTCGGTGCTCGAGGGCATGGCCATCGCCGGCTACGCCATCGGCGCCGACAAGGGCTACGTCTATGTGCGCGCCGAGTATCCGCTGGCCATCCAGCGGCTGAACGCGGCCATCGCCCAGGCGCGGCAGGCGGGCCTGCTGGGCGAGAACATCCTGGAGACCGGCTTCCGCTTCGACGTCGAGCTGCGCATGGGCGCCGGCGCCTTCGTCTGCGGCGAGGAAACGGCGCTGATGGCCTCGGTCGAAGGCTTGCGCGGGCAGCCGCGCCCCAAGCCGCCCTTCCCGGCGGTCAAGGGGCTGTGGGGCAAACCCTCGATCATCAACAACGTCGAGACGCTGGCCACCGTGCGCCACATCATCCTCAACGGCTGGGAGTGGTTCGCCGCCATCGGCACCGAGAAGAGCAAGGGCACGAAGGTCTTCGCCCTGTCGGGCAAGGTGACCAACACCGGCCTGGTCGAGGTGCCCATGGGCATCACCCTGGGCGAGCTGGTCTACGACATCGGCGGCGGCATTCCCGGCAACAAGGCCTTCAAGGCCGCCCAGACCGGGGGCCCCTCGGGCGGCTGCATCCCGGCCAAGTACCTGAACACGGCGCTGGACTACGAGTCGCTGAAGGCGCTGGGCTCGATCATGGGCTCGGGCGGCCTGATCGTCCTCGACGAGGACAGCTGCATGGTCAACATGGCCAAGTACTTCCTCGAGTTCTCGCTCGAAGAGTCGTGCGGCCAGTGCGTCCCCTGCCGCGTGGGCCTGAAGCAGATGCACGCCCTGCTGGAGAAGATCACCACCGGCACAGGCACCATGGAGGACCTGGACAAGCTGGAGAGCCTGGCCTACACCGTGCGCGCCACGTCGCTGTGCGGCCTGGGGCAGGCGGCGCCCAATCCCGTCATCTCGACCATCAAGTACTTCAAGCACGAGTACGTCGAGCACATCCGCGACAAGCGCTGCTCGGCCGGCGTCTGCGCCGCCCTGTTCGTGGCGCCCTGCGTCAACGCCTGCCCGGCGGGCGTCGACGCCGCCTCCTACGTCTCGTACATGGGCGACGGCCGCCGCCGCGAGGCCTATTTCCAGCACATGCAGAACAATCCCTTCCCCATCGTCTGCGGCCGCGTCTGCCCGGCGTTCTGCGAGACGAAATGCTCGCGCGGCAAGTACGACCAGCCGCTGGCCATCCGCGAGGTCAAGCGGCTGTTCGCCGAGTACGCCATCGAGGAGGGCTTCGGCTTCGCGCCGCCCGCCCGGCCGCACAAGGAGAAGGTGGCGATCATCGGCGCCGGCCCGGCCGGCCTGGCCTGCGCCTTCTACCTGACGCGGCTGGGTTACCTGCCGGTGGTCTTCGAGGCGCTGAAGGTGGCCGGCGGCATGATGAAGGTGGGCATTCCCGATTTCCGCCTGCCCAAGGACAAGCTGCAGGCCGAGATCGACGTCATCGCCCGCGCCGGCGTGGAGATCAAGTTCAACTCCACGGTGGCGTCGGTCGACGACCTGCAGAAGAAGGGCTTCGCCGCCGTCTTCATCGGCAGCGGCGCCCACCAGGCCCAGGCGCTCCCCATCGAGGGCAGCGACCTGAAGGGCGTCTTCTCCGGCATCGACTTCCTGCGCGACGTCAACCTGGGCAAGAAGGTCAGCATCGGCGACGACGTGGTCGTCATCGGCGGCGGCTCGACGGCCATGGACGCCGCGCGCATGGCGCGGCGGCTGGGCGCCCACAACGTGCGCCTGGTCTACCGCCGCACCCGCGCCGAGATGCCCGCCCAGCTCGAGGAGGTGGTGGGCGCCGAGGAGGAGGGGGTCGAGATGGACTTCCTGGCCAACCCCCTGCGGGTGGTCGGCAGGGGCGGCAGGGCCGCCGGCCTGCACTGCATCAAGACCAGACTGGCCGACTTCGACGACTCGGGGCGGCGGCGCCCGGTGCCGGTGCCGGGGAGCGAGTACACCATCCGCGCCAGCGCCGTCATCTACTGCCTGGGCCAGAAGCTGAGCCTGGGCCTGACCGGCGGCAAGCTCAGCCTGGACCGGCGCGGCCACATCGCCGTCGACCCGCAGACCATGGCCACCAGCATGCAGGGGGTGTTCGCCGGCGGCGACGCCGTCAATCCATCGACCGTCATCGAGAGCGTGGCCCAGGGGCGCAAGGCGGCCGTCGCCATCGACCGCTTCCTCGGCCGCGCCGGCGCCCTGTTCGACAAGCCGCGCCAGGTGGTGGCGGTGCAGTACGACGAGGAGGCCTACCTGAAGACCATCGCCCGCAAGGAGCCGCACATGGAGTCCCCGGAGCGGCGCCTCGCTTACCCGGGCCTGGAGGCCAGCCGCGGCCTGACCCTGGACGAGGCGGTCGAGGAGGCGCGGCGCTGCCTGCACTGCGACCGCGTGCAGCCGCCGCAGAAGGAGAGCGTCGCGGCCGAGACCGTGGCCATCGAGGCCATGCTGTGAGGTGAGGATGAAACCCGAAAAGATCCTGAAGCGATACGGGCGCTCGGGCGACAACCTGCTCGCCATCCTGCATGACATCCAGGACGCCAGCCCCGAGCACTACCTAAGCGACGCCGACCTGCGCTCCGCCGCCGACTACCTGCGGCTTCCCTACAGCTTCGTCCACGGCGTGGCCAGCTTCTACACAATGTACAGCCTGAAGCCGCGCGGCAGGAACCTCATCCGCGTCTGCCAGTCGCCGCCCTGCCACCTGCTCGGCTCGTCGACCATCTCGCGAGAGCTGATCAAGGTCCTGGGCGTCGGCTTCGGCGAGACCACCGCCGACCGGCTGTTCACCCTGGAAATGACCTCCTGCCTCGGCGTGTGCGGCGTGGCGCCGGCGATGATGGTCAACGACCGCGTCTACGGCAACCTGACCGCCGAGCGCATCGCGGGCATCATCGACGACCTGAGGAGGGCCCAATGAGCGTCTTTCGCACGCACGTGCTGCTGCCGGTCGACGTGGGAACGGCCCAGGCCGGGGTGTTCGAGGTCAAGCGCCGGCTGGAAAAGGAGCTGAGCGTCCGCCAGATGCTCGACGAGGTCAAGGTGCTGGAGAGCGGCACCGTGGGCATCGTGGGCAAGGGCGTCATCCTGGCCGTCTATCCCGACCGCATGTACTATTTCAACGTCCGCGAGGCGGACGTGCCGCGCATCGTCGACGAGCACCTGCTCAAGGGGCGGGTGGTCGCCGGGCTGGACCATGCCGCCATCGCCGTCTCCCCGTCCGTCCCCGGACCCAAGGTGGGCCTGACCCGCGCCCAGCGGCGCATCGTCCTGGACAAGGCCTGGACGGTCGACCCCGAGAACATCGACGAGATCATCGCCGCCGGCGGCTACCGCGGGCTGGAGAGGATCCTCCGCGAGGCGCTCCCCCCCGAGGCGGTGATCGAGGAGATCAAGAAGTCGGGGCTGCGCGGCCGCGGCGGCGCCGGCTTTCCCACCGGCATGAAGTGGGAGTTCACGCGCAAGGCGGCCGGCGGCGAGAAGTACATCGTCTGCAACGCCGACGAGGGCGAGCCGGGCACCTTCAAGGACCGGCTGATCCTCGAGGGCGACCCGCACCGCCTGATCGAGGCCATGGCCGTCGCCGGCTACGCCATCGGCGCCGGCCGCGGCTTCGTCTACATCCGCGGCGAGTACCGGCTCTCCATCGACCGCCTGCAGAAGGCCATCGCCCAGGCCCGCCAATACGGGCTGCTGGGGAACAACATCCTGGAGAGCGGCTTCTCCTTCGAGCTGGAGATCCGCAAGGGCGCCGGCGCCTACGTCTGCGGCGAGGAGACGGCGCTGATCGAATCGCTGGAGGGCAAGCGCGGCAACCCGCGCGTCAAGCCGCCCTATCCGGTGACCCACGGCTTGTGGCAGAAGCCGACGGCGGTGAACAACGTCGAGACCCTGGCCAACGTGCCGGGGATCATGGCCAACGGCGCCGACTGGTTCCGCCGCATCGGCACCGACAAGTGCCCGGGCACCAAGGTCTTCACCGTGCTGGGCCACGTCGAGTACCCGGGCCTCGTCGAGACCGACATGGGCACGCCGCTGCGGGAGATCATCTTCGGCTTCGGCGGCGGCGTCAAGGGCGGGCGGAAGTTCAAGGCGGCGCTGCTGGGCGGCGCGGCCGGCGTCTTCGTCCCCGAGAAGCTGCTGGACGTGAAGATGGACTTCGAGAGCCTGAAGGAGAACAAGGCCGTCCTGGGATCGGGGGCGGTGCTGGTGATGGACGAGACGGCGTCGGTCGTCGAGATGCTCTTCTCCATCGCCAAGTTCTTCGCCCACGAGTCGTGCGGCCAGTGCGTCCCCTGCCGCGTCGGCACGCGGCAGATCCTGGACATCGCCTGGCGCATCCGCCAGGGACATGGCCGCGCCGGCGACGCCGAGACGATGCTGCAGCTGGCCGAGACGATGTTCAAAACCTCGCTCTGCCCGCTGGGACAGTCGCTGGTCATGCCGGTGCGGAGCGCGCTGGAGAATTTCGCCGAAGAATTCGCCCTGGCCGCCGGCCAGGCCGGGAAAGCATAAGGAGGAATCCATGTCGGAAATGGTCACCATCGTCATCGACGGAAAGGAAATCCAGGCCGCGAAGGGCGCCAATTTGCTGCAGGTTGCCCGCGCCAGCGGCTTCGACATCCCCGGGCTCTGTTTCTATGAAAAGGTAACCCCGACGGGCGACTGCCGCCTGTGCATGGTCAAGATCGAGGGCCGCCCCGGCATGGTCCCCTCCTGCCTGGTCAAGGTCGAGGCGGGGATGAAGGTGACGGCCTTCGACGAGCAGCTGGAGTCGACGCGCAAGATGCTGGCCGACGTGCTGCTCTCCGAGCACAACGACGACTGCATCACCTGCGACCGCGACGGCGACTGCATGATCCAGGACCTGGCCTTCCGCTACGGCCTGGATACCCCCAAGCGCACCTTCGCCCCCGTGTGGCGCGAAGTGCCGCAGGCGCCCGATGCGACGGCGCCGGTCCTGGCCTACGACTCCTCCAAGTGCATCAAGTGCGAGCGCTGCGTCAAGGCCTGCTGGGAGATCCAGGGCAAGGGCGTGCTGAGCATGGCCCAGCGCGGCATCCACAGCCACGTGGTGGCCGGCACCGGCCAGTGGACGCTCTCGGAGTGCGACGGCTGCGGCGAGTGCGTCCAGGCCTGCCCGGTGGGCGCCCTGATGGAGAAGCCCAACTACGGGACGCGCGTCAAGAAAAAGGACGTCGAGCGCAAGGTGGTCACCACCTGCCCCTACTGCGGCGTCGGCTGCCAGCTTGAGCTCTGGATCCGCAACGACCGCATCGTCAAGGTCAAGGGGGCCGACGCCGTGCCCAATTTCGGCGCCTGCTGCGTCAAGGGCCGTTTCGGCCTGGACTTCGTCCACCGCGGAGACCGCCTGACCCGGCCGCTCATCCGCCAGGATGGCCAGCTGGTCGAGAGCAGTTGGGACGAGGCCCTCGACCTGGTGGCCGCCCGGCTCGGTGGCATCAAAAAGGAGCACGGCCCCGCCGCCCTGGCCGGCCTCTCCTCGGCCAAATGCACCAACGAGGAAAACTATGTGTTCCAGAAGTTCGTGCGCGCCGCGTTCGGCTCGAACAACGTCGACCACTGCGCGCGGTTGTGCCACGCCTCGACCGTCGCCGGCCTGGCCCGCTCCTTCGGCTCGGGCGCCATGACCAACTCCATCGAGGAGCTCGAGCACGCCGAGGTGATCCTGGTCACCGGCTCCAACACCACCGAGACCCATCCGGTCATCGCCACGCGCATCAAGAAGGCCGTCCTCTTCCACGGCGCCAGGCTGATCGTCGTCGACCCGCGGCGCATCGACCTGGTCCCCTACGCCGAGAAGTACGGCGGCATGTGGCTGCGGCAGAAGAACGGCAGCGACGTGGCCTGGGCCAACTGCATGATGAACGTCATCATCGGGGAGAAGCTCCTGGCGGAGGAGTTCGTCAAGACGCGCACCGAGGATTTCGAGGCCTTCAAGAAAGTCATCGACGGCTATCCCCCCGAGAAGATGGAGAAGGTCACCGGCATCCCGGCCGGGGCGCTGCGCCAGGCGGCGCGCCTGTACGCCGGGGCCCAGCATGCCGCCATCGTCTACTCCATGGGCATCACCCAGCACATCACCGGCACCGACAACGTCATGTCCATGGCCAACCTGGCCATGCTCACCGGCAACCTGGGCAAGGAGTCGTGCGGTGTCAACCCGCTGCGCGGCCAGAACAACGTCCAGGGCTCCTGCGACATGGGCGCCCTGCCCAACGTCTTCCCCGGCTACCAGGCGGTGACCGACGCCGCGCTGCGCGAGAAGTTCGAAAAGGCCTGGAACGTCAAGCTCGACGACAAGGTCGGCCTGACCGTCACCGAGATCATGCACCAGGCCGCCGCTGGCAAGGTCAAGGGCCTCTACATCATGGGCGAGAACCCCATGGTTTCCGATCCCGACCTCGGCCACGTGAAGAAGGCCCTGGAGAAGCTCGACTTCCTGGTCGTGCAGGACATCTTCCTCACCGAGACGGCCCAGCTGGCCGACGTGGTGCTGCCGGTGGCGTCGTTCGCCGAGAAGCAGGGCACGTTCACCAACACCGAGCGCCGCTCGCTGTGGGTGGAGAAGGCGGTGCCGGCGCCGGGCGAGGCGCGCATCGACTGGGAGGTCATCCGCGACGTCTCCACGCGCATGGGCTACAAGATGGAGTACGGGTCCATCCAGGACATCATCGACGAGGTCAACCGCATGGTGCCGCAGTACGCCGGCATCACCCATGAGCGGCTCATGAAGGGCGAGAGGCTGCAGTGGCCCTGCCCCAATCCCCAGCACCCGGGAACGAGGTTCCTGCACCGCGACAAGTTCACCCGCGGCCTGGGCAAGTTCTTCGCCATCGACTACATCCCGCCGGCCGAGTGGCCCGACGACAAGTACCCCTTCCTGCTCTCCACCGGGCGGCTGCTCTACCATTACCATACGGGCAGCATGAGCCGGCGCACCGGCGCCCTGCCGCAGTACGTCCCCGGCCCCTTCATGGAGATGCATGTCGCCGACATGAAGCGGCTCGGCCTCGACGAAGGAAAGAAGGCGAAGGTCACGACCCGACGCGGCTCCATCGAGATCGAGGCGCGCCAGAGCCCGCGCGTGGACGAGGGATCGGTGTTCATCACCTTCCACTTCGCCGAGGCGGCGGCCAACGTGCTGACGAACGACGCCATCGACCCGATCGCCAAGATCCCCGAGTTCAAGGTGGCCGCCTGCCGCATCGAGGCCCTGGGAGCTTGAAGCCGGATCCGGCGCGGGAGCCCTAGCCCGCGCGGCGGCTGGCCGCCGCTCGCGTTCAGGCCTTGAAATCAGCGAAGCGGGCGAGAAGGAATTCGGCCAGGGCCTTGGTGCCCGGGAGATCGCGGCGAACGCGCTTGACATAGACGCAGAACTGGTCGTCCATCCATCCTCGGCCGGGAAATAGGTCCAGCAGCTGGCCCCGGCGCAGTTCGCCCTCCACCGTGTAGCGCGGCACGAAGGCCACGCCGATGCCGGCCAGCGCCCCGTTGATCAGCCCGCGCACGTGGTTGATCTGCATGATGTGGGCCGGCAGCGCCGGGTTTTTCTGGGGCAGCGCCATGACGAAGTTGTTCCACCACTCTCCCTTCTCGTCCAGGGACAGCATCGTCACCCGGGCCAGGTCGTCGGGATCGCGCAGGCGGTTCCTGTGGACGAAGGCGGGGGAGGCGACGACGGCGTAGCGCTCGCGGAACAGGAAGACGCGTTCGACGTCCCGGTGGTGGCAGGGCTTGCAGTCGATGATCAGGTCCAGCTCGTCGCGCAGCAGCGGCGCGTGCAGGTGGTGGGAAAATGTGCAGTGCAGGCGGATCTCGGGATGGAGCGGGATGAAGCGGGCGAGCTCGCGCAGGAGCAGGGTGGTGCCGAATTCCACCGGGGCGCCCAGCATCAGCTTGTGCCGCAGCGGTCCGCCGCTTCCGTGCAGGATGCCCTCGCAGCGCTCGATCTCGCCGAAGATGCGGTCGCAAGCCCGGAACAGCTCTTCCCCCGCCTCGGTCAGCTCGTACTCCCTGCCGCGCCGGATAGACAGCCGGGTCCCGGCGGAGCGCTCCAGTTTTTTCAGGGCGTGGCTGACCGCGGATTGGGTGACGAACATACGCTCGGCGGTCTGGGTGACGCTGCGCAGCCGGGCAAATGCCCAAAACGTCTTCAGTTGATGAAGGTCGAGCGCCATTTTTTATTATTATTTATTTTCATGCTGCATATGAACAGAATGAATTATTTGCCTGGTCGGTTTCATGGTATATTGGGAGGGCATTCATGTCAAGTCAGGTGCGGGCCGCCCTCGCTGGCTGCCTGATTCTAGGGTGAGTACAATGAACGCAACGATCCAACTGACCGTGGATGACAGGGAAACCACTGTCGCCGAAGGCATGACCATACTTGAGGCGGCGCGCCAGGCAGGCATCCAGATCCCCAGCCTGTGCCACCATCCCAACCTGAGGCCGACCGCCTCCTGCGGCGTCTGCGTCGTCGAGATCGCCGGCATGCCCGGGCCAAAGCGCGCCTGCTGCACTCCGGCCGAGCAGGGGATGAAGGTCACGACCAACTCCAAGGCGTTGCGCTCGCTGCGCAAGACGCTCGTCGAGCTGATCCTCTCCAACCACGCCACCGAGTGCCCGACCTGCGCGGCCAACGGCAAATGCGAGCTGCAGGACCTGGCCAACGCCATGGGCGTGGACTTCAACCGCTTTACGCTCATCGTGGAGGACAAGCCCATCGACGAGTCCAGCCCCTCGGTGCACCGCGACCCCAGGAAGTGCATCGCCTGCGGCCGCTGCGTCACCGTCTGCAGCGACATCCAGTCGGTGTGGGCCATCGACATGGTCAACCGCGGTTTCGACGTCAACGTCAACACCTTTTTCAAGGAGGGACTGGGCCGCAGCGCCTGCGTCAACTGCGGCCAGTGCACGGTGTTCTGCCCCACCGGCGCCCTGCGCGAGCGCAGCGAGACCGACGCCGTCTGGGACGCCATCCTCGACCCCAACAAGATCGTGGTGGTGCAGGAGGCGCCCGCCATCCGCGTCACCCTGGCCGAGGAGTTCGGCATGGAGATGGGCATGGTGACCGTGGGCAAGATGTACGCGGCGCTCAAAAAGATCGGCTTCGACTACGTCTTCGACACCAACTTCACCGCCGACCTGACCATCATGGAGGAGGGGACCGAACTGATCGAGCGCGTCAAGAGCGGCGGCGCCTTGCCGCTGATCACCTCCTGCTCGCCGGGCTGGATCAAGTTCATGGAGACCTACTTCCCCGGCTTCGCCGGCCACATCTCCACCTGCAAGTCGCCGCAGCAGATGTTCGGCACCATGGTCAAGACCTACTTCGCCAGGGAGAAGGGGCTCGACCCGGGCAAGATCGTCTCGGTGTCGATCATGCCCTGCACGGCCAAGAAGTTCGAGGCGCGCCGGCCCGAGATGCGCGACTCGGGTTACCAGGACGTCGACCACGTGCTGACCACCCGCGAGTTCGTGCGCATGATCAAGGAGGCCAAGATCGACTTCCGGAACCTCCCCGAGGAGAAGGCCGACGACCTGATGGCCGCCTACACCGGCGCCGCGACGATCTTCGGCGCCACCGGCGGCGTCATGGAGGCGGCGATCCGCTCGGCCTACTTCCTGCTGGCCGGCAAGAACCTGGACAACCTCGACGTCAGGGCCGTGCGCGGCCTGGAGGGGATCAAGGAGGCGTCGCTCGGCATCCCGGCCAAGGGGCTGGGCGACCTGACCGTCAAGGTGGCCGTGGCCCACGGGCTGGGCAACGCCCGGGCGCTGCTGGACAAGGTGCAGAAACAGATCCAGGAGACCGGCAAGAGCGAGTACGCCTTCATCGAGATCATGGCCTGCCCCGGCGGCTGCGTCGGCGGCGGCGGCCAGCCCTACGGCAGCGTCATCGCCGACCGGGCGCGGCGCGGTGAGGGCCTCTATCGCGAGGATTCGGGCCTGGCCAAGCGCCAGTCGCACGAGAACCCCGAGGTGCAGCGCATCTACGAGAAGTTCCTCCAGCACCCCGGCTCCGACGTCAGCCATAAGCTGCTGCACACCTGCTACTTCGAGCGCAGTCTGCTGGATGGCGCCTGCGTCAAGGAAGTTACCCACAAGCACTCCGGCCGCCACGGCTGAGCGTCAGGATGAGAGGGAAGGGCAGCTTCCCGCTGCTCTTTTTTTCCATGGCGGAATCCAACCAATAGAGTTATAATTATGCTGATGAATGACATCGACCCCATCCCGGGCAGAAGGAGCGGACGTGGCTGAGCGGGCCATGCGCGGCGACCGCCTGCACATCGCCATCTTCGGGCGGCGCAACGCCGGCAAGTCGTCGCTGATCAACGCCATGACCGGCCAGCCCGTGGCCATCGTCTCCGACGTGCCGGGGACGACCACCGACCCGGTCTTCAAGGCCATCGAGTTCCAGCCCATCGGCCCGGCGGTGCTGATCGACACGGCGGGCATCGACGAGCGCGCCGAGGGGCTGGGAGCGGAGCGGATCAAAAAGGCGGCCGCCGTCCTGGAGAAGAGCGACCTGGCCCTGCTGGTGGTCGACGCCGCCGCCGAGGAGTTCGCCTTCGAGGACGAGCTGCTGGAGAAGTTCCGCCGGCGCTCCATCCCGGTCATCGTCGTGGCCAACAAGACCGACCTGTCCCCGGGGCAGGGGAGCGGCTGGTTCCGCGACAAGCCCTGCGTGCGGGTCAGCGCCCTGAGCGGCGCCGGCCTGGAGGAGCTGCGGCGGCGCATCCTGGAGATCGCCCCCAGCCAGTGGGAGCCGCCCTTCCTGCGCGACCTGGTGAAACCCGGCGACGTGGTGGTGCTGGTGGTGCCTATCGACACCGGCGCTCCCAAGGGGCGGCTGATCATGCCCCAGGTCAAGGCCCTGCGCGACGCCCTGGACGGCGGCGCCATGCCGCTCAGCTGCCGTGAGAGCGAGCTGGCTGCGGCCCTGTCCGCCCTGCGCTCCCGGCCGGCGCTGGTGGTGACCGACTCGCAGGCCTTCACGCCGGTCGCCGCCGCCGTCCCCGACGAGGTCCCGCTGACCTCCTTCTCCATCCTCTCGGCCCGGCAGAAGGGCGACCTGCCCGCCCTGGTGGAGGGCGTCCTCGCCGTGCCGGAGCTGAAGCCGGGAGATCGGGTATTGATCGCCGAGTCGTGCTCCCATCACCCGCTGCAGGACGACATCGGCCGGGTGAAGCTGCCGCGCTGGCTGAACGAATACGCCGGCGGCGGCCTGCGGATCGAGACGGTCCCCGGCAGCGCCTACCCCGACGACCTGTCGGCCTACAAGCTGGTGGTGCACTGCGGCGCCTGCACCCTCAACCGCCGCGAGATGCTGCGCCGCCAGGAGCTGCCGGCCAGGGCCGGGGTGCCGATGACCAACTACGGGGTTTTGATATCGTTCCTGAAAAGCGTCTTCCCGCGGGCCCTGCGGCCCTTCCCGGAGCTGTACGCACGCTATCAACATGCCGCCTGGCCGCACGGCCGGGGGCTAGGAGGGAACTGAAATGGATACCGGATTCATCGACCATGCCAAGATATTTTCTTTCCTGGAGAGCGCCCGGCCGCCCGACGCCTCCGAGACGGCCGACATCCTGGCCAAGGCGCGGCAGCTCAAGGGTCTCGACTATGCCGAGGCGGCGCGCCTGCTGCTGATCGATGACGGGGAGAGCCTGGCCGAGCTCTTTGCCGCCGCCCTGTTCGCCAAGAGCGAAATCTACGGCAAGCGCCTGGTGCTCTTCGCGCCTCTCTACGTGTCGAACATGTGCAACAACGAGTGCCTCTACTGCGCCTTCCGCAAGAGCAACGACCGGATCACGCGCCGCACCCTCGGCCAGGAGGAGATCCGCCGCGAGACCGAACTGCTGGTCGACCAGGGGCACAAGCGCGTGCTGCTGGTGTCGGGCGAGGGGCTGGGCGAGGCCGCCCTGGGCTACTCGCTGAAGGCCATCGAGACGATCTACTCGGTCAAGCGCGGCGACGGCGAGATCCGCCGTGTCAACATCAACATCGCCGCCCTGCCGGTCGACGCCTACCGCCAGCTGAAGGCGGCACGCGTCGGCACCTACCAGCTGTTCCAGGAGACCTACCACGGCGACACCTTCGGCCGCATGCACCCCAGCGGGCCCAAGGCCGACTACCTCTACCACCTGACGGCCATGGACCGCGCCATGCAGGGCGGCATCGACGACGTCGGCGTGGGCGTGCTGTTCGGCCTCTACGACTACCGCTTCGAGGTCCTGGCCATGCTGCAGCACATCCGCCACCTGGAGGAGACCTTCGGCGTCGGCTGCCACACCATCTCGCTGCCGCGCATCGAGCCGGCCACCGGCTCCGACCTCTCGCTGCACCCGCCGCACGCCGTGTCCGACGCCGACTTCCGCAAGATCATCGCCGTGCTGCGCCTGACCGTGCCCTACACGGGCATGATCCTCTCCACCCGCGAGAACGCCGACATGCGCCGCGAGGCCTTTTCGCTGGGCATCTCGCAGATCAGCGCCGGCTCGCGCACCAATCCCGGCGGCTACTCCAGTCCCGACAGCGGCGAGCAGTTCTCCCTGGGCGACCACCGCAACCTGGAGGAGGTCATCCAGGACATCGTCGGCCACGGCTACATCCCCTCGTTCTGCACCGGCTGCTACCGCCTGGGCCGCACCGGCGCCGACTTCATGGACCTGGCCAAGCCGGGGCTGATCAAGCTCTACTGCCTGCCCAATGCCATGACCTCCTTCAAGGAGTACCTGGTCCATTACGCCTCGTCTAGGACGCGCCAGGAAGGCGAGGCGCTCATCGAGCGCATGATGGCCGACATCCCCGACGCCCAGGTTCGCGAGACCACCGTCAAGAACCTCGGGCGCATCGAGGCCGGCGCCAAGGACCTCTACCTGTAGATGGACGCCGGCGAGCGCCTGCAGCGGCTCTACCGCCAAGCGGAGCGCGGCGACCTGGTCCATTTCCTGTCGGGCGCCGAGCCGGGCTCCGACGAGGCTCTCTTCGCCTTCGCCGACCGCGTTCGCCGCGAGCACGTGGGCGACGCCATCCACCTGCGCGCCATCGTCGAGTTCTCCAGCTTCTGCCGCAACGACTGCCTGTACTGCGGCCTGCGCCGCTCCAACCGCGGCCTGCCGCGCCTGCGCATGCCGGCCGAGGAGATCGTCGCCCAGTGCCGGCGGGCGGAGGCGCTCGGCTTCCGCACCATCGTGCTGCAGTCGGGCGAGGACCCGTTCTACGGCCGCGAGGCGGTCGTCGACCTGGTACGGCGGGTGAAGGGGGCGACCGGCCTGGCCGTCACCCTGGCGGTGGGGGAGAGGGACGAGGAGGAGTACCGGACATTCTTCGATGCCGGGGCCGACCGCTATTTGCTCAAGCACGAGACCTCGGACCGCGCGCTCTACGAGCGCCTCGACCCGGGGCTGAGCCACGAGCGGCGCATCGCCTGCCTGCGGGTGCTGAAGCGCATCGGCTTCCAGACGGGGAGCGGCATCATGGTCGGCCTGCCCGGGCAAACCCTGGAGAGCGTCGCCGACGACATCCTCCTCTTCCGCGACCTGGACATCGACATGATCGGCTGCGGGCCCTTCATCCCGCACCCGGCGACGCCGCTGGCGGCGGAGCCGGCGGGGAGCGAGGAGCTGACCTACCGCGTGGTCGCCCTGGCGCGCATCGTCACCCGCGACACGCACATCCCGGCCACCACCGCCCTGGCGGTCACGGCCGGCGACGCCGGCCGCGCCAGCGCCCTGTGCCGCGGCGCCAACGTGGTCATGCCCAACGTCACCCCCCAGCCCTGGCGCCGGGCCTACGAGATCTATCCCAACAAGGGGCGGACGGAGGTCTTCGATCCGGCCCTGCTGGAACGGCTGCGCCGGACGGCGCGCCAGCTGGGACGCTTCATCGCCGAGGATGCCGGCGACCGCCTGCCCTCCGGCCGGCGCCTTTCTTGACACGGCGACGAAAACCGTTGTATCATTTCCGTTCCGCATAGCCCCGATTCAAATTCATGGTGAGAGGAGGAATCATGGAGTACGACTGCAAGAGCCCGGCCCAGGTGGCCGCGGACTGGAACGAGACCGTCTGCCTCAAGAAGACCACCAACACCAACTTCAAGCTGCTGGTGCTGGGCATCCTCGCCGGCGCCTACATCGCCTTCGGCGGCGAGCTGTCCAACATGATCGGCCATGACGCCGCCAAGTTCGTCGGCGCGGGCCTGGCCGCCTTCATCAAGGGCGCCGTCTTCTCGGTCGGCCTGATGCTGGTGGTGATCGCCGGCGCCGAGCTGTTCACCGGCAACACCATGATCACCATGTCGGTGCTGGACGGCAAGTCCAAGCTCGGCGGCCTGGCGCGCAACTGGACCGTCGTCTACGCGGCCAACCTGATCGGCTCGCTGCTGGTGGCCTACATCATGTTCGGGACCGGACTGCTGGAGGGGCCCAACGTGGCCGTCGGCGCCTCGGCGCTGAAGACCGCCGCCGGCAAGGCCAGCCTGGCCTTCTGGCCCGCCTTCTTCCGCGGCATCCTGTGCAACTGGCTCGTCTGCCTCGCCGTGTGGATGGCGATGACCTCGCGCAACACCATCGGCAAGGTGTGGGCCATCTTCTTCCCCATCATGGCCTTTGTCGCCTCGGGCTTCGAGCACAGCATCGCCAACATGTACTTCATCCCCATCGGCATCCTGCTTCGGGGTGTCAACGAGGTGGTGGCCGCCGCCACCGCCGCCGGCCTGGCGCCCGAGGCGCTGGCCAACGTCAGCGTCTACGGCTTCCTGGTGCGCAACCTGATCCCGGTCACGCTGGGCAACATCGTGGGCGGCGGCTTCTTCGTCGCCACCCTCTACTGGCTCGCCTACGTGCGCAAGCCCAAGAAGGCCGCCTAGGTTTTTTACCGTATCGATTTTTCAGGGCCGTTCCCCAAAGGGATATTCCCTCGAGGGGGCGGCCCTTTTTTTATTTCAAGATTGCTGCAAATTTAAATTTTTCTGATCACCTGATTGTTGAGAGAGATTTTAAAACGATTGTACTGATGTCTCCCTCCTGGGTATAGCCAATCCTGACATTTCGATCCTATCCAGATCTGTCCAAAATAACTTTCAAAGAGACCTTTGAGCGCCCTGGTTCGGGTCATTGGAATTTGGAACTTGGGATTGATTTGGGATTTGGTGCTTGGAATTTTAGTCTTACGAGCATCTGACCTTGTCCTGAAAACCGTCTGGGTGAACCCCAAA
>Ga0116153_10000614_pt1 | contig 42131 bp, 64 predicted proteins | sample AD_UKC028_MetaG_FD_89896 | JGI IMG/M metagenome (GOLD analysis project Ga0116153, IMG submission 89896) | Active sludge microbial communities of municipal wastewater-treating anaerobic digesters from USA - AD_UKC028_MetaG | ecosystem: Engineered > Bioreactor > Anaerobic > Digestate | place: USA...
GGTCATCTCATGGCGAGCCTCCAGGGAAAGGCCCATGCTGGGCCGCCCGCAGGCGGCCGTCAAGCCGGTCCTCTACTTGCCGACGGGGCGCTTGTCGAGCCCCGCCTGCTTCAGCAGCTCGGCGAGGTCGTCCACATGGAGGCAGTCCACCATGCAGGCCCCGATGCCAGTGAGGACCGGGGCGATATTGCCGTTGCAGTAGTCGTTGCCGGGGACGGCGTCGTGGAGGACGCCGAAGGCGACCACCTTTCCATTGCTGAAATCCAGCTTCACGACCTTGTCGCCGTTCTTCGCCTCGCGGCCGTTGCGGTAGTGCATGGTGGATCCTTTCGAGAGTGGCCCCGTGGGGCTCGGTTAGAAGCGGATGATCGCGGTGAGGTCCACGCTGCGCGAGACCCCACCGCCGGCGAGAGGAGGGGCCCGCTCGAACCGTAGGGCGGCCTGGAGCTGGAAGGGGCCCCAGTCCTTCGCGACGACGGGGCCGTAGGCCTTCGTGCCAGGGTTCCAGAACGCGCCCACGCCCCAGCCGTGGCCGCTCTTCGTGGGGCCAGAGACGACGAGGTCCTGGCCCCCGACCACCTCGCCGTCGGGGCTCTTCACCGCGATCCGGTCGGAGCCGTCGGGCATCTTCACCTCGGCGAGCTGGAGGTGAACCTCGGGCAGGGCCGCGCCGTCGGGGATCCCGGGAAGACCCTCCGCGGGCTTCGGCCGGACGGTGAAGCTCGAGGCGCGGGTGAGCTTGCCGCCTTGGGGGAGCTCCACCTGGGGCACGGCCGCGCGGGCCTGCCTGGAGGAGGCCGGGTCCTGCTGGAGCACGAGCGTCCCGCCTGGGAGCCGCTGGGCGTCCCGGTGGACGGCCGGAGCGGCTGGGCGGGGGCGGAAGGCCCACCACCCGGCCGCGAAGCCCAGGAGGCCCACCACGGCGTAAGGGAGCACCTTCAGCCAGGGGACGGAGAGCTGGATCTTCACGAGTCACCTCCGGGCGGCTGGGGCGGCTGGGCGCCGGCCTGGGCCACCACTTCCCGGAGCCGCTTGGCGCGGGCGTAGACCCCCCAGCAGTAGTAGGCCAGGATCCCGGCCGTCCCGATGATGGCGTTCGTGTTGTCCTGCTTGCCGAAGACCTGCCCCCCGCAGAGGAGCAGGTATCCCGCGGAGAGCACAGGCAGGCCGAGCAGCTGGAGGGCGCGGTGAAGCTGCTCGCCCCCCTCCTCCATGAGCCGGCGGGCCAGGGCGAGGGGGTGGGGGAAGGCCGCCCAGAGCCTCGAGAGGTTCCGGGCGGCCCAGGCGGTGAACAGGCCGAGCATCAGGTGAGGGACCCGGCGGCGGGGGCGCCGCCCTGCTGGTCGCCGGGGGCATGGCCCTCAGCCCCGCCCGGCTGGCCGTCCGGGCTCTGGAGGTTCTCGCCGGAGCTCTGGAGGTTCGCCTCGCCACCCTGGGGGGCCTGTTCCCCGGCGCCAGGGTCGCCCTCGGCGAGCTGGAGCGCCCCCGCCTCGCCCTGGGGGGCAGCAGCAGGTTCCTGCCCCTGGGGGGCGAGCGTGGGCACGAGGGGGAGGGTCTCGTCGGGCACGAGCTCCTCCGGCTCGGCCACGAGCTCCACCTGGGAAGGGTGGAGGGCAAAGGCGTGGCGGATCCCGCGCGGGTCCTTCTCGACGGTGGCGAAGTGGATCATGCCGCCGGCGTGCTCGGCCTCGAGGACGACGGCGCGGACGAGGACCTCGTCGCCGGCCTTCAGGGGGTTCCGGTTCTTGTCGTAGTGCATGGGGGCTCCTGGGAGTGCCTGACGAGGCACGAGAAAATGGTGGTCATCATCGCGGCCCAAAGCAAGGACGAGGCGGCCAGCAGCAGGGCCCGCGCCGCGGCCTCCCGCCTCACCCCGGCGCCTTCCTGTCCGTGATGGCGCCCTTCTCCAGGGCGAAGGCCATCAGCCGCGGGGAGACTCCGTCCCGCGCGACCGCGGAGTGCAGCCAGCGGTGGCCGAGGTGGTCGTGCTCCACGATGAGCTGGTCGAAGCCCAGGGAGTGCGCCAGCGGCCGGAGCCTCTCGAAGGCCTCGTCCGGGCTCATGCCATCCGGCACGGAGTCCACGGCGCGGCAGTCCATGTGCGCCGAGGGCGGGTGGATCTTCCCGCCCACGCTCGAGTTCAGGATCGGGCACCGGTAGAAGCTGGTGACGGTGGCGGAGGTGCCGAGGGCCTCGTAGATGGCGCGGAGCAGGTCGACCGCCTTCGGCGCGTAGAGCTCGAGCAGGGCCTGCGGGACCGTGTTGTTGATCCCGTGGGCCCTGGCGTGGTCGGAGAAGCTGGCGGCCTGGGCCAGGGCAAGCTCGTTGCCCTGGAGGTCGTGAAAGCGGCCCTCTTGAAAGCGGATCGGCATGGTGCCCCCTCAGTGTGCCCCGCCGTCCTGCGGCGGAGTCTGGTGGTCCCGGTAGGTGCGGCGGAGCCCCAGGTAGACCTCGTCCTTGTCGACGGTCCTCTCCAAGGTGTCCAGCCGGTCGCCGTGCTTGGCCTGAATCGAGCGGACCTCGTCCTGGCGATCCTTGAGCACGGAGAGGCCCCTCGCGAGCTCCTGGAGGTCCTTCCCCTGGCTCTTGATGGTCGAGGTCAGGTCGTTGAAGTTGTAGGCCGCTAGGAAACTGGCGATAGCCAACAGGACGAGACCGAAAGTGATCCCGCCGAAGTGGCCGCCGCTCCTCTGATCCTGGGACTGGCGCATCTCTCCCCCTTCGTTTCGCAAGTAGACTTTCGGTTTGCGTCGGAAGTTCATGGTCCTACCCCGCATCTTCGACCGAGACGAAGATCCCGCACGAAGCCGCCGAGGTGCTCGCCGCCTGGAAGCTCGCCTCCAGCCAGACCTCAACCCCAGGGGTGACGGAAATGACCTGCATCATGCAGTAGTTCGAGCCGCTGCCGGCCCGGATGGCGATGGTGTCGAAGACGCTCCCGGATACCGCTGAACCGGCGGCGGGGGCCGCGCCGTTCCCCTGGCGGATCCTGACGGTCCCGCCGGCACCCGTGCTCTGCGGGAGCGTGCTGTAGATGATCCGAATCTTGGAGGACCTGGGGATGATCGAAACGCCCTGCCCGACCATCAGGTCCGTGGTAGAGCCCGAGGTTGTGTAGGCAACGCCGCCGGCCTTGACCGCCTGAGAAACGGAAGGGTTCATCAGGGAGTAGTAGGTCCCGGTGCCGTCGAGCATCGCGAGGTAGGAGTTCCCCGCCTGGATCTCGCCGCCGACGAGGGGCTGGCCGTCGTTCGTGCGCAGCTCCTTCGTCGCCGTGTAGCCGACGCCAACCTCGAACCCGAATTTAATCGTCGAGGCTCCGGTGTTGTTGAGCGTGGTGGCACCGGGCTCAACCTGGAAGAGAATGAACTGAGGGAACTCGCCCGCGGGGTTGCCCAGGTTGTAGAGGTTCAGGAGCGCGATGTAGGCGTTCGCGGTGCCTGTGATCCACCCGGCCCAGAAACGATTCATCCTCTCGAACTGGTTGACGGGGGACCACCCCACCTTGTTCGTGTTCGGGTCGTTGGTGTTCCCGTCCTGGAGGTTCTGATAGAGAAGGCCGTTCGCCAAGAGGACTACCGCCCCCTCGGAGTAGCCTGCCGCGCTCACGGTGCCATCGACGAGGTAGACGCCGCCCTCACCAAGGAACTTCAGGTGCTGCGTGACCTGCTTCAAGATCCCGTTGAAGTCAGCGCGCTCCGGCGGGAGGCCGCCGGAGGAGGGCGGTAGCGACGTGATCGCGGGAAACCCCTCGTCGAGCGAGGCGAGGTTGGTCCCCGTGGGGGCGGTGGGGATCGTGTTGGCCGCCCCGGCGTTGGCGAAAGCTTCGGGGAAAAGCGGCGGGTTGCTGAACATGCGGAGCTCCTAGGAGACGGGGATGATGCCGACGAAGAAAGGGGCCTGGTCGAAGCCCGCGAGGCCCGAGCCGTTGAAGCCGAAGACCTGCGTCGAGGGCACCTGGGCGATGCCGGAGCCGACGCCTGCGGGGCGCCCCATCACGCCGGACCCGGCCACGATGGCGAGCTGGGTTGGCGACAGGAAGAAGTCGAAGAGGAGGCTCATGTTCATCCCGCCCAGGTCGTTCGCCCAGGCGTTGCCCTGCCCCGCGAAGAGAGCTTGAAGCAGGCGGTTGAAGCTGGGGATCGAGCTGTCCACGATGTTTGCGAGGGCCTTGACGAGGATGAGCGTCCGGAAGTCCGTGTCGCCGAGGGTGTAGGTGGTGCTCTGGTAGGTGAAGCTCCGCGTCACGCCGACGATGCGGCCCCACACGTCGAGCCCGTAGCCGACGGCCGTGCTCAGGTCCCACACCTGCTGGTAGAACTGCTCGAGGTCCGCGGATGGGTCCACGTACTCGTTGAAGTTCTCAAGCAGGGCCAGGAGCCGAGGGCTCGTGGCGAACTGCGAGGCGATGGTGGCCTGGAAGCGGGAAGGGATCATCAGATGATTTCCACGGTGACGTTGGAGGAGCTCGCGGTGCCGTAGGCGTCGATGCCCACGCTCACGCTGGCGGCCGTGGGGCTGGGCGCGGTGCCGACGGCAATCGAGAGAATCTGGATGCTCGGGTCGATGGCGGCGACCGGTGCGTAGAAGCGGCTGGCGTAGATGGTGCTCCCGATCTTGAGCGGGGGGCCGCCATCCTGGCCCAGGGCCGCGGCCACGATGGCGGCCTGAACCTTCGTGGTCAGGTCCGCGGGGAGGTTCGGGTTTGAGGCCACCTTGACGTCGAAGTAGATGGGCGTGGCGGTGGGCCTCTGGAACTTCACGGTGTAGAGCCTGGGCGGGGTGTAGGAGGTGTCCTCCACGACGACAGAGGTGCTCCCGTTGTAGTCGCAGCCCGCGTCCTTCTTCGACCAGATGGCCGCGGCGATGCTGGCGTCGTCGCCTCCCACCACCGCGACGTAGACCGAGTGCGGGAGCAGCGTGTAGGAGCCGATGGTGAGCGGGCTTCCGCTGGGGTTCTCGATGACGAGCACGTCCGTCGGCACCTGGGGCGGCGTCAGGTCCGCGCCGCTGGCGAACACGGCCGCGAAGATGGAGGGCGGGGTCCCCTTGGCGTTGATGGCCACGCTGTTCTTCCGGCGCTGCTCGAAGGCCTGGGCGTTCTCGACGTCGCGCCCCAGGACGCCGTCCGCCGGGTTGGTGATGGTGTCCCATCCGGGGATGGCGACATAGATCCTGGTCAGCGTCCCGGCCGGGCAAGAGATGGGCCCCGTCGCCGTGTTCTGGAAGTCCAGGGTCACGGTCCCGCCTGCCCCGATGGTCCCTCCCGTCACGGCCGAGTAGATGTTGCCGGAGGTGTCCTTGGCCTGGGCCCCTGCCGGGATCACGGTCCCGGCGAGGCCGGTGCACAGGCAGGACACCAGCGTCGGAGCCGCGGCGAAGCGGGTGAGGAAGTAGACTCGCCCGATGGCGTCCTGCATCCGCCCCTGGGCAAACTGCGGGTCCACCTGGGAGGTGTAGTAGAGGAAGGTGCTGTTCTTGTCGGCGATGATCGCCGCAAGGGTCTGCGAGAGCTGGCCCTGGGGGGTGCTGAGGCTCATGTTCAGCCCGCCCCCAAAAGCGGAGTTGAAGTCGTTGAGGACCGCCGTGAGGATGGCGGACTCCTCCGGCGCCGTGAAGCCGTTGGTGCCGAGGGTCGGGGAAGGGACGGAGCTGGGCATGGCGCGACCTCAGAAATGGGCCAGCAGGGCGGCGCCCTGCTCGTCAATGACTTCCACCGATCCGGAGAGCTTGCGGCCCTGGAGGCTCGTGATGGTGGCCCGGGCCTGGACGACGGTCGGGACGCCGAGGGCCGCGTCCTCGAGGTAGGCCTTCACCAGCGGCAGGCTGAAGGGGCGGCCGAGCACCTGGGAGAGGTAGGGGATGCCCTGGCCCTGGTCGTAGTAGAGGTCCCCGGCAAAAGTCTTCACGGCCGAGGCGACGTCCTGCGCCACCGCCTCCGGCCCCGTCTTCGTGGCGAGGTTGCCCCCCGAGTCGAGCTGGAGGTCCCAGGCGTCGAGGTCCGTGTCGGGCTGGCTGAGGAAAAGGGTGTTCATCAGAGGGGTTCTCCGGTCTGACCGCTACCAGTCTGCACCCCGGGGTGCTTGTGGTGCATCAGGGAAATGGAGCCCGCCACCGCGTCCTGCTGGAAGGTGGCGCCCTTGTCGCCGGTGAGGTCCCCGGTCACCTCCACCGCGCCGTCCAGCTTGATCGCTGGAGCGGTGAGGTTCAGGGCCACCGGGTGCACCAAGTCCGCGCTGGCGTCGTCGATCACGAGGTACGCGGTGGGCGAGGGGCTGGCGTTGTTCCAGCCGCCCAAGTAGAGGCCGTCGGCCATGTCGAACCGGCGGAGGCTCCCCGGAGGAGCGGCCTTGCCGCCGGCTTTGACCTTGGAGATGTCCCGGTCCGCGAAGATGCAGAAGCCCAGGTCCCCGGGCTTCGGGTCCACGATGACGGCCACGTCGCCGCCCTGCAGCCGGAAGAACGGGATCCCGTAGACCACCGAGTGGGGCACCGCCTTCCCGGCGCCGTCCAGCTGGTCCACGAGGGGCACCACGTCCACGGTCCCCGCCGGAGCGGTGCGGCCCTCCGTGTGGACTGCCTGGACCTGGACGAGGGTCGCCACGTTCACCCGGCCGAGGGCCTGCTGCAGGAGGAACATGAGGGCGTTGAAAGGCGTGTTCCCGGAGGAGAGCTTGCGCTGGGGGGTGTAGCCGTCGCTGTTGGGGTTCCCGGGCATCTCAGCCTCCCACGTAGGACGCTTTGAGCGTCGTCTCCCACTTCCCGCCAGGGCGCTCGCTCTCGAGGTGGTGCTTCAGGCCGTGGACCCTCCAGACGCCGCGGGCAGGCCGGATGGAGCTCTCGACCTTGATTACACCCCCGTGCTTGAAGGCGGGGTTGTAGAGGGCCCGGACCTCGAGGCCTTCCTTGTCGAAGGTGGGGTAGCCGATCATCCCCGTCTCAGGGGAGACGAGGGGTGCCTCGCCCGCGCGGGGCTGCCCGGGCGGGGCGATCCAGAGCGTCCCATCGTCCACGCCCCAGTCGATGCCGGAAGCCTCCGCGAGGGCCTGGGCCTGCTGGAAGTCCGACCCGGAGAGGTAGGGGTTCGAGAGCACGGCGTCCACCCCGGCGTTGTCGAAGGCGTAGCCCATGCTGGCGGCGAGGGTCTCCATGATCTGCGCCACGGCCGCGCCGCCGGAGAAGCTGCGGGGCGGGACCGGGACCACGGCCGGGTAGTAGCCGCTCAAGGCCTCGACCTGGAAGTAGAGCCCGGGCGGCTCGTGGTAGACCGCCCAGGCCCCCGTGATCTCGCCCTGGAACACGACGGCAAGGCTCCCCTCGTCGCCGGCCCGGACGCGCAGCAGGTTCTTCCTCACGCCCAGGGCCTTGAAGGCCGTGGTCGTGGCCGAGTCCATGTCCTGCTCCGTCATCCCGTAGATGCGCAGCTTGGCCGCGTTCTTCGAGGGCTGGCCGCCCTTCTCGACCTCGAGGCTCATCCTCAGCCCGCTGAGCACGAGCGTGTTGGTCCCGGACGAGAAGAACCCGCCCTCCAGGGTGAGGGCGGCCTCGAGGATCTTCTTCGCGAAGGAACCGGCCATCTTAGTAGCTCTGCTCCCAGTGGAGCCAGGAGAGGCCGGAGAAGTTCGTGCCGCTGTTTGAGACGCCGACGCCGACCTGATCGACGGACCCGAGGAAGGCCGCGATGTCGAAGGATGGCCCGTTCACGCCGACGCCATCAGGGGTGCCGATCGAGAACTGGTAGCCCGTCGAGGTGCTCACGAAGAGGTTGAGATAGACGATGTAGGGTAGGTGGACCTTCGGGCTGTCCCCAACGAGCGTCCCCGCGCTGGTCCCGTCGGCGTTGAACTGCTCCACGCGGACCACCGGCACCACGGAAGTTGACGCGAACGGGTCGTACAGCCCGGCGAAGATGAACTTCCCGGAGGTCGAGTTGCGCAGGATGAGGCCCGCGTAGCTGCTCAAGTCCGCCATGATCGGGATGATGGCCGCGCGAGTCCCGTCGCCGAGGACCGGCGTGAAGGGGTTCACGAGGATCTCCCACCCCAGGGCGACGGAGCTCGCTGCTCCTCCGTCCAGGTGGATGCCCTTGTTCCCCTGGGTCGTCACGTTGTGCGCGGTGCTGAGCGGGATCCCGAACTTGCCGCCCCCGTTCTTGACCTCGGTGAAGTCCGCCAGCTGGGGCGGGTTCCACGGGGTCTGGGCAATCCACTGCAGGGTCGGGTCCGACCCGCCACCGCCATTGACCTGCTGCCAGTTGCCCGATGAACTGGCGGGCAGGGCTTTCAGGAGGTAGAGGTTCCCGCCGGCCTCCAGGGCGAAGTCCCCCACCTGGACGGCGCTGCCCAGCGCCAGCCGCGCGGTGGAGTCGGCGACCAGCTTGACCACGGCGGAGGCGTTCGCCACGCCGGCAAGGCCCTGCATGATCCCGTCGACCTCGGAAGCGGTGAAGTTCCCGGCGGGCCCCGGGGGATTGTCGGAGCGGAGCGGCGGGGTGTAGGTGCGGCTCATGGGTTCTCCTGCTGGTAGTAGCTCGTGGCCCAGAGGTCCGCCCACTGGACGAGGTAGAGGGGAGCAAAGGGGTCTTCCGGAACGGGCCGATCGTAGAAGCTGAGGGTGCAGTTCTGGCCGTCGAGCACGACGGAGAGCTGCTGGCTGGGGATCCCCTGAAGGGGGACCTCCTGGGGCGTGGTGGCCCCTTCGGCCCAGAAGAGGAGCACGAAGTCCGAGCCCAGGCCGGAGTAGGACGGGTCCCCTTCCACCCCTGGCGCCGGAGCGAAGATGAGCGTCCCGTAGAACCCCTGGTAGGGGGCCGTCTCCAGAGGGACGCCCAGGAGGCACGGAGTCCCGCGCCACACGGGCTGGTTGTTGAGGTCCAGGTCGCAGAAGATCACGCGGGCCCCCTGCCGTGCTGGATCCCCAGCTCGATAGCCTGCTGGGGCGTCAGGTCGCTGAAGGCCGGGTCGCTGGGGTCCTGGGGCTGCTGCTTGCCGGTGTTCACCTTGGAGGCGCTGCTCGAGCTCTTGGCCTTGGCGGCCGGGATGGCGACGTTCACGTAGACTGGGTCCACCTCACGCACCTGCAGCAGCTCCAAGTCGGCCGCGATGAGGTTGGCCCCGCTCCTGGCGCTGCGGCGGTAGGACACTCGCTCGAGCGTGGCCTTCAAGTAGACCTTTTCCGGCGTCACCACGGAGTAGAGGTCAGTGGAGGCCACGGCGGCGTCGAGCGCGTCGACAAAGGCCTTGATCCGGTCCCCGTCGCCACCGACCGCCAGCCTCACCCGGGCCTTGAAGGGCTCCGCGACCTTGTTGTAGCTGGCGAACCCGCCTTTCTCCACGGGGAAGTTGGAGGTCTTGAAGTCCAGGCCGTAGCCCACTTCGAGGCAGGAGTCCACCTCGAACACGGGGTTGAGCTCCGAGTCGAACAGCCCCCACTGGTTCGGGTAGGCGCCCGCCATCAGAACCCTCCGTCAGCGTGGTCCACGAGGTTGCGGGAGTTCGCCAGCCGCCCCACCTCGGAGGCGACCTCCGGCCCATCGGCGGCCTGCGTGTGGACGTGCAGCTCGCCAATCGTCGTGGTCGTGACGGGGCCGCCTCCGCCCGCGGCCGCGGCGGCGTAGGCCGGCGCCCCGCCCCTCGCGAGGTCGAGCAGGGCCCCGCCGGGCGACCCCTTTGCTGCGTCGAGGATGAAGTCGCCGAGGGTCGTGGACTTGATCTTCTGGGCCACCTCGTCGAGGGCCTGGAAGGCCGCGGCCTTCATCCGGGCCCACGCCGTCTCCCAGGCCCGGGCCATGAAGGCGCCGGTGTAGCCGACGACGTAGAGCACGGTGTTCCTGACGAGGTGCCAGAGGCGGACGAGGTCCTCGCCGAGGGCCTTCCAGGCCTTCCGCACCGTGGCCTCGTCGCCGATGAAGAGCCCCCACATCAGCTTGAGGGCATCGAACAGGACCGCCAGCTCGTCCATGATGCCCTCCTTCACAATCTTGAACTCGGTGAGGATCGGCTTCCCGAACTCCATCCAAAAGGCCTTGATGCGCTCGAACATCGGGGCCAGGACCGAGTCGCCGCCGGCCGCCCACTTGTCCCACTCGGACTTGAGCCAGACCACGGCCGCGGCCAGGGCCCCGACGGCCGCGGCGATGAGGAGGAGCGGGATGGTGACTTCGAACATGGACAGGGCGGCGATGCCGGCCGCCACCGCCAGGACCCCCAGGGCCGCGGCGATGCCGATGATCGCCGCTTTGACGGCGGTCGGGTGCTCCTGGGCCCACTGGCCCAGCTCGCGCAGCTTGTCGCCCATCCACTGAAGGGCCGGCAGCAGGGCGTGGAGCACCGAGGCGGCCGCCATCTGGAACTGGGTCCGCGCCATGGCAAGGGTGTCGTTGAACTTCTCCGCCTTCTCCGCGTCCTCGCTGCTGAAGGTGCCGAGCTTCTCCTGCTCCTCCACCATGGCCGCCACGCCCTCGCGCCCCTTCATCAGGAGCCGGATGGTGCCCTCGTCGAGGCCCAGGCGCTGCCCCAGGCCCAAGGCCCGGCGGCCGGAGAGCTTGCCCATCTTCTCGGCGAGGAGGTCCATGACGCCGATAGCGTCTTTGCCCTTGAGCTCCTGCTCCCCGATGCCGAGCCCCTTGAAGAGCCGCAGGGCCATCTCCGCGCGGGGCCCGTGGATGGCGATAAGCTCGAGCTGGGAGTTGAGCTGCTTCAAGCTGGTGTCAAAAGCCTCGGAGCTCCCGCCCTCGAGAGCCGCGGCCCGGCGCCAGCCCTGTAGGGCCTCGATGTTGACCCCCAGCATCCGCGAGAGCTTGCCCGTCTCATCCTCGAGCTCGAGCATCTCCCCGGCGAACTCCTTCACCTCGTGCCCGCCCACGAGGACCGCGAAGAACGCGGCGGCCTTCTCCGCCAGCCCCTCGTAGAACTCCCCGGCCTGCTGGCCCGTCTCCTGGAGGTGCTGGGCGGTGTTGCTCGCCTCCTGGCGGGTCTTCCGGAAGCTCTCATCGGCCTCCGCCTCGCCCTTCTTCAGGTCCTTGGTGTCCCAGCCGAGGGCGAGAAGGAAGGACTCGAGGACGGTGGCCATGCTATCTCCGCTTGCTCAGATGCGCCCGGTTGGCGTTGTTGACTGCGATGACCTCCAGGAGGTCGTAGGCGTCGGCCATCCCGTAGACCGTCTGGAGCTCGTGGAGGGTGGCTAGCCTCGAGGAGACGATGACTCCGATGATGCCGGGGACGTTGACCCAGTGGTAGGGAGCGCCGCTTTCATCCGGGCCAGGAAGTCGCGGAGCTTCTCGGCCAGCGAAAAACCCAGGTGGAGCTCGAGGACTTCCTTCCGCAGGCGGAGGATGGTGGAGACCTCCTCGATGTCGCTGGCGTCGAGGCTGATCTTCCGGTAGATGGGCATGACCTCGGTGCCGGCCTTGAAGGACACGCACTCCATCATTTCCTCGAGCAAGGGCTTCAGGGCCTCGATGTCGAGGCCCTGGAACCCGGCGAAGCTGGGGGCGATGGAGGCGAGGCCAGCCATGCCGGCCCGCATCGTCTCCTGGGGAACGTCCACCCCGGCCTTGGCGATGATGTTGAGGGCCCGCAGGGCCCAGGCCTCGGCCTTGAAGGGGCTCATCTCGGTCACGAGGTAGGACTTCCCGGAGTCCCGGTTCTCGCCCTTCGGGTCCTCCGGGATGGTGACGAGCTTCGTGCGGCGGGCCATCTAGGCCTCCTCAGATAGGAGCGGGCTGGACCCGCTCCCAGGTGATTTCGTGCTCGACGGGCTGGGCCGTCTTCTTCGCGTCCGGGAGGGACTTGAAGCTGGTGAGGTAGCCGTTCGTGAGGTCGAAGCTCTTCCCCACGCCGGGCATCTCCAGGGTGCCGGTGCAGCTGATGGTCTCCCGCAGCTGCTCCTCGGCCGCGTTCCAGGCCTCGAACACGTCCACGCTGGGGCTGTTGGCCTCGATGTGCAGCTTCATCTTGACGGGGTTGAAAATCTTCCCGGCCGCGAGGTTGCCGTCCACGCCCATGCGGGCCTCAGTGGTGGCGATGGGGTCCGTGCCGAAGATGTCGTCCGTGGCGAAGCCCTGGATCCTCACCCCGGAGTCAAAGACCCCGGGGATGGTGAGGATGAGGACGGCGTTCGCCGAGGTGATGGTGCGGGCCATGGGAGCCTCCCCTTACTGGATGTTGATGCTGTTGAGGGTGATGCGCTGGACGCTCTGGCCGTCCATGTACCAGAAGTTGATGACCGGCGTCCCGCGGCTGCCCCGGACCTGGGCGGTGGGGTCCAGCACCTGGAGATACCAGCCGCGGCGGTAAAGCACGCTGTCGATGGGGCGCCCGGCCGCGGAGTTGACCTGGGCCGCCTGCAAGGCGCTCAGGGAGACGCCGGCGCGGATGCTGCCGAAGTTCACCGCCTGGGCGATGGGGTCCGCCATGGCCTGCTTGATGAGGGCGTAGCCGTCCACGTTGTAGGGCAGGCTCTTGGTCTGCTGGCTGGCGAGCAGGCTCACGAGCGCGAGCTGGAAGGCGTTCGAGAGCTGGATCTGGTTGATGTAGCTGTCGATCCAGGCGAAGGGGCCCGACACCTGCCCGGTCTGGAAGAGGAGGAACTCGTCGTTGGCGGTGGCGTAGGCGCCGTAGAAGTTGACGCCGTTCGCCTCCAGGTTCGCCGCGGAGGTCAGGTCCGAGACCGAGGGCAGGAGCCCGGTCTGGCCCTTGTAGGCCAGGGTGGCCCGGCCGTTGGTGGCCGAGAAGTCGGTGGAGGCCACCGCGCCCAGCACGAAGGCGGCATGGAGGGGGTCCAGATAGACCGGGGCCGTGCCGCTCAGGTTGCCGGCCTTCAGGTAGTGGCCGATGCCGGTGTAGCTGGCGGGGGCTTCCGTGGCGGTAACGTCCGTGGTCCAGGGCACGTAGAGGAAGCGGTCGCCCTGGAGGTTAGTCCAGGTGGCGAAGCCCTGCATGTCGGCGTCCACCGGCTCCCACACGGTCGAGAAGCTGGCCCAGTTCTGAGTCGCCTCGACGATGGTGGTCATGCGCCCGGAGGGCGTGTCCGCCACCTGCCCCTGGCTCAGGACGGCGCCGCCGGCCTGGGTGAGGGAGAGGCTGGTCGCCACGTCGCCGGTGGCGTAGGTAATCGTGCTCGTCGCCCCGGTGGTTCCGCTGGTGACGACGAAGGCCTCGAAGGTGGAGTCGTAGGTGACGGCCGCGCCGCCGGTGAGGCCGAGGGCCGTGGTCAGCAGGGCGGCGGCGTTCGAGAAGCTGGTGGCCGCGGAGAGGTCCACGGTGGCCGAGGTCTTCAGCACCCCGTCGACGGTAATGCTCAGGGTCCCGGCCGTGATGGCCTGGACCTGGGCCAGGGTGAGCGCGTTCTTGCCGCCGCGGAGGAAGGCGCTGATCGGCGCCTGGGCGTAGCGGGCGAAGAGAAGGGCGCCGGGCTTGGCGGTGGACCCGTCGAAGCCATTGAAGTAGACGGCCGCCATGGCCGCCTCCTCCGAGGAAGGGCCGAAGTAGTCCGAGACCTCCTGGGCCCCGGGGAAGCTCAGGGGAGCCCCGTAGGGCAGGGCCGCGGCCTGGGTGAGCACGAGGCCGTTGAGGACCAGGGCCTTCCCGCCGGCCGCGAGGACCGAGGCGAGGGCGGAGACGAGGTTGGAGGCGGGGATGCTCATGGGGCGCTCCTATGGCTGAAAGGTGGCCTCGACGCTGACGGTCCCGGCGTCCAGGGTGTCCGCAAAGTCCTGGGGGACCTGCACGACTGGAGTGTAGTTGAAATGCAGGGACAGGGACAGGCGCCTCTCGAACTGGTGTTCCCCGTCGAGCAAGGGAACCTGCCGGGGATCTTCCTCGTAGAGCGGGGCCAGCCCGTCTACCTTGGCCTGGAAGTAGGTGCAGGCGTCCGAGCTCCGGAAGAGGATGGCGGCGGCCTTGGCCCAGTCCTCAGCGGCGGGCCCGTAGAAGTCCACCTGGACGATCCACTCCGAGCTGGCGGAGAGCTCCAGGCTTCCGGGGTCCGGGGCCGGGTCCAGGTAGTCGGAGAGGTCCGTGGCGAGCCGGAGCTGCTGGACGGTCTGCATGGAGACCCAGCCCACGGGGCGGACGAGGTTGGGGCTTGCGGGGTCGGCCGTCGCCGGGGTGGGCACCCCGTTCTCGAGGGCCTGGACCACCTGGACCCCGGCCGGGACCACGCGGTCCTCGAGCCACTGGCCCAGGGCCGTGAACAGCTGGTCGGAGGTGACGCTGGGCACGGTCATGGGGCCGCCGGGGGATCAACCCAGGGCGCGAGCTGGGCGACGGCGACCGCCGTCCAGTCGGGCCACTGCTCAAGGACGCGGACCACGCCCCAGACAAAGCCGCCGAAGATAAAGCGGTCCCCGCCGGAGAGGGTCTGCCGCGCCACCGAGTCCCAGCTGCCGTCGAGGAAGACCTTGCGCAGCACGTCCCCCTGGTTCACGCCCTCGAGCTGCTTCCGCTCCTCGGCCGCGAGCTCCTGCACCTGGAGGACCCCCGAGGAGGTGGTGAAGGCCGGGACCTGCTTGAAGTTCGCCCCCACGGTGTAGCCGTTGGCCTTCTGTAGCGTGGCCACCGTGTCCGGGTTGATCCGGGTCACGACGCGGGAGAGCTGGCGGAGGCGCATCACTCGACCACCTGGAAGTCGGGGCTCTGCATGAGGTTCTTCGTGTCCTTGAGCGGGGTGTCCTTGTGCTTCCTGGCGATGGTGCTGGCGGCGTTCGGGGGGTCGGACCAGCTGGCGATGCTCTGCTGGAGCTGCTCGCGAATCCTCTGCCCCAGGATGCGGAGGCCCTTCTTCCCGTCGTTCCCGCTCGCCTGGAGGGCGGCGGCCAGCAGCTTCCCCCACTTGGGGGACTGGAGCCGGATCATCGTGCGGAAGGCGGGCCGGGCCGGGATCCCCGCCCGGGGCGCCCCGAACTCGTTGATGTAGGCCACCTGGGCCGCCGGGACGCCCTTCCGGCCAGCCGTGGCGCCCTCGAGGAACCCGACCTTCAGCTCTTTCCCACGCAGCAGCTTCCCGGCCTGGGCGTCCATGACCCGGGAGAGCTGGAAGCCGTCGAGGGTGCTCCGCGCCATGGGGCCCTCACCGCCGGCACGAGGGCACGTAGACGAAGCGCCGGAAGGGGCTGCTCATCGCCCAGTACTGGGCCCCGTAGGGCGTCTGGACATACCACGCCTGATCGTTCTGGACCTGCCCCATGTCGAGGCTCACGGACACGGTCCCCTCGCTGCCCTGGGAGACCCGGCCCACGCCCTGCTGCCCCCCGCCGTCGCCGTTGGCCCCCACGTAGAGCTTGGCGAGGTGCGCGGTCAGCAGGAACAGGAGGACCTTGAGCACAGCAGGATCCTTCACCGGCCCGGCGCCGGAGTTGTCGCAGAGGAGCCCCGCCTCGGTGAAGAGGTCAGCGAAAATCCCCGAGGTCGCCGGGGCGAACTCGGGGAATCTCTGCGCGAACCCATCCGGGTCCCAGGCGACGACGGCCATCGCTAGTCGTCGACCCGGGGCTCGACGACGTTCTTCTCGCCGTCCTTGGCCTTGGCGGGGCGGGGCCGCGGCTCGAGGCCGGTCTTCTCAGCCTGCCGCTCCCGGGCCTTGGAGTCGGCGCTGTCCGACCGCGGCGCCGCGAAGATGAAGCCCTTCACGAGCGGGGGGTAGGACTTGTGCTCGGCCACCCAGGCCTCCCACATCTCCTTGTCCACGGTGGTCATGCCGAAGGTGGAGGAGATGCGGTGGGCCGGCATGGGGCGAGCGAGGGTGGGCGCCACCGGGGCGGCGGAGCCGTTGAGCTTCACCTCGTGGACCTTCCCGTCGTTGTCCCGGAGCTGGATCCGGAGGCCGGAAGGCAGCTTGCACCCGACGACCACGACGTCCCTGGTGCCCTTGGGGCGGGTCTGGGAAGGTTCGGCTTTCTGGAGGGCGGCGACAGGGGCGCCGCTGGGGGGAAGGGCCTGGGCCATGGTGGTGTCCTTAGATACCGAGCATCGACGCGATGCCCGCGGGGAGCTTGATGATCGCGCCGGACACACCGGCGGACCGCTTCTGCTTGTAGGAGGAGCTGCCCTGGATGATGGGGTGCGACCTCATCTTCTCGGTGAAGGAGCAGAACCCGACCTGCTGGCCGTCCACCTCCTCGATGATGAGCTGCATGAGCTGGCCGGCGGCCGTGTCGTACTCCGGCGCGTTGACGATCCGAAGGTTCTTGTAGGCCTTCTGGATCATGTCCAGGGCGGAGACGTTGAAGTCCGTGGCCTTCGCCAGCAGGGCCTCGCGCGTGGAGTCGAGCGCGAGGGTCATCTTCGCGTCCTTGTCCACGTAGCCGAGGGTCTGCCGCTGCGCCTGCGTGAAGAGCAGGACCACGTCCTCGTACATCTCTTTGGTGGTGGCGTTGTCCCAGCTCGTGCCGCCGGCCGCCTTGGTGGCGGGCACGATGGACGCGGGCAGGGCCGGGTCGTTCAGGAGGCCGTAGTTCTGCAGCCCACTCAGGCCGAAGAAGTAGACGAGGTTCTCGAACCGCTTCATGGTCTTCGCGGCGGCGCGGGCCTGCCCGGCAGCCCAGTCCAGCTTGGCCTTGCCGGCGCGGGCCATCTGGAGCTCGCCGTAGTAGACCATCGTCTGGTACATGAAGGGCTGGCGGTACTCCCAGTTGGCCTCGGAGCTCACCATGCCGTTCTCGGAGTCGTCGCCGTAGGCCGAGCTCTCGCCCGCGTCCTCCACCATGGGGAACATGATGGTGGTGTCCTCCCAGTCGCCGCGCTTGGCCTCGCCGAAGATGTCGGCGGCCCGGGTCGGGGCGACGATCACCTCGACCAGCTCCGGGTCCATGAAGGTCAGCAGGAAGGCCGGGATGCCGGCGTTCGGGCTGGTGACGGTACCCTGCTGGGCCGGGAAGAGCGGGGGCGCGACGTCCAGGCCCACGCCGCTGCCGGCCACAAGGCGCTCGCGGAGCCGGACCGCGTCGGAGTCGGTGAAGAACCCGCGGGCGCCCGGCTGGACGATGCCCCACTGGTCCTGGAGATACTTCAGCTTCTGGTTCATGGGGGTCTCCTTACACGCGACCGATCTTGAGCAGGTCGCCCGTGTTGCCGTTCTCGAGGAACTCCCAGCCGGTGTCGACCCAGGCGGAAGCAGAGACGGCCTGGGCGGCGATGGTGCCGGGGCTCGTCGAGAGGGTGTAGACGCCGGCGCCGCCGGGGGTGCCGGAGACCTGATCCACGATGTAGGTCCCGGCCGCCACGCCCGCGCTGTCGACCAGCTGGCCCGGGGCGAACTGGCCGGTCGCGAGGACCGTGACGGTCATCTGGTTCGTGGCGAAGCTGGCGGTGCCGGTGGCGCCGCCCTCGGAGTCGAGCGGGGTGATGGTGCCGTCAACCCCGGTCGCGGTCGCGGTGGCCTTCTGCGTGACGTAGACCGTGCCAGCGCCGCCGGTGCTGGTGCCGAGGCCGTAGATGTAGGTGTTCTCCGGCAGGCCGGGGAGCTCGATCTTCTGGCCCGCGGCGACGACGCCGGAGGAGACCGCGGAGATGGTCACGGTGTTGGAGCCGAGGGTGGTGCCCGCGGTGATCGCGCCGGCGGTGCCGAAGGAGTCGGTCGGGAAGCTCCCGGCGTCGGCGGGCAGCACCCGCCCGGTGAGCAGGGAGGCGTAGACGCTCTGGCCCTTGTTGGCCTGCTTCGGCGTCTGGACGAAGAAGTCGCCCCGGCGGAAGAGGGTCACGGGCTCGCCCTCCGGGACGAGCAGGGTGCTCTCGCCCATGTAGGCGGTGACCTGGGCCTGCAGCTCGTTCGCCAGGAAGCCGTCGGGCTTCACGGCGCCGGTGAGGTTGGAGTTCGTGGCAACGCCGTTGCCATGGACCCACGCGAACGCGGCGACGAGCAGGCCGCCCGCTCCCGCGGTGATGGCTCCCTGGCCCGCGGTAACGCTCTCGGTCGGATTGGTGCTGGCCTTGGTGCCGATGACGGCGCGGGCCTGCTTGGGGTAGACCTGGTTCTGGAACATGAGGGCCTCCTACTAGGCGCGGCGGTGGCTGGAGAGGCGGTCGACGCCGGGGATGGCCTGGGCGAGCTCCTTGAGCTCGTCGCCGTCGCCGTGGTCGAACGCGGAGTCGTCGGCCGCGCCCCTCTGGGAGAGCTTGAGCATGGCGACCATGTGCTTGTAGGACTGGGGCGGGACGCCGGTGAGGTCCACCTTGGCGGCGTCGAGGGCGAGCTTGTAGATCGCTTCCGGGGTGTCGGGCGGGCTGGAGAGGGTGCCGATGATGGGCCGGACCTCCTCCTCGGCGGCGCGGAGCGCCTTGAAGCGGTCCATCGCCAGCTGGGCGCCACGCTGCTCGGCGGTGGCGAGGGCGCGGTCCATGGCCTTCTTGTCGACCATTCCTTCCTCCGTGTCGGCGGCCTTCGGGGCCTCGCCGGGCTTGGCCGCGGGAGCGGCGGGGTTCGGGGCCTGGGCCGCGGGGGCGGCGGGCTTGGCGTCGGCCTGGGGCGCGATCTTGCCCAGCAGCTCGGAGGCGGCCTGGAAGTCCTCCGGGCTGAGGCGGTTCTCGAGCATGGAGGTGAGGGCCTGGAGCGGGTCCGCGTCAAGGCCTTCCTCGTCATCGTCGCCGCCCTCCTGCATCTCCTCGAGGAGGTCCTGCAGGTCCTCGAGGTCGGCGTCGGCCGTGAGGCCGAACTGCTGCTTGATGACGCCCGCCAGGGCCTCCCGCTGCTTGGGGAAGCGATCGGCCGTTACCTTGGAGGTCAGGGCCTTCACCTCGCCCAGGCTGGGCGCCTTGTCCCCGGCCAGCTTCCCGCGGAGGAACCCGTGCACGGCGTGGGCGACCTCGAGGGCCTTCGGGTCGAGCTTGTGCTTGTTCTTCATGATCCCCTCCGGGAGATGGTCAGCGACCAGGACATCCGGGCCGGCGCGGCCCGCGTCCACCAGCGCGACGTGGTTGAAGACGATGTCGCGCATGACACCGTCGTATGCTACGCCTTCGAACTCCCCCGGCGTCAAGTCCAACGTGTAGCGGTAGCCGCAAGAGAGCTCCACCTTGTCCGAGCTCTGGACGCCTTCGATGGCCTCGCGCTGGTAGATCACGAGGCTGTTCTTCAGATAGGGCGCGTCAAAGACCGCGTCCGTGCCGGTGGCGCCGACGATGGCCTCGTGCGGGATGTTGTCCGGGTCCACCGGCAGGTGCTCGCTCAGGAGAGGCAGGTTGTTGGCGGTGGGGGCGGCCTTCGCCAGCTCCTCCGGGGCCCTGAGCAGCATGTAGACCCGATCCTGGTCCAGGTTGTCCCCCGGCATCTCCCAGCCATAGTAGGGGCAAACATTGGCCTTGCTGATGTTCGAGACCGCGACATGAAGAAAGCCGTTCTCGTCGATCTTTCGCACCGAGGCATCGAGGGCCAGGGTGAGGGTCTGGAGCTTGCTCTCCGGGCGCTGCTTCGTCCGCATGAGCGACAGCATGAACCCGGGCGGGCCGAATCGCAAGGCCCTACTCTTCGAACCCCGGGATGATGCTCTGGGAGATGCACCCGCAGTTGATGAGCTCCCCGGGGAAGATGTAGTTGCCGTCGATGAGGCAGCCCTTGTCCAGGTCGAACTCCTTCCCGTCGGCCTCGAGGTGGCTCTCGCGGGGGTTGATGGAGCTGGGCGTGTGGATCCAGACGGCCCGCTTGATGCCGAGCTCCCGCTGGCGGGCCCGGTTCAGAACGGAGGTCGCCTTGTTGTTCTGATCCCTGGCGATGAGCTCCGCGCGGGAGCGGGCCACGGCGAAGCGCCGGGCGATGAGGTCCGCCAGCTCTCCCACGTCCCGGCCCTTGGCGACGGACTGCATTACGGCCGAGCGGACCTGCTTGAGGCACTCCTGGGGGATGGACTTGATGAGGCCCACGTTCTCCGAGACGACGGCCTGGAAAGCGTCGTTCATGGCCCGGGTCGGCTGGAACTCCACGGAGAACCCGGAAGCCCTGAGCGCCCTGCGGAGGCTGCTCTCGGAGTGGGAGCGGGCGGCCTCGGTGAAGGCCTTGGCGGAGCCGGGCGCTCGCCGGTTGAACTTCCGGGTCCACCGCTGGGTCAGGCGGCCCAGGACCGCCTCGAGGTTCCGGGCCGGGCTGGCATCCCCCTGCATCTCCGGGTGGGCGTGGGGGAGCTTGGCCTTGTAGGCCTGGAGGATCCAGTGGGAGACGCTCTTCTCCATCTCGTCGATCATGGCGACGAGATGGCGCCGGTAGTCCGCCCGGACGCCCTCGTTGGGGCGGGTGGGGCGGATGGTCCGGGGCCGGGGAGCCCTGAGCTTCAAGGCCTACCTCCGACGAGCGGGGCGGTGGCGCCGCGGAACCTGATCCGAGGCCGCCGCGGAGGTGCCCGGGGGCATGAGCGGGGCTTTCGGCCGCGCAGGGGCGGCGGGGGCGGCGGGGGAGGCGGGGACGGCGGCGGCGGCGGGGGGCACAACCGGCCCGGCCGCGGGCTCTTCCGGCTCCTCCTCCGGGTCGAGGAGGGAGCTGGCACCGCCGCCCACGTCGAGGCCCTGCCACCCGCTGTTCTGGTCGGCAGCGAGCCGCTTCCGGACTTCAATGGGGGCCACGGCTCCCAGGTCCACGTAGGCCGTCGCCGCATCAGCATCGCTCTTGCGGATCCGGGCCAGGGCCTCGTCGTCGAGCTGCCAGAGGGCCTCGAACTCGAAGGAGATGCTATCGTCCACGTCCCCGAAGAGGGAGAGCTGGATGATCCGGATGAGCCTCTCGAGGTTGTCCCGGAAGAGGAGCTCCTGCTGCTCCTTGATGTAGTCGTAGAAGACCTGGATCTCTCCCTCGCTCGAGGCGTTCAGGCCGGAGGGCGTGATGCCCAGCAGGACCACCAGGGGGATGCGCCCCACGGCGGCCATATGCTCCTGGGCCTGGGCCTGGAGCTTGTCCAGGCCGGAGAGAGGGACGTTGAACTGAAAGAACTCCTCGTTCGCCTTGTCGATCAGGAGCGTTCCGAAGTTGTCCCGCATATTCGCGAACATCTCGGCCCGCTTCACCAGCTGCTCCGAGCCGGCACCGGTCAGGACGTCGCTCATGGCCGTCTTGATGCCGCTGGTCGAGAAGCTCTCCACCATGCGGGTAGTGGAGTCGCGGACCCGGCGCCAGTTCCGGACGCAGTCCATGGCGAGCTGGCTCATGCTCATCCCGCCGAAGTTGTAGGCAGGTTTCAGCAGGTCGGGGACCGGCCTGGAGACGAAGGTGAGCAGGCGCGAGGCGTGGACCTTCTTCCCCAGCAGCCACCACGCCGAGGGCTTGTAGTAGTCGTCGTGCGTGGGGTCCGTGGCGTTGTAGTCCGCCGGCGCCGTGACGATGGGCTCGATGACCTTGAGCGAGCGGAGGCTGCCCTTGGCGATCTTCTCCGGCACGTCGAGGAGCACCTTGTCCGGCTCCGCGTTGCCGCGGATGCCCAGGTCGAGAAAGAGCTGCCCGCGGCCGTAGGCGCCGTCCAGGATGGCCGCCTGCTGGAACCTGCGGCGCGCTTTCAGCCGCTTCATCTCTCGCTCGATCCTCTTGATCCGGTCGGTCGCATCGCCGGAGGTGTCCGAGCTGGTGAGCTTGATCCACTTTCGGACCATCTCCCCGGCCGGGGCTTCCGACAGGGCCCGGTACTCGCTGATCTGCCAGAGCTCGGCGAGGTAGGGGTAGCCCGGGAATCCGGTGCGTCCCCAGCTGGTGTTCATGTTCATCCAGGAAAGGGCGGACGCGGTCGCGTAGTCCTTTGCCAAGCCGCGGGCTCCCCCGACCCCCTTGGGCAGCTCGGGCAGGGTGAATCCCCCAGGGGTGGGGAGGGGCGGGTGGGACCGGTCCGCGGCGATGACGGCGCCGTTTTCGCGAAGGCGCTGCAGGAGGCTTTCCCGGATGCCGAGCTTCTCGATGGTCATGCGCTCCTCCTGGTGGTGCCCTTGATGGCTGCGTCGGAGATGGAGAGGCCGCCCATGCCGCCGCCCATCAACTCTGTGACCGCCCATACGAGGGCGTCAAGCCGGTCCGGTGACTTCGCGGTCTCGTCCTGGGGGTCCCAGTCGCAGAGCTGGTCCTCGAGGGTGCCGAACTCCCCGACGTGGTGAAGGCGGCCCTGCTCGGCCAGGGCGGCGACGGGCTCGGCCCGGATGGCCTTGCCGCGGCTGGCGCTCACCTTCTTGTAGGCGGCGTCCCGGCCCACGGGTTTCCCCCCCAGGGATACGCTCCGGATCACGAACTCCACGAGGTCGCCCCCGTTGTTGACCTCCCCCACGATCCGGTCCGCCTTGAGGTCCCGGTAGGCCTTCACGGCCCGGGTCCCCCAGTCCGCGGCGCTCAGGACGCCGGAGAGGTCCCTGAGGACGTAGAAGTGGGGGACCGGCTGGTTGTCCATCCCGGCCACGATGATCCCGGTCTCGTCGCTTTCCGGGTCCGAGGTCACGGCCGGGTCCACGGCGACCACGATGCGAACCAGCACCTCCGGGGGCCTCGGTACCCGGTCCCGGTCGATCCATTCGCGCTTCCAGAGGGCGCCCGGGTTGTCCATCAGCAGCTCGGCGAGGAGCTCCTGCCGGCCCAGGCGGGTGCCCTCGAACCGCTGGCGCATGCGCTGGAGGAACCGCGGGGAGAGGTTGGCCTCGTTCTCGAAGGTGGGCCGCTGGGAGATGAGGGTCTGCGGGTCCTGGGCGAGGAGCTTGAGCAGCTTGGTCGGCTTCGGGGTTGTGGTGAGCACCGCCTGGGGGGAAGGCCCAAGGCGGAGGCCCATCTCCAGGTTGTCCCAGGTCTCCAGCCCGTAGCGCCACGCCCCGGGCTCGTCGGCCCAGAGCTTCATGGACTGCTTGCCGCGGGCCCGGTCCGGCTCGTCGGCCGTGAGGATGAGGGACCGGGCGCCGTTGGGCCACTCGAGGCGCCGCTTCGAGGGCCGGTAGGTGGGGCGCTCCCACTTGGGGCAGACGGCCAGGATGCCGCTCTGGCCCTCCACCATGACGTCCCGGGCGTCGTCGGCCGTGGGGCCCACGAGGTTCACGATGGGGAACTCCTTGACCCAGCCGCGCACGGTCTCGGCCCCGGTCCGGGTCTTTCCCCAGCCGCGGCCCGCCCAGGGCATCCACACGGTCCAGGAGCCGTCCTCCGTGGCGGGGTTCACCTTGCCGGGGACCCGCTGGGAGGGGCGGCTCCAGAACTCCCAGTCGTAGCGGAGGGCCTCGGCCTCCTGGAAGCTCATCGCCTCCAGGCGGCGCTCCCGCTCCTCCAGCGGGAGGAGCATGAACCGCTGGGCCTCGGAGAGCTCGAACTCAGAGACCATCGCCCGCAGGCCCGGCCGGCGGTGCCCCGGCGAGCAGCTTCGCGCGGAGGGCTTCCTTGTGGGAGGACGGGAGGTCGTTCCCGTCGGCGTCGGTCTCCGCCACCTTCTTTGGCGCGTCGAGGCCCAGGAGGGCGGCCTGCCGGTTCAGGAGCTTCTCGAGCCGGTCGATGACCTGGAGCTCCCCCTTCAGCGCCCGGGTCCAGAGGGTCCGGATGAGCGCCTCGAGCCGAGTGTGCTGGATGTCCTTGAGGTAGGCCGCCTGGGCCTTGATTTCCTCGCTCTGCTCCCCCAGGAGCCGGAGGAGCCGCTGGGAGACGGCCTGTTTCGTCACCGGGGGGTCCAGGGCCCTGCCGATCTCCTCCAGGGTCAAGCCCGCCTGCCGGAGCTTCAGGACCTGGGAGTCCCGCTGCAGCTCGGTCATCACGGCCGCGGAGGTCTTCACGGGGGGTTTCTTGGCGCGGGGGGCCACGGTCAAGCTCCTAGGGTCAACTCCGGGCCAGGGTCAGGAACTCGGCGCGGACGGCGCTGTCCCGGAACCGGCCGCGGAGGCTGGAGGTAGTGGTGAGGGCGCCGGCCTTGGCCCCCCTCATGGTCATGCAGAGGTGCTCCCCGCGGGCCACGACGGCCACGTCCGAGGTCCCGGCCAGCTCCTCCAGGGCGTCGGCGATGTCCCCCGTGAGGCGCTCCTGGAGCTGGAGGCGGGCGGCGGCGGCCTGGGCGACCCTGGCGAGCTTGGAGAGGCCGAGCACCCGGTTCCGGGGCAGGTAGGCCATGGAGACGTCGACCCAGAACGGGACGAGGTGGTGCTCGCAGAGGCTCCAGACCCGGACGCCGGACACGACCACCATCTCGTCCGAGGGGCTGGCGAAGCTGGTCCCGATCCGGTCGAGGCGGGGGGTCAGCATCTCCCCCCACATGCGGGCCCAGCGGCCGGGGGTCTCCAGGACCCGGGGGTCGTCGGGGTCCTCGCCCAGGGCCAGGAGCAGGTCCCGGCCGATCCTCTCGAGCTTCACGAGGTCGGGGAGCGCCCTGGGGCGGAGGGCGGCGGGGAGCGCCTGGGGCTCGCCCTCCGGGGCGCCAAGCCGGAGGCTGGTCTCCTCGCAGGCGAGGCAGGACCCGGGGGTTTCCTGGCAGGAGTGGCGGCGTTCCATCTCAGCGGGCTCCGATGAACTTGTGGGACTGGAGGCTCAGGTGCCACCCGCGGCGGCGGCACTCGGCCAAGGCGAGGGCGGTGGCCTGGGGGGAGCAGCTCTCCGGCTGCAGGCTGATCCGCGGGGCGGGGTCCAGGTTCATGCTCCAGAGGAAGGCGTCGATCCTCTCCAGGTCGGAAGCCTCCGAGAGGATGAACTTGAGCTCATCGGCCGCGGCCACCACGCGGCGGAGGATCGGCTGGCGTCCGGGGTTCCCCAGCTTGGGGCTCACCGTGACGTGGTCGGCCCCGCCGTCGTCCTCCGGCTCCCCCTTGGGCTGGAGGTGTCCCTCCCGGGTCCCGCTGGTCTCCAGGGCCACCGCGAAGCCGGCGCCGTGCAGGGCGGCCACGAGCGGCCGGAGCTGCTGCGTGGCGGGCTCCCCCCCGGTGATGAGGACCCAGCTGGTCCCCCCGATGGCCTCCTGCTTCACGGCCGCCACGATGTCCTCGAGGGGGACGCTGGCCCAATGGCCGTTCTGGCCCAGGGCCTCCGCCAGGGTTTCCCGGCGGTCTGCCTCGCGGAAGGCCCAAGTCTCTTTCGTGTCGCAGAACCGGCAGGCGACGGGGCACCCGTGAAGGCGGAGCAGGACCATCGGGGTCCCGGCCAGAACCCCCTCGCCCTGGATCGCCCAGTAGAGGTCGTTGACGAAGTAGGAGCGGCTCACGCATCCCTCCGGCGGTAGGTGGCGCTGCACTTCCCGGTCTCCTGGACCGTGCAGGCGATGAGCTCCGCCCCGGTGTTCCGGAGCTGGAGCGGGCCGATCTTCTCGACTAGGAAGAACGCGAGGTTCTCGGCCGTGGGGTTGAAGTCCAGGAGGACCACCCGGTCGTCGAGGGCCTTGAGCGCCTGGGCGTCCGGGTCCAGGTGCCAGAGCAGCATCCGGTGATCCCAGTGTTCCTCGAGCCAGGAGCAGAGCCGGGCCTTGATGATCCCGAAGTCGAGCACCCGCCCCACGGCGTCGAGCTCGCCCGCAAGGGTCAGCTCGAAGGTGTAGTTGTGGCCGTGGAAGTGGGCGCACTTCCCCTCGTGGCCGACGACCCGGTGGCCGCAGGCTATCTCGTGGGTCCTGGTGGCGGTCAGCATGAGGCGGCCTCTTCCCGGAGTTTTTTGAGGAAAGCGAGCTGCTTGCCGATGATCCCGACGCCCTGGAGCGGCCACTCCGCCCGGGGCCAGACCTTCCGCGCAGCCGTGGCGTAGGCTTTCCCGGCGAGGATGATGACCCGCGGAGAGCCGGCGACCCCCAGCTCCTCGGCCTGCATGACGAGCTTCCCATCGGAGACGTGCCCCTCGTCCACCACGCGCTGGTCGTAGGGCTGCACCTCGTCGTCCAGCCTCAGGAAGCCGTGCCGGCCTGAGAGGATCAGCACCCGATCCTCCGAGGTGAAGGCCAGCGCCGCGGCGAGGCAGGCCTTGAAGTAGCCCCCCTGGTAGAGCTCGCGGGCCTTCCTCGGCTCCGAGGCCTTGGCCGAGCCGCACCCGATGATGACGAGCGGACGCTCATTCATAGGGCGTCAGGTCTTGGAGGCCCGCCTCGCGGATGGCTTCCCTTCGCTCGGTGCAGGTGCCGCAGGTGCCGCAGTGGAGGTCGCCCCCCTTGTAGCAGCTCCAGGTCTCTTCGAGGTGGACGCCCAGAGTCGCGGCTTCCCTGGCGATGGTGGCTTTCGTCCACTCCAGAAAGGGCGCATGCAGCTCGAGGCCGGGGTGCCCGAAGCCCTCGTTTCCCGCCTTGAAGCAGTCCTCTAGGGCCTGGAGGAACGGCCGCCGGCAGTCGGGGTAGATGAAGTGGTCGCCGGCGTGGGCCCCGATGGCGACCACCTCGGCACCGATGGCGACCGCGTGGCCCCAGGCTATCGAGAGCATGATGGCGTTCCGGTTGGGGACGACGGTGGCCTTCATCGTCTCCTCCGCGTAGTGGCCGTCGGGCACTGGCACGGAGGGGTCCGTGAGGCTGGAGCCCGGGAGCAGCCGGTTCAGGCAGCTCACGTTCACGACCTGGTGCTTCGCGCCCAGACGCTCGGCACACTTCCTGGCACAGGAGATTTCCCGGAAGTGGCGCTGGCCGTAGTCGAAGGTCAGCATCGAGAGCTCGTAGCCCTCTGCCGCCAGCCTGTAGGCCAGCGTGACGCTGTCCATGCCCCCGCTCACGATGGCGACGGCGAGCTTCTTGTTCACGGTTCCCTCCTGTTCTGCGAGTGCATCCGGCCGGCGTGGGCCGCGGCCAGAGCGTAGCTCCTGGCGCTCATGGAAAGCAAGGCCACCCTGTCGTCGCCCTTGATCGGCTTGCCTTTCGGCCATGAGGCGAAGGGCTCAGGGTCGGCGCCTATCTCCGCCAGCTGGCGAGCGTGGCGATACCAGAGAGCCCGGTCCCCAAGGGGCAGTTTCCGGAAGGTGGCCGTCCTCCGGTCGAAGAGGTCGAGCTGGAAGAACCGGACGCAGCCGGTCCAGCTCGAGGAGTCGACGGAGTCCCACGGCACCTGCTTGGCGATGGTCCAGCTCGTGGCGCCGAAGCCGTGCAGCCGAGCCCGCCCTTCCGCCAGGAGATGCGCCTGCACCAGCTTCGGCATCAGGGCCTTCGGCCGCGCCAGGAAGGGGACCATGCCCCCCACGGCGATCCTCTCGTAGCCCCTGTCCAGGTAGTGCTCGAGCCATTCGAGGGTCTCCCGGACGTGCCAAGTGGGCAGGGGCCGGAGCCCGGCGTCCTCCATGCGCCGCTGGGAGTCCCAGGTGGCCTCCGGGCTGCGGATGTCATCCAGGACCGAGTAGCACTCGAGGCGGTGGGAGAACCGCTTGATGAACTCGATGTACTCGGATTCCTGGATCGGGGCGCCGAGCGTGTGGGCGCTGAAGGCGCCGGAGTCCAGGAAGACCCTCGTGTCCGCTCCGAGCTGCTCCTCGAGCAGCTGGTCGAGGTCGAACCTCTTGTAGTAGTGGTAGCTCAGCAGGACCGAGGGGCCGGTGCCGCGCACGGCGGGGCATTGTCCCGGGTCGGGCGTGTAGATGGCGTAGTAGAGCCTCATGGCCTCACCGCGGAGAGCCTGGAAGTCGCCCCTGTAGCTCGAGGCGAACACGATGCGCACGGCCGCCGGCCTTCACAGCTTGGCGGCGGCGCAGAGGGCCACCACGCGCTCGCTGTCCGAGCCCTTGAGCTTCTCCCAGGTCTCCGCCCAGACCCGCTCGGCGTCGGGGGACACCTTGATCTTGATGACGGGCCAGAGGTCGTCCTCGCCGCCTTTGCCGGCCTGGAAGGCCACGTCCTCGAGGCTCTTCGCCGCGGCCACGTCGAGGCCCTCGAGCAGCTTCAGGGTGCCCAGCAGGTCCTCCGGGATGGCCTCCTGGGCTTCGAGCTCGGAGAGCAGGCCGGAGAGCATCTCGGCGTCCGTCGCCGCCATGGAGGCGATGGGATCGAGGCTCGCGAGCACGAGGCCCTCCTCCTCAGGCGAGAGGTCCACGAAGGCCACGGGGACGGAGGCCTCGCCCTTTTCGATGGCCCTGGACACGCGGAGGTGGCCGTCCACGAGGTTCCCGGTCCTCTTGTTGACGATGACCCGCTGGACCCATCCCACCTTCTCGAGGACCGAGTCGAGGGCCTCCTGCTGGTGTCGCGGGTGGACGCGCCAGTTCTTCGGGTTGGGCAGGAGCTCGCGGGGGTCCGCCTCGCCTTCTCCGACGAGCCTCGAGGCCCAGGCGTTCGGCTTGGGGGTCTTCTTCGTCATGCTCTCCTCCGCCGCCAAGGTGCCAGGGCGCGGAGGGGTGGGTCAAGCCCAGGGGAACAGGGGCGGGTGGCCGCCTTCCCCGACCTGGGGGAGCGCCGCGGCCCGGAGGAAGGCCGCCGCGGCCAGCTCGTTCTCCTCGAGGTTCCACCAGCGGCTCACCCTGGAGGGGTGGGGGAAGATGGCCCAGAACGCCTCGAGGCCTTGCCCCACGGTCCAGCGGAGCGGCTCCCGCTCGAGGCCGAAGGCCTGGGCCACGTCGGGCCCCAGGAGCAGCACCCGGCGGCCGAGCAGCTGGGGCCGGAGCTCAAGGGCGGCGGAACGGGCCTCCCGCGCCGGCAGGCGGTCCCCCTGGCGGCCGGCGGGGCCCGGCCAGTAGTCCAGCAGGTTCCGGGCCTCGAAGGCCTTCCAGAACTGCTCGGGCTGGAGCCCGGAGAGCTTCAGGAGGTGCCTCCCGCTGGCGGTCCCCTGGAAGGGCCTCGAGGGGTCGCTGGAGCGGCTGGGGGCCCGACCCACGAGGATGACGCGCATCAGAGCTCCAGGAAGCGGACGCCCATCTCCCGCGAGGCGTAGGCCTCGACCTGGGTGACGAACTCCGCGAACTGGGCGGTGTCCAGCGAGCCGCTCGAGATGCTCATCTGCTGGCCGCCGGGAAGGTCCTCGACGCCGATGAACTCCCGCTTGAAGAACTCGTGCAGAGCCTCCTCAGTGAACCTCTTCCCTTCGGGCTGGAACTGGTCCGCGATTTCCCGAAGCCGGGACCAGTAGAAAGCGTTCTGCCGGGTGCTCCTCTTGGCGCGGCCGGGGCGGACCTCTACCGCGATGGGGCGCCCGGCCCGGGCCAGAGGCTCCCAGGTGGAGAGCAGGAGGTCCGTGACCCGGCGGGCCTCCTGGGCGGTCGTGAGGATGAAGACCTTGACGCTCATCGGGCCAGCTCGCGGAGGTGGGCCTCGAGGGCCTGGATCCGAAGGACCGCGGCCTGGAGCGCGGGGGTCTGCACCCGCTCGCTCCTGAGGGCCTCCAGGAAAGCCTCAGGCCCCTTCTCCGCCAGCAGGGCGAGGAAGGGGTTCGAGGGCGTGGCGTGGGGGTGGGGGTAGTGGTGGGCCACCGGCTACTCCTGCTCCACGAGGCAGGTCCCTTGGACCTCGATGAGCTTGCCGGTAGCCGCGTCCTCGAACTGGAAGCCGTCGCTGTGTGCTTCGTTCTGGACCTGCCCACGAGCTTCCCACTGGCCCACCTTCACCCCGCCGCTGTAGAGGGTCACGCGGTGGTTCTTCCCCATGCTGGAGAGGTGGGCCCGCTCGGCGTAGGTGCACCCGATGGAGATGGTGGCTGCGAGGAAAATGGCGAAGGAGAGGAAGAGAAGGGCGAAAGGAAGGGCGAAGATACGGGCTTTCATGGTGGCCTCCTAGAGGTTCTGGTTCTGGAGCAAGCGGTCGGTTTCCTCGAGCAGCTCGAGCTCGGAGCCGTGGAGCTCCTCAAACTGGGCGAGGCTGATGGGGCGGAAGGGCGGCGTCTGGCGCGAGCCGTTCCAGTGGTGGTCGAAGCAGAGCGGGATCGTGAACCGGTCCGGGGCTTTCTGGCTGGCACCCCATCGGCCGCCATCCGGCTTCCTCTTGAGGTGGTGGGCCTCGGTCGGCGTCCTCTGGAGGAGGCCCTCGCGCCGGCAGACGATGCAGGGAAGGCGGCGGACCTTGGCGAGGCGCTCCGGGTCCTCCGCCCTCTTCGGCTTGATCCTGGGTGCCTTGGGCCCTTGGCGCCTCGGGTTGAGCCTCCGAGGTGCCAAGGGCTTCCGCGCCCGCAGGGGCGCCCGGGCCCTGAGGGGGGTCCGGCGCTTCAACATCAGAACCGCAGGCGGGTGAGGCGCTGCGCCAGGGTCAGGGTGGTCTCGACCTTCCGTGATCCATCGCTCTCCGACGGCACCAGGGCGCGGCGCGGAGGGGCGCCGCCCGGCATCGAGTCGAGGAGCTCGTGGGCGAGCTCGACCTCGAGCACGGGGTCAAGGCGAGCGGGCTCCAGCTTGGAGGAGTCGATGACTTCCTGCCGCCGCATCAGGCGGTGGGCTTCCGCGGCCTCCTCCCGCGAGTCGGCGAGGTCCTTGCGGAGGTTCTCGGCGTGCTGAAGGGCAACGCTCAGGTTGCTCTCGGAGACGCGGAGCTTTTCCTCGAGGGCGGCGATCTGGCGGTTCGCCTCCTCCACCACGGCGTCGGCCTGGGCCTGGGCGCGGTCGATGGCCTCAGCGACCGGGGGGAGGGAGAGGAGCTGCTGGTGCTCGAGCCGGGAGAGCAGCTCGAACGGGGAGGGCGCCGGCTTGGCGGCGGGCTTCTTCTTCGGGGTGGGGCGGTTGGGTCGGGTCACTTCGGACCTCCAGGGATGAACTGCTTGGAGTGGGCCAGGGCGGCCAGGGCGGCCTCCTCCGGCGTGGTCTTGGTGGTGCGGTAGACCTCGGCCCCGTCCTTGTGGACGAGGCCGAGCCAGGAGCCCGGGGCCACGAGGACCACGGACACGACGACCCGCCCCAGCTCTGCGGCCGGGGCGATCTTCACGGGTTCACCAGCGGCTTGCCGCTCTCGTCGAGGAGCGGGTTCTCGTCCCGCGCCACGGCCGCGATGCCATCGGTCCCGAGCAGGACGATGGCGCTCTTCACGGTCTTGGAGGCCTCGGCCAGCCGGTTCTCGGCAGACTTCCAGCTCGAGGGCGTGTGGCAGGACTGGTCGAGGGTGGCCGCGGCCTCGAGCAGCTCGTTCCGGACGCTGCGGGCCGCCACGGCGAGGAGCCGGTTCGGCTCCCCCGGGCCGTCGCGCAGGATGGCCCCGCGCTGCAGGAAGTAGTGGCCCATGGCGACCAGGAGCGTCCCGGCCTCGTCGAGGCTGGAGGCGCTGCTCTCCGGCGCCGCCTTGGCACGGTCCAGGAAGGCGCGGACCCTCTTCGTGTCGCGGTCGAGCTTGTCCTCGCAGAGCCGGATGAGGCCGCGGGCCTGCTTGGCCTGGGCGGTCTCCTGGGCGTCGTGCGCTTTCCCCGGCGCGGCCGCGGCCTCGCCCTGGGGCTCGCCAGGGAGCTCTCCCGCCGTCATGGCCTCGCCAGCCTCTCCGGCGCCGGCGTCCGGCTCCTCGTGCTCCAGCTTGGCCGGGCGCTTCTTCGGGCCCTTCTCGGCCTTCTTCGGGGGGGTGTTCTTGGGGTTGCTCATGCTCTCCTCTTGGAGGGAAGGGAGGGGCGCTCGGGCCCCTCCGGGTGGAGGTCGGTCCTCATAACGGAGCGGATGTTCTCCTGGAGGACCTTCCTGGTGATGGCTTGGCAGAGCCCCGGGCTCATGGCCGGGGTGTCGGGGTTCATGGGGTTGAGGTCCCTCAGGGTGACGGCCGGCAGCGCCGCCTTCAGTAGGGCCTCGAGCTTGTCAGGGTCCAGCACGGGGAACTCCTAGAAGTTGAGCCTCAGGCCCACGGCGAAGTTGTGGGACACGGCGCCGGCCTCGATGAAGATGCTCGCTGATTGGAAGGCCGCCCGCCAGCGGGCCGGCATGGCGCGGGCGGCGAGGAAGTGGAGCAGGATCCCCGCGGGGATGTAGAGGTTCACCTTCGCCCGCGAAGGGTGGCGGCCGAGGATCGGGTTCGTCTCGTGGATCCAGGGGGACTCCTGGTGGGCCCGCTCGATGTCCAGGGTGGTCCCCCAGTCCAGGACCACGACGGCCGTGAAGGCCAGCTCCCGCGCGGTGTCGGCCTTGGTCCAGGGGTCCGAGGCGCGGAGGGGCGAGAGGGCGAGCAGGGCGAAGAGGAGGAGGGCGGCGCGGGTCACTTGAGGGCTCCCAGCTCGCGGAGGAAGGTGTCGACGACCTCGGTCGGGATCGGGGCTTCAGGCTCGCCCAAGACGGCGCAGGTGCCGTTGATGAGCTCATTGGTGAATTCGAGCTCATGGCCCACGAGCCCCTCGAGCTGGGCCTCGGCATCCCAGCTGCGGAGGTGGTGGCGGAGGATGGATCCGCCGAGCTGGCGGAGGAGCTCGCGGTGCTCCCGTTCTTTCGCGGTGAGGGCGGACGGGCGGTGCTTGGCCTTCATTCGAGCCCCCGGAGGAGGGCGCCGAACCCCATCATCAGGGTCCCGCAGAGCAGGGAGACGAAGGATCGGCCGGGGAAGTCCTCGAGCGTGAAGCCGCCAAGGATCAGGGTGGCAGCGGCGAAGAGCATGATGCAGGCCCCGGCGAGCCGCCGCTGGGGCAGGAGCTCGAGGGCGCGGCGGACCCGGTAGCGGGCGACGGCCGCGGAGAGGCGGAGGTTCATGGCTTGGCCTTTCTGGGGCGGCCAGCTCGCGCTCGGCGGCTGGCGGCCCCTTCGGGGGAGGCCCAGGCTTGGACCTCCTGCAGGTTCCAGAGGAGGCGCCCCCGGTGCTCGAAGGCGGCGAGCTCGCCGCGGCGGAGAGCGAAGAGGAGGGTCGAGGGGGAGAGGCCGGTCTCCTCCCCGGTCACAAGCCCCTCGAGCACCGGCCGCCCCCGCCTGTCGGTGGGGAGCGGCCGGAGGAGGGCCCTGGTGGCGCTGGAGAGGGGCCGGGGCATCAGGCGCGGGCGGTGGCGATGGCGTTCCAGGAGGCGCCGGTGAGGGCCATCACGGCGCCGCCCATGGCCTCCAGCTCCACCGCGCGGTCGTAGTCCGCGTGGTCGTTGGCGAGGGCCGTCACGGCGTTCGCCAGCCCCCACCGGGTCCGGTCCCGGTCCTCGAGGAAGCTGCGCAGGACGAGGGTGCTCTCGCTCTCGAGCAGGCCCTGGGTCCGGGCCAGCACCTCGACGGCCGCCTCCGGGTCCCCCATCACGGGGGCGTCCGCGGCTTCGCGGAGCTCGCCCAGCACCTCGGCGAAGCCGGCGGCGCCGGTGTAGTGGTCGATGATGTCCCTCACGGCGAGGACCGTCGCCTTGTCCTGGGCCTGCCGGGTCTCATCGCTGAGGATCTGCAGGGAGCCCTCGGCAGCGACCTCCAGGCGGCCCCCCAGGTGGCGGTAGGCCTTCGAGGAAGTCTGGGCGATCATCCCGTTCGTGCAGACCAGCCGGTAGACCAAGGGCTTTACGCTGAGGGAGGCGGCGCCGACCTCGCTGTTCTGGAGGATGATCCCGGCTTGGACCACGTCGCCCGGCCGGACCTCGCCCTCCACCTTCGGGGAGATGAGCTGCATGTAGAGCTTGGTCTCCGTGACCTCGCAGCTCTGCACCACGAGGCCGCGCTCCTTGGCGATGGGGAGCACCATGGCCGCGACGGCATCGTTGTCGATGCGGCGGTAGCGGCTGGAAAGGAAGGCCCGGGCCGCCCCGCCCCGGGTCCGGAGCAAGCGCCGCTCCTGGGGCGCTTCATGCAGGAGGGCGCCCAGGGTGCGGGACCACTCCTCCGGGTGCTCGGCGCGGAGCCGGTGGTAGAAGTCGCGGGGGAACTTCATGGCTCCGGCGAGCTGCCCATGGGCGTAGTCGGTGGGGGTGAACTCGCCCACGAGGCCCATCTTGTCGTTGACGATCGCCAAGGCTCCATCCGGGCGGGGGATGATCGCGGACCGGCGGGGCAGGAGGTCGATGTTCTGGGAGGCCTGCTGGAGCACTCGCTCGAGCAGGGGGGACAGGGGGGTTCCAGGGTTCATGGTGCTCTCCGTGATGCCCGGGCACGGCCGGGCGGGTGGGGGTAGGGGAAGGTGAATCAGAGGGCCAGGGCGGCCCAGGGGCCGCGGCTGGCGATGTCCAGGGCGCGGAGCTGACGCTCGCGGACCTGGGAGAGGTAGATGGCCGCCAGGGCGAGCCGGGCGGTCCACCGGCCACGCTCCCGGATGGCCTGGGACAGGAGGAGGGCCCGGAGGAACTGGGCGATCCGGTGGGCCTTCGCCGGGTCGGGCGAGGGGTCAGCGAGGCCTTTCCAGCGGAGCCGGGGGCGCCGGACCATCCGGAGCTCGCGGCGCGGAGGCCTGGGGGAGAGGATCCGCTCCAGCTCCGGGAACTGGGCGGCGATGTGTCCGGTCGGGTCGAGGTTCATCACTGGGGGCCTCCGTGGCGGGTCTGGTGCCAATTGTCGAGCTGGCTGGTCCAACGGGAAGAGCAGGAGGGGCACCAGCGGGCCCCGTCCGCCCTCTCACGGCCGCACCGGCACCGGCCGGCGGCCTCGTTCCTGAGCTCGCGGGCCCGCTGGGCCTCGCTCGCCTGCTCCAGGTGGTAGCCGCAAGCCGCGCGGCCCTCGGCCTTGAGGTTCGGGGTGGTGCAGTAGGGGCAGAGCCCCAAGGCGCGGCGGGCCTCCCGGCGGCGCCGCTGGGCGAGAGAGGACCGCTTCACGCTTCCCCCTTCGCAGCCTGGGCCACCTGGAAGGCGTAGGCCTCATCCTCGAGGGCCTTGAGCTGGGCGATGTCGAGCTCCCGGAGGAAGTCGTGTTTGAGGAGGCTCTGGACCGCGCTCCTGGCTTGGCTGGTGTAGATGTCGATGGGCCCTTCCTCGTGGGAAGGAAGGCCGGCGAAGCCCTTCCCGAAGCTGAGGAACTCGAGGGCCCTCTCGCGGACCTCCTGGAGGGCGTGGACGAGCCCATGGGCATCCTCGATGGCGAGCACCAGCCGGGCCACGCGGTGGCAGGCTTCGTGGTGGGCCATGAACTCGCCTTGCCAACGCATGGCCTCGAAGAACCCGGAGGTGATGAGCCGGTTCGAGAACTCGGTGAACTTGGCGCTCCTCCTGCGGGTGGCGGCCTCGAGCCGCTTCATCATGTCGTTCGAGGCGGAAAGGAGCTTTTCCTGGGGGTTGATTTCCTTTTTCATCTTCGCCCCCTCAGAACTGGAAGGTGCGGAGCACGAAGCCGCATTCTTTGCCGCCGTGGTCGGAGAGACGGAGCCGGAACTCCGCCACGAGCTCGTCCGCATGCTGGAGGGGGGCGCTCTCAACCTCGGAGACCTCCGAGAAGTGGATGTCGATGATTGCCACCAGGAGGTCGCCGTTCCTCTGGGCGGCCTGGGCGCAAAGGGCCACCTCTTCGCCGGACTTCTCCGCGTTCATCGCCCGCCGAACCCAGGCCGGGAGCTTGGTCGTCTCGTCGTTCATCTTCGCCTCCACGCGAAAGGGGCACCGCCCCTGCCCTTCCATGATCCCCAGGAGAGCAGGGGCGGTTCAATTGTTTTTTTAGGATTTTTAACTCTACTTTATGGTCTAGTTAAATGCCCCAATCCTCCAGCCCCTCCAGAGAGTCCGGGCCCCGGGGGGCTTCCACGGCCGGGGGCTCGGTGAGCCGCTCGTGGTCCCTGAAGAGGAGGGTCCCCGGCTCGAAGACCACCGGGACCGACCCCACGGAGCCGTGCCGATCCTTGGCGACGAGGATCTTGCCCACGAGCTCCGGCTCGCCCTCCACCCTCTTCCGGTGGATGAAGACCACGGCGTCCGCGTCCTGCTCGATGGCGCCGGAGTCCCGGAGGTCCGAAAGCCTGGGCGGCTGGCCGCCGCGGCCCTCCATCTCGCGGTTGAGCTGCGAGAGCACCACCCCGGGGATGTTGAAGTCCTGGAGGAGGAGCTTCATGGCGCGGCTCTTGGCGCCGACCCGCGTGGCCTCGTTCTGCCGCCGCGCCCAGTCCCCATCGTCGTCCCCCATGAGCTGCAGGTAGTCCACGAGCACCAGGTCGTAGGGCTCGCCCTTCACCCGCTCGGAGGCCAGGGCGGCCCGGATCATGGCGGGGCTCGCGCCCGGCTCGGCGCAGAGCTTCAGCTTCATCCCGCGGAGCTCCTCGCGGGCCTCGAGGATCTTCTCCCGCTCCCCTGGGCGAAGGGCTCGCCGGGCCCAGCCCGGGCGCAGGTAGCCCATCTGCGAGACGAGCCTCTCGACGAGCTCCACCTTCGACATCTCCAGGCTCCAGAACCCCACCTTGTAGCCCGCCCTGGCGGCCCAGAGGGCGACCTGGGCGGCGAGGGCGCTCTTGCCCAGGCTCGGCCGCGCGGCGAGGACGACCATGTTCCCCGCGTGGAGGGAGGTGCCCATCGTCCGGAGCCCCATGAGGGGCCAGGGGATCCCGTAGTCGATGACCCGGTTCTCGTCGGCGAGCTCGGCGGCCGTCTCGTGCGCAGCCGTCGGCTCGGTCCGGCCGCGGGTGGTCCCGGCCGCCTCCATGATGCGGGCCGAGGCCCCGCGGGCGAGGTCCTCAGGGAGCAGAGCTTCCTCGGCCGCCTCGCGGATGATCCTGGAGCCCTCCCGGATGAGCTTCCGGAGGGCGCTCTTCCGCTTCAGGATGTCGGCGAGCACCTGGGGGCGGCCCACCTCCTCGGCCGCGAGGAGCTCGGTCAGGCCCGCGAACCCGCCCACCTCGCCGAGGTGCCCCGCGCGGGCCAGCTGGTCCCGCAGGGTGAGAGCGTTGACCTCGAGGTTGCCCTCGAGTAGGTGCCTCAGGGCCGCGAAGAGGGCTTGATGGGCGGGGTGGACGAAGTCCTCGGTCGAGAGCTGGACCACCACCGGGAGGGCGGTGGCCTCCATGCCGGCCGCGGAGCACGAGGCCAGGAGGCTCCGCTCCGCCTCCACGTCCTCCGGCGGCCGCTCCACGAAGAGCTCACCCATGAGCCGCCTCTGAGGGCTTCAGGTCCTCGAGGATGGCGCCGGCCTCCGCCGCCAGGGCATCGGGCTCCGTGTTCCCGGCCGCCGCCATCCGGAGGAAGGCCACGATCCGCTCGTTGAGCTTCCGCGTGGCTGCCGCGTGGTCGAAGCCCTGGGCCTCGAGCTCCTCAGGAGTCGCCCAGGGGTCGTAGGGCCAAGGGCGCCCGAGGGCCATGGCGAGAAGGGTGAGGCCCACCTCGGCCCGCATCGTGCCGTAGTGCTCGAGGATCGGGTCGGGCTCCGGGGCCTCGACCACCTTCCTCAGCTCGAGGTAGGCGTTCAGAACCTCGTTGGCGGCCCCCTCCGGCCTCCGGATGTCCTCGTGCGTGAAGATGCAGAGCCCTTCGGGAAGGAGGGTCGGTCCACCCTCGAGGACCCACTGGATCGAGGTCGTCGAGGTCTCGCGGCCGGTGGGCTCGCCGCCCTCGACCTCGATGAAGCGGACGCGGTCGCCGACGCGGAAGGTCCGGTCCAGGGTGTTTCTAAGCTCCCAGGGCTTGAGGCCCTTCAGCTTCGCCTCGTAGAACTGGCGGCCGAGCTTCAGGGTGTGCAGGGTGGGGGTGGGGTTCGTCTCCATGGGGAGCTCCAGGGTGGGGGTTGTGGGCAGGGCTCGAGGCGGCCCGGCGCCGCTCGAGGTTCACGCGGGCGTCCGCCCATTCCTTGAAGGGGGGGGCATCGCCGCAGTTCTTGTCAGGGGTGAGGGTGAAAAAGTAGTGCGGGCTCTTGTAGCTCTTCCGGGTGCTCTTCAGGTAGTCCGCGGCGGCAGCTTCCAGGATCCGCTCGGTGTAGAGCGGCTGCCGGTGGTGGATCGCGGAGAGGCGCTGGATGAGCTGGGACATAGAGACTCGAATCACCCGGCCGTCCGGGTCGGACTTGTGCCACGCATCGCGGAGCCGGGCCGCGAGGGCGGGGGCCCATTCCACCACGGGGACCACCTCGAGGCTAGAGGCGGCCCTGGACCTCCCCCGCTTGGCGGGGGGGCTAGGGGGGGAATCTTTTATCTCTTCTCTCTGAATTAGGGACCCATCTGCCAATGGCAATCGCATAGCTCCTGCCATGGCGGAAGTGCCCTGTTTTTCATCGGATGGATTTCTGGGGGGCTCCTGCACCACCCGCTGCCCACCCCTCTGCCCCACCTCCTGCCCCTGCCCCTCCCATCGGGCCTGGGCTCCGAGCTTCCCGGCCACCTTCCGGCGGGCCTGGGCCTCGGCGAGGGCCCTGGATTGGGAGAGCAGCCGGGCGCTGTAGAGCCTGCCGGTGGCGCCGTTCCCCACCGGCCGGAAGAAAGGCCGGACCAGGGGCCAGAGCTCCACCACGTCCTCGGCCCGGCTCATGGAGCGGCGAGCTGCCTCGAGGGGGTCGGAGGAGATGGAGCCGTCGCGGCAGCAGGCGCACCAGAGCCGCACGAGGAGGCCCTGGGCGGCGAGGGGGAGCCCATCGAGCTCCGGGTCCTCGAGGTAGTCGAGAGCGTCGAGTTTGAACCATTCGAGCTTGGCCGGTAGCAAGGTCGAACCTCTGAAGCTGGGGGGTCAAGGGAAAGAGCAGGCGTAGGGCGTGGTGGCCCAGGTGCCGCGGGTCCTCTTCACGAGGATGAAGCGGAACGGGTAGAGGCTGGCCGCCCAAGCGAGCTTGTGGCGGGCGTCCTCCCGCATGAAGCCCTTTGTCTCGTGGACCTCGAGGATGTTCTCGCGGGTGAGCACGAAGAAGTCCGGGCGGTAGAAGATCCCGTGGCCCTTCTCGTCGAAGCTGAGGCGGAAGCTGCAGGGCTGCCACCACCACTCGAGGATGGCGCCGGCGAGCTTCTGGCGCTGGAGCTCGCGGCCGTAGGCGGTTTCGGTGGCGTTGGCGTTGAGCATGAAGTGGAGGGCGGTCCCGACCACCGGGCCGTGCTCGCCCTGGCCTTCGTGGCGGGGCGCGGCGGGGCGCGGGGGCGCGGGGGCGAGCAGCTGCTTCGCCCTCGAGGGTTCTTTTTCTGCAGCGGCCTCGGCTTCGGCGAGGATGGCCTCGTAGCGGGAGAGGGGCATGGGGTCTCCAGGATCCGGCGGGGAGGGCGCCCCCGCCGGGGTGAGCATGGCCGCGCCCGGCCGGGCAGGGCTACAGGATGTCCAGGAGGGCCGTCTGGCCGTCCAGGACGCCAACCTCGGGGTCCTCGGCGTTCCTGGCGGACCAGTCCTTCGTCAGCCTCTTCCGCTCTTCCTCCCACTTGGTCTCGCTCATCCGGGAGTAGGTCGAGCTCCGGCGGATCTTCGCCCAGTTCTCGGCGATGGTCTGCGCGGGGCTCGCGCTGGGCGCCGGCGGCGCCGGCGCCGCGGGCTCGGCGGGGGCGCCCTGGCCCGCCTTGAGCTTCTCCGCCAGGGCGTCCTCGAGCTTCTTCACGAAGACCTCGAGCCGTTCCAGGCAGGCGTCCGGGCCCTCGGTCTCGGCGAGCTGCTTCCACTTCGCGGCCCGCTCGTCATACTCCGAGGCCTTCCCGCCGTCCTTGAGCACCTTGTAGAGCCGATCAAGGAGCCCCTGATACCTCTCCTGCAGCGGGATCGGCCAGTCGGCCACCTTCCCCGCGGGCTTGGGCTCCGAGGCCGGCGGGGCGCTGGGCGCTGACTGGGATCCAGGCTCGCCGCCTTCCGGCTGGGGCTCGCCGGTCGGGACGGCGCCGAGCTCTTCCTCGAGGATGAAGCCGCCGGTCTCGTTGGGGAACGCCTTCCGCAGAGCCAGCGCCTCGGCGCACTTGGCGATCATGTGGGCCCCCAGGTTCGACCACACGTTGTTCAAGGCCCCGCCACTCTTCCTCTGGGCATAGGACTCGAAGAGGGCGACGGCCGTGAGGCCGTGCGTGAAGCCCTTCCGGTGCACGATGACCTTCGCCGCCTTCGGGGGTTCCTTCTGGAGCCAAACATCCCTCCAGGCGCCATCAGGCCCGCACCAGAACGGGCCCTCCTGGCCGCAGTAGTCCCCGGTATCGACGGCGATCTTGCGCAGCCCGTCGATGGGCACGAGGTCGGTCCAGACCGTCCTCTGAACCCAGTTCCCGTGCTCATCCTCCTCGCGAACCTTCCGCTTGGTGGGCATGATCTGGCCGGCGAAGGGGTCGAGGTTCTTGGCCTCGCACTTGGCGACGAAGACCTTCACCTCGTCGTCAGTGGCGCCGGGCATCATCACCTTGTGAATGAGGGCGATCTTCTCAGGGGTGAGCTTCAAAGCCATCTCAGCGCCCCCCCACCCGGACATCCTCGTAGAACTCGACGCCGGGGACCTGGGCCTTGTCCTTCAGGGACCGGGCCAGGGCCGCCAGCTTGGACTCGTCCAGGACCCAGTATTCATCGGGGACCAGGGAGGGGTCCGTCACCCGGTGCTTCCAGGGGTAGACCGTGCGCGAGCCGGCGCCGATGAGCTTCCCGGGCACCACAACCGCCGGCGCCGCGGCGCTCTCCCGGATGACGGCGAAGCCCTCATCCCGCTTCCGCTGGGCCTCGAGCTCGACCTCCTTCGCATCCTCGGCGAGCAGGGCCGCGGCGAGAGGATCCTCCGCGGCAAGCTGCTGGGCAGCGGCGGCGCTCTCCTCCGCCTGGGCCTTCAGCTTGGCGGCCTCGTCGAGCTTGGCCTGGGCGGCCTGCCGCGCCTCCTCCTCCTGGCGCCGCTTCTCCTCGGCCGCGCGGGCCTCGGCCTCCCGCTGCTCGGCCCTCTTCCGGCGCTGGTAGTCCTCCATGGTGGTGCGGATGGCCGCCTCTGCCTTGGTGACCTGATCGAGCGGCGCCGCATACTTCGCTTCGATGAGCTTCACCACTTCCTTGAGGGGGCCGGTCAGCTTCCGCCGGTCCTCTTCAATGGCCTTCTTCATCTTGCGGGCCCGGTTGAAGGCGGCGTCGGCCGCCATGTAGTCCTCGTCGGTCCGGATGACGAGGCCTTGCGCGGCGAGGGCGATGGCGCCAGCCTGCTCCGCCGCCTGCTCCACCGCGGAGGCCTGGGCCTCCGTGAGGCGGGGTTCATTGATGGTCTCGAGCTCCATGAGCTCCTCCTGTCGTGGGGGTTGGGGTAGGGGTGAGCTCAGGCCTGGGCCTGAGGCTCCGGGGGGAACTTGTCGAAGGCGAGGGCCTTGAGGCGCTGGCCGAAGAATCGGCCGAGGCTCTCGGCCGCGCGGAACTCCTGGTAGAGCTCCGGGGACACGCCGGGGTAGTGGTAGATGGCCCCGGCCCCGTGCTTGAAGCGGATGGCGAGGGTCTGCGAAGGGGCGTCGTAGCCCACGGCCGCGAGCTGGCTGCTCTCCACCTCCTCAAGGGGGATAGGCGGCCGGGGCGTGGCGGCGTAGGGCTGGGGTTCGGGGAACTTGGGCATCTCTGGCTCCTGGGGTTGGGGTTGAAGGTGAAGGCAGGCCGGGGGCGGGCCGGAGGTGAACGGCCGCGGGGGAGCATCGGGGTCATCGGGCCGCCAGAGCTTCGACGGCCTCGAGGACCTTCTCGACGCCGCCAATGCGGGGCTCTGCCCCGGCCTTCCAGGCCCTCCACTTCTGGCGGCTGACGCCGGCGGCCTTGGCCGCGGCCCTCTCGCTGCCTCCGTGCCGGGCCTCGAGCTCCAGCATCGCCTCGAGGAACTTCTCGCGCAGGCTCGTCGCCATGGCACCCTCCGAGGGGGATCCTATCGGACCTTGATGGGGGGATGGAATTAATTTTTCATCCCCACCCCTCCCGGGCTCCTGGGCTAAAATTGAGCCGTTGCTCACCCTCCACGCGAGCACAGAGGGGGAGCCGGTTCGCCGGTCTCCCCCTCACCCTTTGAGCTGGCAGCGGTGGAGGGGATGGGCGGGCCCTCAGCAGCCGGGCAGGGCCCCTCCGTGCATGGAAAGGGCCGGGTTTCCCCGGCCCCCCCTGGCCCTTCTCCCCCTGCGGAGACCTCATGTTCAGACATCCGGAGCCTCGAGCGCAAGGGGCAAAGAGAAGGGCGGCCGCGGGGCCGCCCTTGTCGCTTCAGGGTCCTGGTCATCTCATGGCGAGCCTCCAGGGAAAGGCCCATGCTGGGCCGCCCGCAGGCGGCCGTCAAGCCGGTCCTCTACTTGCCGATGGGGCGCTTGTCGAGCCCCGCCTGCTTCAGCAGCTCGGCGAGGTCGTCCACATGGAGGCAGTCCACCATGCAGGCGTAGTCGTTCGGGGGCTGGATCGCAGCGATGTTGCCGTTGCAGTAGTCGTTGCCCGGGGTGGCGCTGTGGAGGACGCCGAAGGCCACGACGCCGCCGCCCTCCGGGTTGAGCTTGATGATCTTGTCGCCGTTCTTCGCCTCGCGGCCGTTGCGGTAGTGCATGGTGGATCCTTTTGAGAGTGGCCCCGTGGGGCTCGGTTAGAAGCGGATGATCGCGGTGAGGTCCACGCTGCGCGAGACCCCACCGCCGGCGAGAGGAGGGGCCCGCTCGAACCGTA
>Ga0116153_10000617_pt1 | contig 42041 bp, 29 predicted proteins | sample AD_UKC028_MetaG_FD_89896 | JGI IMG/M metagenome (GOLD analysis project Ga0116153, IMG submission 89896) | Active sludge microbial communities of municipal wastewater-treating anaerobic digesters from USA - AD_UKC028_MetaG | ecosystem: Engineered > Bioreactor > Anaerobic > Digestate | place: USA...
AGATGTAGTTATTCTCGATATGCAGATGCCTGAGATGAACGGAATTGAGGCTACAAAGGAGATTAAGAAGATCAGGAGCGACCTGCCGATTATTGCACAGACAGCATTCGTATTTGAAAACGATACCGATATCATTCTGGAAGCAGGCTGTGATGCATGCCTTATAAAGCCAATCAGACGGGAGCATCTAATTACAGTTATGTCTAGTTTCATCAAGCCCGGCTAGTTCCTCATTTTTTATACTTACTTTGCATAGAGCAAACGAAATGACAAAGGCTCTCTATGCAGATATCATCCTGCCGCTCGCAGTGCGTGGCCGCTTTACCTATGAGGTACCGCCGGATATCGCACCCAGGCTGAAACCCGGAATGCGGGTAAGTATTCCTTTTGGCAGAAGCAGCATTTATACAGGAATCATTTCCTCAATACATAATAACAAGCCTCCTTACAAAAAAATAAGGTCAGTTTCCTGCTTACTCGACAAAACACCTTCAGTCAGTGAAATTCAGCTTAAGTTATGGAGCTGGATTTCAGAGTATTATATGTGCAGTGAAGGAGAGGTTATGAAGGCAGCAGTGCCTCCGGGAATGAGTGATGACAGTTACAGGCCAAGACTTGACACCTTCATCAGCCTGTCGCAAAAGTACAGTGAAGAAGAGCTTACAGTGCTGCTTGACTCACTGGGAAAGGCTCCCAGGCAGCAGGAACTGCTTATAAGGTATCTGGACCTGGCAGAGTACGGAACAGGTAATGAAGCACCGGAATTGAAAAAATCCTCCCTGCTTTCAAAACCGGCCGGTGCCCAGGCTGCACTTGATTCTCTTTTGAAAAAAGGGATACTTGCTTCAATGCAGAAGGAGGTATCCAGGCTCAGTGCTTCTGATGCAGGACAAGGGCCGCTGAAAGAATTAAGTGGTGCGCAAAGATCAGTATATGAGGAGATTAATGATCTGTTCATCAAAAAGGACATTGTCCTTTTGCATGGAGTTACTTCAAGCGGGAAAACAGAGATTTATATTCACCTTATAGATGAACAGCTGCGCAAGGGAAAACAGGTTCTTTACATGCTGCCTGAGATAGCCCTTACAACGCAGATCATTGAGAGACTTAAACGAAATTTTGGCGCGCAGACAGGGATCTATCATTCCAGGCTTGGTGATCAGGAAAGGGTTGAGATATGGAATAAGGTATCAGGAGCTGACAGTTCAGGAAGCTACAACCTTGTACTGGGAGTAAGGTCCTCGGTCTTTCTGCCTTTCAGTGACCTTGGCCTTGTAATTATCGATGAAGAACATGACGGATCATATAAGCAGCACGATCCTGCTCCCCGTTATCATGCCCGCGATACTGCAATAATGCTGGCTGCACTTCACGGGGCAAAAACAATCCTGGGGTCAGCCTCTCCTTCACTTGAGAGCTATGGCAATGCGAGCTCAGGGAAATATGGACTTTCTGTTCTCAGGGAACGTTATGGTCATGTCAATCTTCCCGAGATTGTCCTTGCAAATACACGGGAAGCTTATAAGCGGAAGCTGATGGTGTCACATTTCACTCCCGAGCTATTACATGCAATTGATAATGCCCTTGGAAGGGGAGAACAGGTTATACTCTTTCAGAACAGGAGGGGTTTTTCTCCCTATATCGAATGTTCAGAATGCGGATGGATACCAACATGTGTTCAGTGTGCAGTTAATCTTACATATCATAAATCTGTCGGCAAGCTTGTTTGCCATTATTGCGGATACAGTACAGGTCTTCCGTCAAAATGCGGAAATTGTGGTTCAACGGGCATGGCTACCCGTGGTTTCGGCACTGAAAAGATAGAAGACGAGATCAAAATAGTGTTCCCGTCAGCCAGGGTTGAACGGATGGATCAGGATACAACCCGTAGCAAAAATGCATTTAACAGGATTATAAAGGCTTTTGAAGAGAAAAGAATTGATATCCTTATCGGCACGCAGATGATATCTAAAGGCCTTGATTTTGAAAACCTTACGGTTGTCGGGGTGCTTAATGCCGACAACCTTTTACATTATCCCGATTTCAGGTCGCATGAAAGAAGCTTTCAGATGCTGGAGCAGGTAAGCGGAAGAGCAGGAAGGAGAAGCAGGCAGGGGAGGGTTGTCATTCAGACTTCTGATCCGTCAAACAGGATAATAAGACTTGTTCTGCGACATGATTTTGAAGGGATGTTCAGGATGCAGATGGAAGAGAGGAAAGCATTTAACTATCCGCCATATTCAAGATTGATAAGGATAAATATTAAACACAGGGACAGATCAGCACTGAATAATTTTTCGGAACTGATTGGTAATGAGCTGCGGAAGCAGTTCGGAAAGCGTGTTCTGGGGCCCGAGTCACCCTTAATATCTCAGGTTCAGTCATATTATATCAAGACTATTCTTATAAAAATCGAAAGAGACAAAGCCCCGGCAAGGGCAAAACAACTGATATCAGAGGTTATTGAGCGGATTGAGGCCGAAAAGGGGGCATCGACACTCAGGATAGCTGTTGATGTTGATCCGTATTAGAAAGGCGGAAGGCAGATAAAATTTACTTATTTTTGAGATCCAAATATTCAGATAATGAAAATAGAAGTATCAAACGGAGAGATAATTGACAAGCTTACAATACTTCAGATAAAGCTTGAAAGAATTAAGGATAAAGCAAAGCTTGCCAATCTTCAGAAGGAATATGATGAACTCATAAAGGTGTCATCTTCAATAATATCCACATCTGATCCGCTTTGCAGGGCTTTATATGATGTGAATTGTGAGCTTTGGGAAATTGAGGATCATATCCGTGACCTCGAGAGGAACAAGGATTTCAATGATGATTTCATTCAGACAGCCCGTGCAGTTTATTTTAAGAATGACAGGCGCTCTGAAATAAAGAGGGAAATTAACCTGAAGACTGCTTCCGGCTTCATTGAAGAAAAATCATACGAAAAGTACTGATTATGCGCCTTCTAGTCATAAGGACCTCGGCAATGGGAGATGTTGCCTTCACAACGCCTGTCATTGCGGGCGTGCTGAGACAGCATCCTGATGCGGAGCTTGTGATTATGACAAGGCCGGCTTTCAGGTATTTTTTCCGTGAGTCGGACCGGCTGAAATTATTCCTGCCTGATCTGAAAGGGAGGCACAAAGGATTTGCAGGTTTATTAAGGCTCTTCAGGGACCTTAAAAAAACAGGGAAATTTGATCATGTTATTGATCTGCACGATGTTTTGCGTTCAAGGATTATTGGTTTGCTGTTCCGGATAAATGGAGTACCTGTTACAACTCTTGACAAGGGAAGAAAGGAAAAAAGTGCCCTCACAAAAGGTAGGAACAGGAAACAGCTGAAACATTCAGCTGAACGCTACAGAGATACTTTTACAAGAGCAGGATTTCATTCAGAACCAACAGAAGGGCCCTGGATAAGAGCTTCAGAATCAGCAATAAACAAGGTGTCGGCACTTATTGATGAGGGCGCTGGAATTATTGCCGGAGTGGCGCCTTATGCCCGCCATGAACTGAAAATGTGGCCTGAAGAATACATGTTTAAGCTTTTGGTAAGAATTGCCGAAGGAAGAAAGATAAGATTCCTGCTTTTCGGGGGAAATGAGGACATTGAAAAGCTTGAGAAACTGCAGGGAAGGCTGAAGGATTCATATCTTGTGGCAGGCAGGCATAACCTTGATGAAGAACTTGCACTCATGAGCAGACTTGATTTCATGATAGCCATGGACTCATCGAACATGCACATGGCAGCTCTTGCAGGAACAAAGGTTATTTCAATCTGGGGAGGAACAGATCCTCTTGCAGGATTCGGAGCCTGGCAGCAGCCTGATGAATATGCAGTCAGGATACCCGTTGCGGAACTGACTTGCAGGCCCTGTACAATATTCGGCAAGGGTAAATGCCGGAGAGGTGATTTTGCCTGTATGATGTGGCTGACCCCTGAAAAGGTGTATGAGAGATTGATAGAATTGAAAGTTTTATAATTGAATTTAAGATACATTTAAACACGGAGTTACACGGAGTATTACATGGAGTAACACTGTTTTTAATCAGTGTTTTACTCTGTGAAACCCCGTGTAACTCCGTGGTAAAAAACTAAATATGATTAAAAGAACCAAAACACCGACGAAAGCTGTACTTATTTTTACAGCATGTTCCCTCCTGTTAACTTCAGGATGTAAAAAAGATGTTATAAAACATATTTTTGATCCTGTTGAGATGGTGAGTCCTTTGATGGGAACCGACTCGGAATTCAAATTATCAAACGGAAACACCTATCCTGCCATTGCAGTTCCATGGGGCATGAACTTCTGGACGCCACAGACAAGGAAAATGGGAGACGGATGGGGATATACCTATGACGACAATAAGATTATGGGAATAAAGCAAACCCACCAGCCAAGTCCATGGATCAATGATTATGCAGCCTTTTCATTAATGCCGCTTACAGGAAAGATACGGACTGATGAAACAGAAAGGGCTTCATGGTTTTCACATAAAGCTGAGCAGGTAAAACCGTATTACTACAGTGTATATCTGGCTGATTATGATGTGACTGCAGAGCTTGCGCCGACAGAGCGGGCTGCAATTTTCAGGTTCACCTTCCCTCAGTGCGATTCTTCGTGGATCCTGCTTGACGGTTTTTTCAAAGGATCAATGGTTAAAATAATCCCTGCTGAAAGAAAGGTTATAGGCTATTGCCGTAATAACAGCGGAGGGGTGCCGCAGAATTTTCACAATTACTTTGTTGCGGAGTTTGACAGGGATTTCACATCAGTACATACATGGACCGGTGATACAATAAACTTTGATGTGCTGGAATCTGAGAGTGAGCACTCAGGAGCCATACTGGGTTTCAAAACAGGGAGGGGCGATACTGTATGCGTCAGGGTTGCTTCATCATTCATAAGTCATGAACAGGCTGCACTTAACCTTAAGCGCGAGGTTGAGGGCAAAAGCTTTGAAGCTGTTAAAAGCAGTGCAAAAGAAGCCTGGAACACTCAGATGAAGAAGGTAAAAGTTGAAGGTGGCAGTCTGGATCAGCAAAGGACATTCTATTCCTGTCTGTACAGGATATTGTTGTTTCCCAGGCAGTTTCATGAAATAAATGAGAAGAATGAGCTTGTTCATTACAGCCCGTATAACGGAGAAGTCTTACCTGGTTATATGTATACCGATAATGGTTTCTGGGATACTTTCAGGTCGCTGTTCCCTTTTTTCACGCTTATGTATCCTGAGGTGAACAGCCAGATAATGCAGGGCCTTGTAAATACATATAAGGAGAGTGGCTGGTTACCCGAGTGGGCAAGCCCGGGCCACAGGGATTGCATGATAGGATCAAATTCTGCTTCACTTATTGCTGACTCATATCTTAAAGGAATCAGAGGGTATGACATTGAAACACTTTACGAAGCCGTAATTAAGAACACCAAAGGAAAAGGACCTGTAAATTCTGTTGGCAGATATGGCGCGGAGTATTATAATGAGCTAGGATATGTGCCTTATGATGCAGGCATAAATGAGAATGCAGCACGGACGCTTGAATACGCCTATGCCGATTTCTGTATCTGGAAACTGGCAAAAGAGCTGGGAAGGCCACAGGATGAGATTGATCTGTATGTAAGAAGAGCAATGAACTATAAGAATGTCTTCGATAATGACAGGAAACTCATGAGGGGAAGGAACAGGGATGGGGCCTTTCAGTCGCCTTTCAGCCCGTACAAGTGGGGTGATGCCTTCACTGAAGGGAACAGCTGGCATTATACCTGGAGCGTATTTCAGGATGTCGATGGACTTGTAAGCCTGATGGGTGGAAGAGAAAACTTCATTGCCAAGCTCGATTCAATATTTGAAGTACCTCCTGTTTTTGACTTTTCCTATTATGGTATAGTTATACATGAGATCCGTGAGATGCAGATAATGAATATGGGCAACTATGCACATGGCAATCAGCCCATACAGCACATGATTTACCTGTATAATTATGCAGGGCAGCCCTGGAAAACACAATTCAGGGCACGCCAGGTGATGGATAAGCTTTATTCTTATCAGCCTGATGGTTATTGCGGTGATGAGGACAACGGACAGACTTCAGCATGGTATGTTTTCTCAGCAATGGGATTCTATCCTGTTACTCCCGGAACTGATCAGTATGTTTTCGGATCTCCGTTGTTCAAAAAGGTTACACTTGATTTCGGAAAGAGGAATAAGCTTGTAATCGAAGCTCCTGAAAACAGCGTAGAAAATGTTTATGTAAAGAGAATTAAGCTGAACGGGAAAAGACTTGACAGGAACTACATAACTCACAGTCAGTTGCAGGATGGCGGCAGGCTTGTTTTCAGCATGACCGCTGCACCTGATACAGTGCGTGGCACCAGGCCGGAAGCATTTCCTTATTCTATGAGCAGATGACCTCACCCCCTCGCTCCCCCTCTCCCGGAGTGAGAGGGGGAAGCATTTCAATCCGAATCCTCATTTTAAAAGGAAGATTTTGTATCCGAGTAATTAAGTCCCTCTCCCCCGGGAGAGGGATTTAGGGAGAGGTTACAACTTCAACTTTATTCCGAACCTTACAAGAAGTGCTGTAAGGCCGACCATTGCAAGTGACCATACCAATGATCCGGCAATTACGACAAGCGGTTCCGGTGAGTGCTTATAAAAAAGAAGAGGAGCGCCGGATATCCAGATCAGATAATAGATAATATCAGGAGCAATGTAAGTTGTAAGCGAATTTTCACCGGCAGGCCTTAGGAAGAAAGCCCATTTGACCTGCTTCCTGACATCCATAATCCAGTAAAGAAGGGCAAAGACAAGCAGGCTGATCCCATTGCAGATCATACCCCAGCTGGGAGTCGCAAGTATCTTGGAAATGATGAACCACTTACGCAGTATGAAACCGCCGATGAGGCTTAGAATGCCAAATGTAACAATTGTTACAATCAGCTTTTTGTAGTCTCCTGAGGATAATTTCTTAAGTATAAGCGTGGTGAGCATGCCTGACAGAACTATGAAAGGTACATTACCTTCAGTTATTGTCCCGAAAACAGGTTGTATTGGATTCAGGAAACTTAGAAGATGAAGTCCGGAAAGAATATTCAGTGCAAGGAAGAAAACTACAGTCAGTGAAGTAATCAGGATATTGTCCCTGACAAAAAGGTAAACAAAGGCTGCAACAAGGTATCCCCAGCCTATAAGACCAAGGATTCCCCACCAGCCGGTAATCAGAGAACCATTATTAACTTCCTTCCCTGAGTTGAACCTGAAGACAAGAAACACTAACAATGCCATTCCAAGGAGTTTAAACCCCATTGTTGTCATTATTTTTGAAGAATCTTCAGAATAGTTGTTCCAGACCAGAAATACCCCGGTGTACATAAGCAGTGACCAGAGATTTTTGCTCATGCCTGTCAGTTCCGGATCAACCCTGCCTGAGTTGAGCATCAGAACACCGATAATAAGGAGACTTATTGTACGTATAAAAATATGACGTGAAACGGCAAAATTATCCTCACCCTTCTTTATTCTTCCTCCGATTGCAAAAGGTATGGCCATCCCAACCATAAAAAGGAATCCGGGGAATACCCAGTCTGCAAGACCCATACCATCAAAATCAGCCTTGCTATGACCCAGCCATGAAGGAACTCCGGGCATATACAGGTCATTTACAAAAAGCATCAGGACCAGTGTAAGGCCTCTCATTATATCTATCGACTGAATACGGGTTGAGGATGTCATATACTTATTATAATTTGTTGATTTTAAATCCTATATCCTGATATTTCATGTTGATGTGAGGCACAGTAAGAATAAGTTTCCCTCCTGACGATGATACTTTTTCTTCTTTCACGGTAGTTCCGGTCCAGGTATCATACCATAAAACTGACCATGCACTGTTTCCGTCTTTTCTGAGAGTGAGCTTAGTATTGTCAATTTTATTATTCCTGACGGCCCTTGCCCATCCAAAGGCCTTGTCGCCACAATCCATGGCATAAAGATCAGTATTTGGCGCTTCACAGTCAAGAGGCTTGTAAGGTTTGTTTGCAAAATCGATATCAGAAACGAATTCTGAAAGAAATTTCAGCTGTTCCCAGTCCTGACTGTTCATTATTGATGCAGTCCACCATACCGGTGTAACTGCCAGGCCATTTACAAGCGATGCCCAGATATGATTATGGTAAGATATGTGGTATTCCTTCGACCCGGGTTTGTAGTATGTCAGGTCAGCTCCGGCTTCACCGAATATTGCGGGTTTTTCGAAATTATCCCAAAAACGTTTTGCAGCCCATCCAAAGTTGTACATATCGCTTCGGAGGCTGTCATCGGGAAATTTGGGAATCCAGCCCTGAGCCGGGTAGAGATGTAAGTTGGGAACCCCGGTAATCCTGTACATTGTATCGCGGTATTGTTTAAAACCACCACTGAAAGAGGCTGTCATAGGGTGCCGGTAGGGATCATTCTCTGTAAAATATTTCTGGCATTTCTCAACCCATGCAAAGGCTTCGGCATGATGCCCCTTAGCCCATCCGTCGGTTCCGTCCATCTCATTGATGAGCTCCCATATACCCCAGCTCCTGCTGTGTGCGAAGCGTGCAATAAGGTAGCGGTACTTCATTTTCTGATATTCCCAGGCGAGTGAATCAGAATATATGTTTTCTGCTTTCGTGATCTGGCTGTACGGATTTATTTTCCACTGGGCCGCCCATACTGTTTCAGAGTACAGGTCATGAGGCCAGATGGCATACATGAGTTTTATATCATGTTTCTCAAAAATCGACAGCAGAGAATCAATCTCTCCCAGTTTTTCCTGGTTATAAGAGCCAAGACTATCCTCAATTATCCCCTTATCGTTTACGAAACCGCCATAGTTTATGTCCCATATTGCAAAGAAATTGGCCTTGTTATCAATAAAAGTATTGAAGACCTCCTGGTTATTTCCCCAGGGTGAATATGCTCCGACTCCGTAATATGAAGTGCCGTCGTCATGGGAAAAATAATGAGGATTATTTACCGAAGGCCTTATCCATCCATGGTGTTCAGAATCAAGTGCAGTGAATGAAGAGCTCTCTGATTCAGCTGACTGAGAGCCGTCGTTTACGACAACTTTGTAACTGTAGGTCCCTGTTTCTGATGGCGAAAAGCGTATTTTCCATTTGTCTGCGCCCTTGTAATTATCATAGAAACCATTGATTTTTATGCTTTTGCCGGAAGGGGATATAAAAACTGAATAAAGATCAATGTCGGCCGGATCATAAGGATTATCATACCTGACATTCTTCATACTGATTGTAAGTTCCAGCTTCTCATATTTTTTAACCTGTTCAGTATTTTTCTGTTCCACCGATACTTTTACAGCAGATCCCTGAGGATATCTGGTTTTTCCCGATGAGCAGGCCGTGAGGATCAACGCTGGAATTATCAGGACGCTTATTGAGGTCCTGAAAATTGTTTTCTTCGATTTCCGGTTCATATACTTAAGATTAATGTTTACTGCACATAGCTTCAAAGTTTCAGCCTGAAATTGATCTTTTCAAGTAATACCGGCAGTCCGACTCCCATAACAACAGCCCATACAACAGACCCTGCAACAGCCAGAGCCTGATTATCAGCTTGTTTGTAGAATAGAAATGGCAGGCTGAATTGCCAGATTATGTAATAGAACATATCAGGAACAAGATAAACAGTAAGTGAATTAGCTCCGGCAGGTCTCAGGAATAAACTCCAGTTCACTTTTTTCATTATGTCGATTATCCAGAAGAGCAGGGCAAAAAGAACCATGCTGATCCCGTTGCAGATCAGACCCCAGGTTGGCGTTGACTGGATCTTCGATATTATAAACCATGGTCTTAGAAGGAATCCTGCTAAAATACTTGCGATGCCCAGGCCGGAAATAATCAGGACTGTCTTAATGCCATTTTTCTCCGCATAATTTTTCAGGATAATTGTAATCAGCATTCCGGAAAGAATTATGAAAGGTGCATTGCCGTTTATTATTGTGCCCAGCACGGGTCTGGCAGGGCTTAGAAAATCAAGCAGATGCAATTTCGACAGCATGTTGATAATGAGGAATATGGCAACAAATACTGAGGCTTTTGAAATGCTGTCGCGGAACCACATATATACAAGTGCGGCAACCAGATAGCCCCAGCCTATTGTTCCGAGTATACCCCAGGAATTGAACCGGAAGATCCTGTCTTCAGCTCCCCTGAAAATAATAACCATTGGGATTATCATTAACACACCCAGGATGCGCAACCCCCATATAAGATATTTACTGCTTTTCTCTTCATTATAATTATTCCAGACAAGAAATACACCTGTGTACATGATAAATGACCACAGGCTTTTTGTAATTCCGGTGAATTCGGCATTTACAGCCCTCGAGTTTGACATAAGAACGCCGATAATCAACAGGCTTATTGTCCTTATAAGTATATGTTTGAGAAGTGCAATCTTATCGTCTCCCTTTGAAATCCTGTTGCCCACAGAGTATGGTATCGACATTCCAACCATGAACATAAATCCGGGAAAGACCCAGTCAGCCAGGCCCATGCCGTCAACGTCTGCTTTCACATGACCAAGCCAGGCCGGCACACCGGGTACAAAAATGTCATTTACGAAAAGCATCAACACCAGGTTGAATCCCCTCATAATATCGATTGATAAAATTCTGTTACTCTTTCCCATACAGATAGTTTTAAGAATGCCGATTCAAGTTAAAAATAAATTCGACGCCAACCCCTGTTCATGATTTATGAAATGTTAAATCTTCTTAAACAGCGCTTTATCTGTAAATGGTATGTAAACGATTCCTAATTTTGTTTGAGACATCAAACATTTAACTCCAAACTCCAAACTCCAACCTAATCTGCTTACCCATGAAAAAACTTTTTACTGCACTTAGTATTATTTTCATCTTTGTCTCTGTCAGCTTTGCCCAGCCTGATATGAAGCTGAGGTCGGATATCCGTAATTCAGGATATATACACTCTCCTCTGCCTCTGGATTACAGTAAATCTTATGAAACTTTCGGACTTACGAAGAAAGTGCTCGTATCAAATATGCTTTGTGACATGGAAAGTCTTGCCGGCTGGAGCCAGGAAGGACCGGGATTGATGAGACTTAACTCCGGCAGAAGCATGAGCGGGAAGAGCAGCCTGAGGCTTGCCTCTCCCACATTGGCCGACAGTGTAACAGGAAAAGGAATGGGCCGCGGTTCATACTATGCCAATTTTGAAGTTGGCGGAAAAAGCTGGGAGAAATTCAACAGGATACATTTATATATATACCCCGATTGCGAAGGGGCAAGAAGCATCTATCTGAACCTGTATGTTGAGAATGACGGCAAGATAAAAGTGCCGGACAAATATGGAAGGGAAGGTTACCATGAGATAAACCTTGTAAACGGCCAGTGGAACGAATGCTTTGTAGAGATGACTGAATTGTCAAGGGATAAGGTTTCAAGGCTCAGATTTGCCATTGAGATTTTTGGCAAAGAACGTACAATGGGCGATTCACTTAAGTTTGACATTGATGCTGTTGAACTGCAGGTTGTAGAAAATCCTGAAGTTGTAAGCGGATGGAGACCTGCCGCAAACCGTATAATCTATTCCACTTCAGGATACAGGCCTGAAAGTGAAAAAACAGCAATTGTGAATGTTGCAGGCAACAAAGGGAAATTCCAGCTTGTTGACTTCACAACTAACCAGGTTGCCTGGGAGGGAAAAATTGATCAGAAAAAAACACGTATCGGTGATTTCGAAACAGCTGATTTTACAGAATTCAGTAAAGAAGGAATTTATATGTTAAGGGTTGGATCAGTCACAACACAACCATTCTTTATTGATAAGAACCTCTGGGATAATTCAGCCTGGAGGGTGACAAACTTCATGTTCGTTGAGAGATGCGGTTACCCGGTTCCCGGCAAGCACGGGGCATGTCATCCCGACCTTAACTGCGAATACAACGGTAAGATATTTCCTGTCAGCGGAGGCTGGCACGATGCTGCCGATATGTCACAACAGGCCCTTCAGACCGGGGAGATTGCCTATTCAATAATGGAGATGGCAAACCGCGCCAGGGAGAAAAACGATATTGACCTGTATAACAGGCTGATGGAAGAGTCATTATGGGGGATTGATTTTATTATGAAAACCCGGCTCGGAGATGGTTATCGTTTTATGACCTGGGGCACCAACCTCTGGACAGACAGGCTTATTGGTACTGTTGATGATGCAGGCAGGCGCCAGGTGACGGTTCATAACGGAGGTTTTGAGAATTTCCTGTTCTCCGGAATTGAAGCTTATGCCTCAATGAGCATTGATAATGATCCCATGCTTAAGCAAAACCTTAAGAAGATAGCGAAAGAGGATTTTGGTTATGCTCTTAAGAGATTCGAAGAACTTGGTTATGATGAAAGAATTAACAAGGGACACGGACATGCATATATGGCATCACAAAGCCAGTATATGGCATCGGTATCATGGGCAGCAAGCATGCTGTACAGGCTCACAGGCGAAAAATACTATGCTGATAAAGCAACAGAGTTTATTAATTATGTTATTCAGTGCCAGCGTACCGAACCACTGAATGACATTCATAAGACAAGCGGATTTTTCTACCGTGACATGAATAAAAAATCAATTGTGCATTATACACATCAGTCACGTGATTATGTTTATATGCAGGCACTTTCAGAGTTGTGCAGGACTCAGCCCAATCATCCTGACTATAAGAAATGGGATAATTCAATCAGGTTGTTCGGTGAATATCTGAAGAATATCATGCAATATGTACAGCCTTATGGCATGGTACCTAGTGGTGTTTATCACAAGGATGAGATAAAGGATTCGGTAAATTTCTATCTGGTTCAGGTTGGAATAAGGCAGGGTGCCGGACCTGATTTCAAAGAACAGCTGGCAAATGGCGTCAGGCTTGATGAGGAACATTACCTGAGAGTTTTTCCTGTCTGGTTTTCATTCAAGGGAAATGCGGCAGTCCACCTTGCAACAGGTAAGGCAGCCGCTTTGTGTGGTAAGTATCTGAAAGATAAGGAACTGATGAATATTGCAGAGCAGCAGTTGTTCTGGATAGTAGGCAAGAATCCATTCGGACAGTCACTTATCTGGGGCGAAGGAAGCAATTACATGCAGCAGTATGTTGCACTGCCGGGTGAAACGGTGGGTGAGATTCCTGTTGGTATGCAGTCGAGGTTCAATGAAGATACACCTTACTGGCCGCAATTCAATACTGCAACATACAAAGAGGTATGGGGTTCATCAGCTGCCAAGTGGTTTTCTCTGATTTCGGAATTCTGATATAAATTAGTTTTAACAATCAAATATTGACCCCCCTTTTAATTTCCCCCCACAGGGGGAAAAACGAGATGTCCTTCCTTCCCCTCTGGGGGAAGGTCAGGATGGGGGTAACATACTAATATAGAATGCATTTATTATCTTCATGAAAATTAAAAAAGTTATATGAAAAAGCTGACTCTTCCTTTTTGTTTAATTGTAATAGTCATGTTATCAGCCTGTTCAGGCAATAAATCATCCAAAAACGACTATCCGATGTTCTGGACCTGGATGGATTACAGGCCCGGAATGAACTTCGACTCAGTATGCACTGTAATGAATGAGGCCGGTATTGACGGTGTGATGCTTAATGCGCCTTCTCCTGACGATTACCGTAAGGCTATACCTGTTGCAAAGAAGCATGGGATTGAGGTATATGCCTGGCTCTGGACGATGAACCTTGAGCATGGCCGTGATTCGATGGTTAAAGCCCATCCCGACTGGCTTAGTGTAAACAGGAAAGGAGAGAGCCTCGCAAATACAAATGCTTATGTTGGCTATTATAAATTTTTATGCCCTGCGCTTCCGGAGGTCAGGGAGTACATTAAAAACAAGGTAAAAGCCTACTGTGAGGTTGAGGATCTTAACGGAATAGCTATCGACTACCACCGCTTTGTGGATGTTATACTTCCAACAACTCTATGGTCAAGATATGGTATTGTGCAGGACAGGGAGTATCCTGAGTTTGACTTCGGGTATCATCCTGAGATGATCCGGATATTCAAGGAAAAATATGGTTATGATCCAAGAGAGCTGGAAGATCCCTCAACAGATGAACAATGGCTGCAGTTCCGCTGCGACCAGATAACTGAGGTGGCAAATATGATTGCGGAGGTGGTTCATTCTCATGGTAAAAAGATGGCTGCTTCACCATTCCCCACACCAAAAATGGCAAGGAAAATGGTCAGGCAGGACTGGGGAAAATGGAATCTTGATATAGTTTTCCCGATGGTTTATCATAATTATTATACAGGTGATGTAAGTTTTATCTCCGATTGCACGCTTGAAAATGCAAGAGACAAAAATGCTATGACAACATTATACTGTGGCATGACGGCAACAAATGGCCCGGCTATGTTCGATTGCATGGATGCAGCGCTTGAAAACGGGGCTGAGGGAATATCAATATTCACAGTAGGCGGCCTCAGGTCACCTGAAATAAGAGCTAAGTTTAAAGCTTATGCCGACAGTGCCAGGGCTTCACGTGCAGCACTTAAGGGACAACCCAAAGCGGAGATATCGAAGGTTGCAAATCCTGATCCTTTTGCAAACAAGGGGATAATGAGTGCAGCAAATTTCAGGATGCTTGCCTCCCTGAGCCTGGCACAGGCTTATAAATTGCCTGAAGTGAAGAAGGCAGATCCGGCTGTTGTGGAACGATTTGTTACAAATGCCATGCAGGTAAACTCAGCAGATGATTACATAGCAAGGCTCACCGGTCCCCAGAGAAGGAATCCCGAAGCACAACCAGTATTGAATGCAGTTGCAGGTCAGTTCGCCAGCGACAGGGATAATGTATCGCTTAATCTGAGCGAATATAAGCTTATCAAGGAGTATGGTTCAACAAAATACTACCAGGTAACAGAGCAAAACAGCGGAGTAGTATTCGATGTGACTTTTTACTTTTATGGAGGAATAATTTCGGGATGGAGTGTTGCTCCAGAAAAAGTATCTTATGAAAAATACAGAAAGTGACTGCGTTTTGTATGCTATTTATCTCTTTTTGATGAGGTCCTTTCAAGATAGCGGCTTTTAGCCTCTTCGGCATCTGCGCCCGGAAGTATGTATATTTTTGTTCTGTGGTCTATTATTACTTCTTTAAGTTTTGACAGATCGGGAGATTTAAATGTGACAGGTTTTTTTTCGAGCATAACAGACAGTTTTTAAGAAAAAAGTCCCGCTTTTGGCGGGACCCAAAAAATTAAAATTTATTAGAGATAAACTATGCCAGTTTAACGTTTACAGCATTTAAACCTTTTTTACCCATTGCCAGATCAAAGGTAACCTCATCATTCTCAACGATAGATTCATTTAAACCTGAAGAGTGGACAAAATATTCTTTTTCTGAACTTTCATCCTTGATAAATCCAAAACCTTTTGTTTCATTAAAAAACTTAACTGTTCCTTTGTTCATATTTTATTATTTAAATTCAGCGCAATGTAAGGTTAATAATGCTAATATTTCATTTATTTTCAATAATTTAATTCTTAAACCGGATTTTGGTTACATTTGGGTATTAATTGACAAGGTGTAATCCACGTAGCGTTGTAACGCATTTACCCAGCCTGCATTTGAATTCATTTCAGCCGGGATAAAAATCCTTCGCTCCCGGGGCCGCATCAGAAAATACTTTTTGATTAAGATTAAAGCAAACGGATTCATATTTGGAATTCTTTTCTCTGTTCATGGTTAAAGTAAAAAGGGTCGTCTATTGAACATTAATACTTAACTCACGTTTAGTAATGGGAAAGGATTTAACAACAGGGTATAATTATTAACCGGAATACTAATTCTGTAATAAATGAAAGCATTAAAGATTGGGGATCTTTCAATAGCTGTCCCGGTGATCCAGGGAGGAATGGGAGTAGGAATTTCACTTTCCGGTCTGGCCGCCGCAGTGGCCAATGAGGGAGGAGTAGGTGTGATTTCAAGTGCAGGCTTAGGATTACTTTATAAGGATTTCTCAGATAACTATCTGGAAGCCAGCATTCAGGGCCTTAAAGAAGAGATCAGAAAAGCAAGGGAGAAAACAGTAGGGGTTATTGGAATCAACATAATGGTTGCAATGACAAACTTTGTTGATATGGTTAAGACTTCAATCTCCGAAAAGGCCGATATTATAATTGCCGGAGCAGGTCTGCCTCTTGATCTGCCATCGTTCCTTACAAAAGACAGTATCACAAAACTCATACCCATCGTGTCATCTGCCAGAGCTGCACGGATAATCTGTGAAAAGTGGAAAAGGAACTACAATTACCTGCCTGATGCGGTTATTGTGGAAGGTCCGAAAGCAGGCGGACATCTTGGCTTCAGGGAAGATCAGATAACTGACGGAAACTATTCACTTGAAAAGCTGGTCCCTGAAATTGTAAGTGAACTGAAAGTTTTTGAACAGCAATATAATCAGCCCATACCGCTTATAGCTGCCGGAGGGATTTATACAGGAAGCGATATCAATAATATTATGAATCTTGGGGCATCGGGAGTTCAGATGGCAACACGCTTTGTAACAACACATGAGTGTGACGCTTCCCCTGCATTCAAGCAGGCTTATATTGACGCGAAAGAGAATCAGATAGAGCTTATTAAGAGTCCCGTCGGAATGCCGGGAAGGGCAATTTTTTCAAGTTTTATCCAGAAGGTCAGGGATGGTAAGAAACAACCTAAGAAATGTCCGTTTAAATGCATAAAGACCTGTGATATTGATAAGAGCCCATATTGTATTATCGTTGCTCTTGCAAATGCGCTGAAGGGAAATTTTGAGCATGGTTATGCATTTGCCGGAATAAATGCATACAGGGCAACCAGGATATCCTCTGTAAAGGAGATCTTCCAGATGCTTAAGTCGGAGTACAGGGAAAGCCAGTCATGAGGTAACAAACAGTTTGACTGGACAGAAACATATCAGAAAAGTTGCTGAAGCATACTGGTCTATGACTTTCCCAGGTGCTTAAGGTGACTTACTACAAACCTGATATCGCTCCAAGAGACTTTTTCCCCGAGAGCTTCCTTCACAGGGCCCATTCTGAGTTCATCATTTCCGGTGAAATGGCTGCTAATAAGCTCAACTGTTTTCTGTGGAATAAGTTCATTGACAGGTATTTCACCTGTGCCAACAAAATGGGCCAGGTGACTTTCTATAGTGGACATGCTAAGCTCCCGTTCTTCAGCAATTTGAGAAATTGATTTCCCCTGTTTAAATGCATCCAGGGTGATTTTTTTTGTATCAGGTTTCTTTTTTTTACCATTCTTCTCTTCAGTATCGGATGTTTCAGGAATTTCAATGTTCTCCATTTCACAGTAGGCAGTGATAATTTCCAGGAGTTCCTTTCCGTATATCTGAGCTTTTTTCTTACCAATGCCCTTTACACGTTTTATAGACGCTTCTGTTCGCGGCAGTTTATTTGATAGTTCGAGAAGAGTCTTCTGATGCAGTATATGGAAATGAGGCACTTCCAGTTCATGTGCTTTGTTATTACGCCAGTCCTTCAGCGCCTGGAACAGATCAGGATAAAGAGATACACCGGAAGTAATATCAGCATCTTTACGTGCATGTGTTTTTTCTTCAGGGATATCAATAACTGATTTTGCCCTGGCATTTAGATACCTGCTGATGTGAAATCCTGACTTCGCCGCATTGAGGCATTCAAGTTTCAGGGAACAGTCCTTAGCTGTCCTGCCAAATGCTTCATTGACTGTTTTGCGGACGGTTCTGTTGTCTGTCTCCACCTTATAGCCGGAAAGGATCTCCTTGAATGCTTCATTTATCTTATCAGAAAAGTAAACGGCAGCTTTTTTAACTCTTTCCTGAAGTGGAACATTCGACTCCGGATCTTCTTCTGAATTAAGCAGTTCCTTAAGCTGGAGATGAAATTTTTCTGAAACTTCCACTATATCTGTCTTTAAGTCAGCCAGGGTTTTTTCAAGCAGCTCCTTAGGGTTTCCAAGAATACTTTCAGAATGTTCATTTACAACCTTAATACAATAGCTCAGACGGTGGACAAGTTCCGAGAAATCGAAGAGCTCTGAAAGCAACTGTTGCTGGTATGCTTTCTTTGATTCGGCAAGAACCTCCGGCCCCGGCTGGTTTTCTGTCGACTCTTTAATAAAACCAGAAATTGCAGGATTGTCTATGATGCTGCGTTGAGAGATATGGCTGCTGAGTACAAGACCTTTAAGAGTGCGGCATCTGCTGAGAGCCACATACACCTGTCCGTGTGCAAATGCGGCCTTTGCGTCAATCACAGCCCTGTCGAAGGTAAGTCCCTGGCTCTTATGAATTGTAATAGCCCAGGCCAGCCTCAAAGGATACTGTGTAAATGTGCCGATAATAGTCTCCTCAAGTTCCCTGGTTTCTTCATCAAGAGTGTATCGCATATTCTGCCATTCAGCCTTTTCAACATAAATGGGCAGATCGTCATCAGGACATTTTACAACAATTGTATCTTCCTCAAAATCCTCAATTTTGCCTATTTTACCATTAAAGAAAAGCTTATCGGGCGATAGATCATTTTTTACGAACATAACCTGAGCTCCGGTCTTCAATATTAGTTCAGCGTCATTAGGATATGAAAGCTCGGGGAACTCATCCTTAATAACCGCCGTGAAGGTACGGGGCTCACCAGGAAGCCTTGCAAGCTTTGAGTCATTTATTGTCCTGGCCTGATTATTATGTGTTGTAAGAGTTATATATCCTCCGCCTGTATCAGGGTCGAAATCAGGTATATATCTTTTATTAAGTTCATCCAGCACCTCAGCATCGACATTATTTTCGCGAACCTTATTCAACAAGCTGATAAAAACCTGGTCTGTCTGTCTGTAAATATGCTTCAGTTCAATTGTGACATAATCCGCACTGGCCAGGGCTCTGCTTCCGAAGAAGAAAAATGAATCGTAGTATTTAGAAAGGATCTCCCTGTCATCATCCTTTACAACAGGTGCAAGTTGCTGGAGGTCGCCTATCATAAGGAGTTGCACTCCCCCGAAAGGCAGATGACGGTTTTTGTACCTTCTCAACGCCGAATCGATAGCATCGAGGGTATCAGCTCTCACCATGCTAATCTCATCGATTATCAGGAGGTCGAGGCTCTTTATGATGTTAATCTTTTCCCTGCTCATCTTATAGCCTGTGGGGTCATTCTGTCCTGACTGTCTTGTCCTGTTGTTCTCAGGCAGGTAGAAAGTCGGGATATATGGATGGAAGGGCAGCTGGAAGAAAGAGTGAATTGTAACACCTCCGGCATTAATTGCTGCTACGCCTGTTGGTGCAACAATAACCTGTCGTTTGGGTGACAGTCTTTTCAGTTCTTTCAGGAAGGTAGTCTTGCCGGTACCGGCCTTACCTGTAAGGAAGATATTGCGGTTTGTATACCGTATAAAATCAAATGCCAGTTGCAGATCCTGGTTTTCGGAAGTTTCCATAAAATAAATGTAACAATTTTAGTAACGCAGCGGGCGTGTTGGGTAAAGATAGGGAAAAGTGTTCGTACTATATTAAGCCCAGTAGCTTATATCTTGATTCCAGTATTTTTTTATATTCCTTTTTCATGCTTTCCGTAAGAAATGATTTTTCAATCCAATTAATTGCTTTTGGCCTGTTTTCTTTCACTCTTATAAAAACGCCTTCCATTTGCTTAGCTGTTAAATCGAGGTTCTTAGCTAGACTGATAAAATTTTCCTTTGACAGTTTTTTCTTCTTCCCTTCAAGTGTCAGGGCTGTTTCTTCCTTATCTTCAGGGAGTATTATTGCAACATTTAGAAGATCGTATGCAGGTGACAGAATCCAGCCGGAGTCACTCCTGATCATTGAATAATTCTTAAGGTGCATATCGTTATTCCCGGTCAGGAAGCAGAAAATATTCAGTTCAAAGAAGACTATTTTATCCAGCAAGGTATTCTGGGAATAACTATGTATTGCTTTTCCAACTTTTTCCAGTGAGCTTTTATATTTATCAAAGGCTTCTGTTATCTGGAACATGTCCAGCATATGAATCTTATGTCCATCTTCAGTTCTATCCAACCTTTTTGTGATGTATGACAACTCACCGGAAGCCAGCCTTATCAGGCTTGATTGTACAACCGGGATATTAAAAGCTTCTGCAATGCGCATCGTTAAATGCTCGTTCTGTGGCATTTCCTGAAATCTCTCAGAAGGTGGCTTAAATATATAGTTTCCTCCAAGTGCTCCCACTACTGTTAATCTTGATTCAGCCTTATCAGTGGCTGCTTTAACAAGTGACATAGATAATTTTGCCTGCACTCCTGGTACGGTAACACTACGCTCCACAACATCCTTTGCCAGTTCGGCCATTTGATCCAGTGAATATGGGAGCACCGGAGGAATTGCAGTTCCAAAAAAATTCAGTGAACATTTCTTATGAAGATCTTTATCGTTGTCAAGAGGTTCATAACAATATAAACATCTATTCTCCATCATTTTGCGGAATTGGTACAACACTTACAGCTCCTATGCAATTCTGGCAGCAAGCCAGGAGCAATCCCATACGGTCATTTTTATTTATTCTCCAACTCTGTGAAGCAATATCAAGCAACCATCCTTCAGGAATCAGACCTTCAAAGAATGGGAACAGAATTTTACTTGTGTATTGTTTGCCTGTAACCGGCATTGTAAATGTTATAAAATCCTGAGGATGTTTTACAATATATTCAGAGTTATATTGAAAGACATATTCACCTTCATTGTTTTCGGTGATAAGACCTGCAAGGTTTTCGTTGTAATAAACTTTCGCCTGTCTCATTCTGCAAGGTCTTTACTGTTTACCGGAGCTAATTCATGTCCGAACATTTTCAGGACAAGATTTACTTTATCCATATTCAGATTGGTTTGTCCCTGCTCAATTTTTCTTATTACTGTCAGAGCAACACCTGCTTTTCCTGCAAATTCCTCCTGGGTCAGCCTGACTGCTTTACGGCGTTCCTTAACAAATTCTGCCAACTTTTTCATTATATGCGATTAAATATAATATACCGCAAATATAATATATTATATGTAAATAAGTATAATTATGATAAAATTATTTATTTTATATGCTTTCAGGTATAATCTTAGCTGAAGATATTGTATTATATGTCTATGCATATAATTATGATTTCAATATTTAAATGTCAAAAAGCTGATATAGCTCTTTATCAAAAAATTAAGTTTGTAGCTATTAAACTGGTCAAAGGAAGGCTTGTTTAATTTTATTCATCAATATCTTCCTTAAAACCAGGAAATGGAATATCATCATCCGGATCCTTATCGAATGGACCAACGCCGGGAGGATTAAATAATCCCCACCGGTCAATAACATAATCCCATTTATCAAAGCCCGTCAACCAGTTGATGAACAGCAGCCTGTATTCTTCTACAAGGTCTCTAATCACTTCATATATGCCCCAGAGAGTTCATCAGATCTGTAATTCCCTTACCAATATCTGAATGATGAACTGATAATACTTTGTATCCAAGCTTCTTAAGTTTCATCCTTTTCTTCTCATCATCCACCTTTACATAGTCCTTATCGTGATCCGGACCATCAATAAATACACAGATCTTGGGATCATAATAAAAATCAGCTTCCGCGACAGGTTCACCGTCCTTTGCGATCACTCTGTGGACAGCGGAAGGGATCCTTGCTTTCAGCTCCTTAAGTTTAATCAGAACCTCTTTTTCCAGACTGGTCAAATCCATCTTCAGGTATTCATCATATTTCACATTCTGGTCTATTGAGGAATGTAAATCCTCTAGTACTGACAGTTGCAACAGGAATTCTTTAACAACTGAACGGTCAAAGAATTTATGATCACGCTGATTGTAAAATGTACAGATGCAGGAATAACATGATTTTGAACAGGCATCCGTAAGATCATTTCCAGTTTCGTCGTAGTGAAGTATATTTAGTGCTTTTAATGATATCTTCCTCAATAGACCAGTATCCGAAACAATCGAAGAAAGAGTACCAGTTCCGCCTTCCGATGTTTCAAATATTATGACTTTACCATTCTGTCCGGAAATTGGCTGGTAGAGCCCTCCTATTTCGTCATCATCGAGATTCAGCACGGTGCAAATGCTCTGGATAAAAGAATTCAGAAGGGTCTTAGCGAAAACTTCTTCGTCTCCATTAAATGACCCTGTTAGCTGGATTGAGATAACATCATTGCCTGACTCGGTCATCAATGATATCCCTCTTCTGATCTGATTCAGGCTGATTTTCTTTTCAGAACAATGTTCCTGAATTTTCTGATGAGCGACCCAGGTAAAATTTACAGGATCAAGGTTAAAACCAATCCGCTGCTCGTTATAATCGAACATCTGACCCATGTTCAGATGGGTCATCCGGGCATTTCTCTCAAAAGCAATTTTACATATTGTATTTCCTTTAAAAATTACCTCCCTGACATCTGCCTTCGAAGTTGGTTTGTAACTGTGAATTATCTTATATCCGCTCTTCAGTCTCTCTTCTTCATCTGCAGTTATCCTTGTCTGACGAATCGCACGCATCCGGGGAAACTTCAGAGCCGGTATTGTTCTTACAGAATCCCATACCGATCCGCAATTTGGACAGTTACTGGGCAGATTAACTGCTGATGGTAAAACCTCAATATGCTCACAATCAGGACAAACAGCAATATTCAATATGTTATTCGGGTCGGTTTCTTTGCCGGCAAACCTGTTGTTGTATTTCTGCCCTCCGTAATAAATTGTATTGTGAGGAGCAAACTCCCTGAGTGCAACCTTTTGATCTCTGACCAGCTCGGCTTCTTCTTTCTGATGGAGGAACTTTATTGAACTGATTTTCTGAGGGAAGGCATAATTAGGGAGAAAACCTGTCTGGCTAAGGTACCTGTAAACATAAAAGTCTTCCTTGCCGGTCTTCAGATTCTCATTTCTCCTTTCAAGCGCCTCTCTTCGGCTCGACAATACATAATCATGAGCCTTATCTTCCAGTCTCATCTTGTTAATCTCCAGAATTTCCCTTAGCGACTCCCTGTAATCTTCACGCAACTTATTGAATGCCATATCGAAGTTATATACAAACTGATCTACAAGCTCGTTGACATAATCCCAGGTAATTAAGCCGCCTGATTCATCTATTTCTTTTCCGAAAGCTTCTTGTATGTTTTCATTTATTTTTTCCCTGTTTGTTTGTACAAGGTTAAGCAGATCGGTAAGGTAATCCTGAAGTATCGGTAACTCTGTTGTATTTGTAAAATCAATGAAGACAAATGGTTTTGTTTCTATCTTCTTGGAAATTACCTGTATTATAAGTGAATTAATGTGTGCAGAAAACAGTGTGGGGTTTGAAAGATTAAACCGGGGGACTGCAATCTTACCTGAGACTATTTCTATCGGATTTCTGTAGTAGTACTGATCGTGAGCTCCTCTTCCGGGACCGCTGCCACAAAAGGTCTGTACAATAGAACCCTGACCGCTTCTGCCGGCCCTTCCGGCTCTTTGGGCATAATTGCTTGGATTCGGAGGCACGTTCCTTAGATATACAGATGATAAGGTGCCGATATCAATACCAAGCTCCATTGTGGGAGTTGCCATCAGAAACTGTATATCAGGCGGACTTTTTTTAAACTTGTTTTCCCTGTCTTTTCTATCCTGGCCCGAAACCTGTCCCGAATGATCAGCTGAGACAATTGTTTCCGATCCTGAGAATGGCAATGTGTATTGATAATGATAGAAATTTTCGTTATGTGTTGGTTTCCCAAGCCTGTCTTTGCATGTCGACTTAAGGCAATATGATACCACATTCCAGTTGTATTTAGAACCGCATTTTCTGCATTCGCTTTTAAAATTATTGCCTGGAACCTTCACCAGAATGATCTCAGGTTTAAGATAATAAAGATCGTTACCCTTAAATCTCTGGCAGGTAATAAAGCCAATGTCATTGCTGCTAAGGAAATCAATGGTTTCTCTTATGATGATAACAATATTATCAGTTCCTTCAATTCCGAAGCATTTTTTTACCCAGTCATTCAGAGCTCTCGATCCGTCGAGTGCGTGAAAAGTAAAATCGGAATATTTAAGATTATCTTTATCTCCGTTTGTGAATACGCCAACGTTGGTATCCTCCACTGCCTCAAATATCCTTTTATCAGGTGCTATATTCTCAATCAGACTGATAGTTTGTTGTTTAAACGTTGCCTTATCGATCAGATTCGGGTGGCCTATTGCCATTTCGCGTCGGAAAATTTCAAGAAATCCCTTAACATAATCGTGCAGTAGTGGAAATTCAATATTCCTTAGAAATTCATACCGCTGCAGTGCAGGTTGACGTAAGGCCTCTTCAAGCATTTCATAACCTATTTCAATCAGCCCCACATCTTCAAGATTAATTGACAGGAAACGTTTTGTTCCTCTGAATTCGACATACAGATATGTAGCCAGATAGTCAAGAAATTTGTTTTTAAATATTCTCCTCTGTACGAAAGGAATTTTTGATTCATCGGTAATTATCAAAGGGTACAATAAGCCAGGTAATTCATTTACAGGGATATAATCCGGTTTTGATTTTAGCAGGTTATATAATGCCCTCCTGAAATATATCTGATTATACCAATGATCCATGTGGCCTGCCTGAAAAGCTGCATCCTGACGATTATCCGAAAAGCCAATTACTTTCTTTTCATTCCCCGGTGAGGTATTAACTGAAGCCGAGACAATCACGTCTGTTCCTGTCGCCCTGCCGACAGAGTTCAGCAAAAATAATTTTGCAAATTCTGTAGGCGAACCTGCATGGTAGGTCCTGCAATTAAGGCAATATGGCAGAGGTTGGGGGATAAAGGTTCCACTATCTTCAATATCCTCATCATCAAATAATTCCGTAAATGTATTATTGACAGGGTCCAACTTACCCGGGACGGGCCGTCTCTCTTTATATTTGCTTTTCAGCTCTCTTTTTTTCGGTGTAAGCCAGTGTTCGGGAAAGTTGTTAATTGTCTCTTTGAAATCTTCAGTATAGTATCCGCAACTGTCCTTGGTTTTCTCCTCACTGATCGACCAGGGTTCTGCCTTCTGGTTATCAGGGTTGTAACTCAGGCCATAATACTCCTGACCGCAGGTTCTGCAGAAATGCAATGGATATAATGTAGCTTCTGATCTCCCGTTTTCTCTGCACCTGGGACAGGTTGTCTCTCCTTTATCGCTAAGATAGCCGCATCCTTTCACCAGGCACCCTTTAAGTTCTGAACCCTGATTATAAAAAGCATGGATCTTAGGCACAAACCTGGGAACTTCCTTTCCCATTCCGGAAATTACTGTCCCTGCCATTCCAAGCAGCAAACCTGCGTGGATCTCCATTCTGCAGGCATCGTCATTTTCTACCTGGCGATATGCTGCCTTATAGGTTTTTATAAGGTCCCCGAGGCTCCTTACTTCTACAAGCGATTTTTCGAGCACCGTAAGCAACAGCGATTTTTTCAATTCCTCGCCAAATGAAATTCTGTCAGGATTACCGGTGTATTTATAACCCATAACTGCCTCGAAAAGCGGGTAAGCAGTCTGCAAAACATCAATGTCAAAACTGTTAAGCATTTCCTGTGAAAGAGAAATACGTACACTTAATATAGTCCCGTTGAACCAGATCGATTTATCTGCTTCCTCCGTGATCACATTCCCGGGCAGGAACACCTCACCGAATAGTCTTGAGGCAAAGCCTGCAACAGCTTCTTCTGACCTGTCGTCAGCTTTATCGCTGACCATCGTTGCCGAAGTGCCTATGCAAATCAGCTTCCCTTTTGTATTTGTCTTTTGTTTCAGACGGCGTATAAGAAAGGCTACATCAGCTCCCTGTTTCCCGCTGTAAGTATGTATCTCATCAAGGACCAGGAACTTAAGGTTTTCCTTTATACCTTCTCTGAACAATGCAGCATCATCGTTCCGTGTTAATAGAAGCTCCATCTGTGCATAGTTGGTTATAAGGATATCGGGAGGAGTTTTTCTCAGCTGCTCCCTGTCGATGATCTCACATTTTTTCGGGTTGGCATCAGGACCGAAAATTTCCTTATACGATTCAAGTGCTGCCTGACCGGTTGTTTCCGTATCACCGGTGTAGAGACCGATTGTAAGTCCGCTGTTCTCAAGTATTTCTGAAAGCTCCTGATATTGAGAGTTTGCCAGGGCGTTCATAGGGTAGATAATTATAGCTTTGATGCCTGGCAATCCCTTATCTCTTGCGTGAAGTGAGTAATTAATTGCAGGGATAATGAAACAAAGTGTCTTGCCCGAACCGGTACCTGTAGTTATAACAATATTCTGCCCTTCACCTGCAGCCTTCTCAATTGCTTTCTGTTGATGGAAATATGTGTCGACTTTAAAGAACTGCCCGACCGCGGGGTGGAGTATCTTCTCACCAACCAATGCGCTTACCGGCTTGCCAGGCTTAAACCTCTTGTTTATCTGTATTATCGGTTCCTGCCAGAGCATCTGCCTGTTACGGACAGATTCAGCAACGTATTCCTCAATCTCCTTTTTTTTAAATACCTGGAAGGTCTTAATAAAGGAGTAATATTGATGTTTTACCTCATCATAAACCCTGAAGGGATCCATAAGTTCTCAGATTAGTTTTGAAACAATATAGCCGGTTAAAACGGCAACCGATATACTTATAAGAGTACCGATAAGTACATATTCACTCATCTTCTGATCGCCGTCTTTAAGTCTGATAATTGATTTTGCCGCGACCAGCAGGCCCATTGCTTCCCATTGCTCAATCAGGACAAGAAAGAATACAACCAGTCTCTCGAGAATGCCTATCCAGGTTCCTGCTTTGGCAAGGGTTTCTTTATCAAATTTTTCAATCTGCTTTCTGAATTGAGCTGTTAACATACCAATTACAACACCTACAGGTCTTGTCAGAAACGTCATGGCAAAAAGTACAATCCAAAAAGAACTTTCAGAAATATTTACAAGATCAGTTAAAGTATTTTCCTCCGGGAATTTAATCTTCCAGATGATGAAAATTACCAGTATGTGTAACGCCTGGTCAGCCAGAAACATTTTCCATGATTTTTTACTCTGACACTTCCACCAGTCGATAAGGAAGTGAGTAATAAACACTGTAGGGGCAATCCACCACCAGCCGCTGAAGCCTGTAAACAGAACAGTAAAAAAGGTAACAAGTGTTATATGATACCAGAACTCATTCGCCCTGAGTTGTTTTTCCCGCTTTGCCTCCACCCATGAGTCGGGCTGGAGCAGAAAGTCGGAAATCAGGTGAGCTGCAAGCAGCCGGATTAACCAGATTATTGCTTCATTCATTTGGATGGGAGATTTTCTGTATACACCTTTTATATATATCAAGCAGATGTTCCATTTCCCCCCAGCCCAGCGCCTGCACGTGCCTGTTTATTGTGGATTGTGATTTATCGAGAAGGTTTGCTATTTCGGTTTGTGTCCGGTTTTTTAAAAGATGCTGAAGCACCTCTGCCTGCTTAACAGTCAGGTCGCTGAAGAGGTAATCGGTGAAAAAGCTAATGGCATCGAATGCAATGTTGATCTCCTCGTTCCCGCTTCGGATGATGAACCTCCGCTGCCTGCTGTCGAGTTTCTCAAGCTCTTCACCGGAGATTATGAACGCCTTTCCCATTGCCGTGGAGATGTTCGTGACAGGTGAGTTTATTTCTCCTATTCCCAGCGAGATTTTAAGATCGGTTTCAACGCCAGCAGTTTCTCTGAAAAGGTTTGTCTCGCAGCGAAGCTTAAGAGCGAGGTTGAATGCAGGCCAGGGATCGACGCAGTAACACTGGAAACTATCGCCCCTGTAGAATGAGAGAAATTTTGCATTATTAGTATTTATGAGATTTTTAAGCCTGTCTGTCAGCCTGTTAAGCATCTCATTGCTCAATGCTTTTGAATTCACTATGTCTGCCGTAATTACGGCTCCTGTAATTACCATACCCAAAGATATGATATTTTTTATGAATAATCCAAATTTATCGCTATTAAAATAGATATTTTATATTTATCGCTTATTTATACGAATTAGAATAAATATGCTATTTATATACGATATTTAGAAAAATATGACTGGCAAGGAGTATTAGTAAAGATAAGAAGTATCAGAGGTGGAGGGTAAATGAGTTGTCCCATCCATTATAAATAAAAGTGCAGGTTTTAAGTATATCTCTGCCTATCAATACTTTATATGGTTGTTTTTCAAGTTTGGCTTCGAGTACCTGTACCGGGAAAATGGCATTTTGTGCCAGAGGGAGTATTACTCCTGCATCATAAAGGCACTGCATATCCTCACCGCCCGCAGTAAGAACATTTTTAATATCATGCGAAACAAGACTGAGAGCCTGGGCTATTGTCCTGTCAATACAGGTACATGAAGCTCCGGTGTCAATTAAGGCGATAGTCTTCTGAGCAGGCACTTTCAGTCCTTTGGATTTCAGATCATCGGCAACCGGTTTTGGAGGTACTATAATCACCTCTATAACAGGACCGGCAATCTGGATATTTTGTGATTTATGGAAGAGATGTGACATCAGGCAAATTGAATATCGCGACTGAAATTGATAACGTTTGATATATCATCCAGATTTTCCCTGATATCCTTAACAAGAAAAGGTATATTTCCAAATCTTGCAATACCCTCCCTCAGAGCATCGTGCCTGCTTAACCAAACACCCAGGACTTCATCATCCTTAATAACTACAAAGCCTCCTTCGGGATACTCATTTTTAAGGCGTTCCTGTATTTCCCTGAACTTATTTAACTCTGCTTCGAACATAATAAATTACTGATTTGTAACTCTATACAAATATACTAATAAATTGTTCTATTTTAAAAAAAACCAATCGGGTTCTGTTCTTTGCCTGCACTTCGCTCTGAGCTCTGAGCCCTTTGCCCAGCGCCCTTTGCGCTCTATGCTCACCTCTCACCTCTCACTTCTTCCCTCACCCACGCAAACTCATCATACATCCTCAGAATAGTCTCTTTAGTCCGGTAACTGCCATATTTATCAATATCCTTGCGCTTAACAATTGGGAAAGTATCGAGAATATAGTCCATTTCAGATTTTTCAAGACCATAAAGGTGAGCGTAAATGGCATCGAGCTCACACTGAAGCTGAAAACGTTCTCTATCGTTCCAAATGAAAGGCTTGCCTGAAAAGCCAAACTCCTTTGCCATACCCTTCAGATCCGAAGCTGTATACGTTAACTGAAATGCCCTTTTCTGAATTAGTTCTGACAGACTCAGGTTGACCAGATCAAAATTTATAACCGGCAACTGTTTTAAAATCCAATGATTGAAATTAATCCCTCCGACAGTTTGCCTTGTAAAAAAGTCAAAAACAAATGAATTAAATGCTCCGAGTATTAAAAGTGCTAGTGGAAGGCTTGGAGTCTCTATTATGGATAAAGAGTTTCCACATGGGTAACCTGGGATTATGCTTGAAATCATTGTTCTCTCATCTGTTGCTCTAACAATCATGCGATAAACTAAATACCAATTATGATTTCCGAATCGTCCAAATAACTCTTTGGGTTGAAGATAGTATTGAGTTTTAATAATAAGGTCCGAATTTTCAAGTTCTGATCCTGTTAAATAATTCGAGGTTGTATTTATCCAAATAGAATATCTATGATTATACTGGTGAATATATTTAGCTTCATATAATGGTAATAAATCATGATTGAAAGGTTCAAACAAGTGGGAATCATTCGACATATTAAAAGGTGTTCTTATTTTAATTAAAGAATTTATTTCGGACTGATTTTCATTTAACAAGACACCCCACTTTTTATATACTTTTTTTGCAATTTCAAAATCATTCTTTGTTTTAAAGGATGGGCAAGTATTTGAATTTGGGTTAATTACCTTTATATCTTCTAATGTAATATTTATAAATTCTGAATCGTCTTTCGGTTCTAGCTGGTAAAATTTGTATAAATTCTTCCCATTACTACCAAGTGTTACAAAAAGGCAAAATCTGTACCGGCTATCAACATCAGGGAATAACCCTTTTCTGTTTTCATAATCAATTACCCTGTCAATCCTATTATTGGTCACAAGGTGCAGGAAAAGGTCTTTATTATTATCATCAAGAATGATACCGGTTGGCAGAACATTTCCTGTCGCACCGTTTTCATTTATCAGTTTTTCATACTGCTCAGCAAATATTGAATACAGGTTTATCCTACTTACACCTGTAAACGGGAAAGAACCGGATACCCTGAAAAATACACTAAGACAATCATGTCCACGCTTTTCTGTCTGATATTCAAGATATAGCTGAGGATCAGAAACAGGGAGATTTTCAATTAAGGTTTTTCGTTCGGCTTTATTTCTTGCATTTGCAATTTCCGGAGAGCGTAGGCTGAAATATTCCTCATCCTTGAAATTTATCTTTTCCCAAGGCGGGTTCCCCAGCAGACAATCAAATCCTCCTTTCTCGAATACTTCGGGAAACTCGAGATGAAAATGGAAAAACCTGTACTGTTTTGACAGGCTCAGGGCTTCTTCGACTATCGTATTGTCAATAACCTGGTTTTCGCGGATTGCCTCAAGTGTGGCATTAGTAGGGTACTTTGCCAGGTCGTGTCCGGTCTTTTTTATGAAGAATGCCGAGGTCCATACATCGGCCAGTATCCACTCCTTGAACTTGCGTTCCATCTTTTCGAGCCTGTGGTACTCCTCCTCAACCTGGTCAACCTCCCCGGCATCTTCCTGGTGTCTGCTTATCAGGCTCTCTCGCAGGTGAAGGAGCTCGTCCTTTTCGCTTTTCGCAAACTTCAAACCGTACTGAACCGATGGCTCTTTAGCAAAAGAAATTTGTTGCAGTTCTTTCTTTACCTTTTTACGGAGTTCTGCACAGATCGCAGGATTATCGAGGGTGACTGTATTATATGCACCCTCGGGAATACCCTTCTTAACAAGCTCTGGTGTTGCCCCTATGAGCGAATTTCCGCATTTAATCTTATGATCAAGAAAGCTTAAGGGCATATCGGGCAGCGATGCAGTAATCCACAAAGAGAACTTGGCCAGCTCCACTGCCATAGGATTAAGGTCAACGCCGTATATACAATTTAATAATACATCACGCTTTGCCTCACGAAGCTGCTCGTCGGTCGGTCTTTCTTCATCTCCCTTCCTGATAAGAGCCAGTCGTTCTCCCAACTTCTCCATCCCGGCAATCAGGAAGGCCCCTGAGCCGCAGGCTATATCGGCAACCTTCAGGTCGAGCAGTGCTTTTTCCTTTTCTCCAGGTGATAGCTTTTCTGCCAGTGCATTATCAATAACCGGTACAAGTGCGCTGTCGATAAGCTGAGCCACGAGGCGGCTGTCGGTATAATACGAGCCTGTTGTCTTTCTTTCCGTTCCCCGGCTGTCGAGGTAGAACTCACCCCTCCTTATCTGCCTGTTACCGATCTTAATGTCGGCGGCAGCTATTTTCGGTTCAAAGTCGAGGAGGCTCTCGTACACCGATCCAAGTTCATCGATTGCAAGGTTGGCATAGTTGATCCTGTTTACAATATTGTCGACACTGAAATAGCTGAGCCGGTAAACGGCATCGAGCAGATACTTGTTTTTAAGCGAAAGACCTGCCACGGTCTTTATTCTCTTTTCGGAAAAGAGCTGTCCCCCGAAAGCGTTAATTGTGTCACCGTTTGGGAAAGTGTAGCCTCCGGATGCCAGCCTGAAAGTTATTTTCAGGCCTTCCCAGAGATCTTTCTCCTCGTCAAAATCATAACCTCCCTTCTCTGCAAGGTCACGCAGAGATCCTATACTGTATGTTTGCGCGTAAACCAGGTTCCGCACCGGCAGCCATCCCTTCTGTTCGGCAAACATCAGAAAGAGGAGCCTGTAAATGATATTGAGTATTTCGCTGTAATATGCTTTTACTTTCCCGTTCTGAAATTCATCAGGATTAAGCTGTTCGGCGAAACCATTGCCCAGCTTTTCGATTGACTCAACAACCTGGTCGCGCAGATGGGTTCCTATCTTAACCCCGGTTTCTCGCGATTTTTTGTGAAAAACCTCAAGGAGGCAGGTATCTTCTTTTTCAACCGGGTTTCCATCGTCGTCGTATTCAGTTTCACCGCTTGCCCTGTACTGGTTTTCGAATCTCGATATATGCAGGACCCGGTACAAAACCCTGAAATGTTCGGAGCTGGCGTTTTCAAAAATTGCCTCGAGGTCGAATTCAAGGAAACCTTTTGTTATTGAGTGATAAAAATCGCGCAGTATCCTGATTTTCTTTCCGTTAATCAGGATGGCCCACCTGTGATTGCTTGTATTGAGATAGAGCTGGAGAGCATCGTGGGGGCTTTTATTCGGGTGGGTACGGCTCGATTTATCCTTCAGGTCAAAGTCCTGTGATGAATGAGGTATCTGGATAACAGGCGCCTTGTTATCATCTCTGCCTTTGTAAGGAATCTGGTATGCAGTTCCCGATTTGCTAATCAGGTTCGATGAAAGATATACCGGTTTATAAGCAAATTCTTCGAGGAAGGGGATTATCCATTTTTTCCTCAGGCCCGCATTGTCGAGCTTATCCTCGATAACCTGCACACGGATATCTTCCCATCTTTTACGCAGCCGTTCAAAGGCTGTGGCTATTACCTCGTCTATATGCTTTATTCCTTCCCCGAAACTTTTATCCTTGACATAATCAGCCCTGGTTTCCGTAGCAAGAGATATGCAGAAGTCCTCTGTTATTATATTTCCGCTCGATCTTATGAAACTCAGTGCCATGGCTTCGGATTTACAGGGGCAGGATAATTGTTACGGTGAGGAGATCGTAACCGGCGTTTTCTATATGAATAATGTCGTCGAGCCAGACAGGCTGGTCGGTGCTATGGCTGTCAACCAGTATTTTCTTATAGAGCTCTTTTCTTTCACTGATTAGTTCAAGCCGGCGTTCTCTGATCTTCTTTTCAATCAGGGAATTAAGATGGTTTAATGACAGTGCAGAGCTTAAGTATTCAGCAATGTCCTGTTGTGAAGGGATACGGGTTGTGTTATCCTGAGTGAACTTTTTCCCGGAAATTTCTTTACCGGAAAAACTGTCAACTGAAATACTGAGAAGCTCCTCTATCACTCTTTTTTCCCTGAGGCCTGCCGTATAACGGACAAGGATGTTATAGGTGTAAACTACAGAATCGGTTTGTGATGAGAAGAAATATGCGTTTCTTCCATACAGGCCACCTTTTGTAAAGAATTCAGCCTTAACAATATCAATCAGTTTTCTAACAAGCGGATGGCCGGCATCAAGAATTACTGCTTCGGGGTGGGTAAGAGCTGTTTCCGGATCGAAAGTGACGTTTTTGATTTTAACACCAAACTTTGGCAGGAGCAATCTCTGGTCACGGAGGTGGATTTCATAGAAACCGTTGCCTGAGTCGATCATTGCTGAATCAAATCGTGCAAGAGAAGATTTTACAAAAGCAAGTACTTCATCCTGTGAACCAACGATTCTTTTTGTTTCTGCAATTCTTCTGTCAATTTCCGGAAGTTCTATATCGAGACTGCTGTAAAAGGTCTCTTCCTCTATTTTCTTTTTTCGTTTAATATCCTCCTCAACTGAGGAAAAAGATTGTCGTACTGCTTTTTTGGTTTCATCAACACCTGCTGAGCTGAAAAGGTCCGGAGCATCAGGGTCGGCTCCTTTTTTACGGTTACGATGGCGGCCGGCAGCCTGTTTTATAATGCTTTTCAGATAGTCCTCATTGCCGAAATAAGCAGCAGCGTAGTCCCTGTCAAGCTTAATCTGATCCCGTTTGAACAGGAGTAGGTCGAGAATTTCCTTGTCGAGCGATTTATCGATTACAAGGGTTCTGATATTCACTGTCTCCTTTTTTTGTCCAATTCTGTCGATTCTTCCGTTACGCTGTTCAAGGCGGTTTGGATTCCATGGAAGCTCATAATGAACAATATTTGATGCCAGCCGCTGAAGGTTCAGACCTTCGGAAATTACATCAGTTGCAATAAGCAGCGCCTTTTTTGATCTGTCGAATTTGCCGAAAGTTTCGGAGCGTGCTGAAAAGCTCATATCTCCGTGCATCACAAACACATCGGATTCTTTCGATTTAAGGTTTTTTTCGAGATAGTCGAGAGTGTCTTTATATTTTGTGAAGATTATGATTTTAGGATCATTACTGAATAGTTCGGGTAATATTTCTGTTTTTAGTTTCTGAAGCTTCTCATCATCTTTCGGAGAAATATTTGCGGCCAGCTCAACTATTTTCTGAAGTTCATCCATTTCATTCTCAAACAGGGCTTCATAGTCGAGCTGCGTCGACATCAGTTCCTCTGAGCTTCTTTCCTCATCAAAAAACAGATCGTGCACATAGTTTTCAATACTATCTTCATCTGTTTCAGATTGATTGATGACTTCCTGCTTCAGCACTGCTATTCTGTTTTCAAGTGACCTCAGAACAGCGTAAGGAGAGCTTATTGCCCTTTTCTGAAGGTGGATAGCAACCCAGCCTGCAACATTCCTGATGCGGTTTGAACCTGAGTCCCGGGCTGAGGTCAGAATATAGTCTCCGTATCTTTCCACATCATTCAGCAACAGGAGAAGTTTACCGGATGACTTTGGAGTAACTATCACCTCTTTCTGGTCACGTTTTGGGAAAGGTGATTTCTTACCCTGTTTCCTGTACCAATCCTCCAGTTTGCTGCGGTTTCGCTGAATGACATTAAAGCGGGCCTTTGATTTTTCAAATGTAATATCGCCATTCTGGTGGCGACGGACCACCTCGGGATTTATCATTTCGAGGATGCTTGCAAAAGAATCGGAATACCCGTTATGAGGTGTTGCAGTAAGAAAAAGCACATTTGAAGTGATTTTACTTAAGTCTTTTACAAGTTCATATCTTTTCTGCTGTTTCGATGATCTTAATGAGCTGTGAGGGCAGGCGCTCAGATGAATCTCATCAACCAGTAGAAGGTCCCACTTTTGTTCGGATATCTGTTGTTTTATATCAGGAGACTTGGCATAGTCAACGGATGCAATTACAAACTGGTAATATTGCCAGGGATTAGCGCCGGAAGGAAGCTCTTTTTCGAATTCTTTCCTGGAGAAGGAGTCAATAATTGTAGCCTTTATATGAAAAAAATAATCAAGAGCCTCTTTCCATTGCTGCTTAAGGCTTGCAGGGGTCAGAAACAATACCCTTTTTATTTTTCCTCTCTGCCTGAGTTCAGAAATTATCAGACCAGCCTCAATAGTTTTTCCTAGTCCCACATCATCGCCAATAAGCATCCGGCAATCTGGTTTTTCAAGAGCAAGCACCAGGGGAACCATCTGATAATTATAAGGTACGACAGATGAACGGTGAAGGCTCAGGAAAGGAGCAGAACCGTGAATGAGGTCGAACTGGTAAGCTCTGAGCAGCAGTTTCTGGGCAGAAAGGTCACCCGGCAGGCTGGCATCAATCTGCTCGAAGCGCTGTTCCTTTATGTCCTCTATGTCGACCAGGAATGTCCTCTTGTCAGTTGAATCACCTGTAATAGGAGTGGCAACCATCTCAGTGCCATCATACTCGTCAACCCGCCACAGGCGGTTACGCATATTTATAATTATACCCGGTTTAACAGAGATATCTGACATTGATGAAATAAATTCAAATTTAACAATTCTATAGACAGTCAGGACATCATTCAGAAAATTCGAATAAATTCAGAAGCCTCAACGACTGGTTAGATATGGATTAAAAATATTATAACTCCTGCTAACCTGCATAAGCCGATGATCCTGACCACTTTCCGCCGGAGTTGCCTGACCACCTGATGCATGTTGTATATGCCTGTTATAATGTAAGTTATATTTTAATAATTTGAGAGGTTAAAGGTAGCTGTGGCTACAAGCTTTTAATTCTTAGCAAATTGTCACCATTTCCAATTCACTGCAATTTTATAAGCTTTTATGGCAAATTCTACTGCACGGTTTATGGAACTCTCATCCATGATTCTATATGGTTCGCTGCCCACATTGTCATTACCTTTAATCCAGTTTGCTTTTATAATTCCTTCAATGGATGAGTTGCCAGTGAAATATTTGAGAGAAATAAACTTTTGATAAATATTAACCCATAGAAATGTTTTCTGATCATTACAGAAATATGAGATGCCGAAAATATGAGTCCTTGCAAACCAGTTTAGATTTTCCATACCTAACTGCTCACTAAGTGTTTTATGGAAGGCAAATGTTATTTCTTTAATATTATCTGGGGCCTTCTGGTTTTCAAATACCTGGTTAATGGTGTACTTTGACTGATCGAGTCCAGTCCAATTGCTTGTCAAAGCTCCTTGAATCGTCACTGAAGAAATTTTCTCAATGTTATTAATCCCAGTGGAAAAAATCCAATCCAGCTCAGTACTGCAAAAGTTATACATCTTGATAAATTTCCTGGCCAGCTCATTATATAAGGAATACTGTGTGCTAGATCCTGTATATTTCTCTAAATCAGGATAGAATAATGCTAATGCTTCGTGTTGTCCTTCAAACCATATTGAATAATTTTCTTTATCCAGGATATACAGCATTAAAGTTATGAAACCGACGTTTAGACCTCTGATTTTATTTGGCTCATTTAACAGTAGCTCTAACCTGTTCTCAACAGCCATTGAGTTGTTTGTCAGAATATTGAACCAAAAATTGAGTTTATCAACATTTTCATTATAAACATACACTGTATTTGATTTTAATAATCTTCCAAACCATGGACCCTTAACGACTTTTCCATTTTTAATATAAGGATAAGGTTCATCTACCAGATCAACTATTTCCTTTAGATGGTTATGAGCAAGTTTCCCTAGATTTGCACTAAGTATCGCTTTTGCTTTCTCCTCGTTTTTTATTTTCATTGGAAGGATTTCCCTGAAATTGCTATAACTCTCTGAGGATTTTATCCTTGCAACAAAATCATCAACATTTGCAATTACAAATCCTCTTTTAGCTTGTGAATCGCGCACTTGCGAAACTGGATCAACTTTATTGACCGTCTTGATAATAGCTGGTTCATCAAGTTCAAACAAATTCAGAAATTCCTCATCATTTCTCTTTATTAAAAACTCCTTTAAGTATGAAAGGGTGAATTCACGCCAAGCAATACCATGATGATCAAGGCTTCGTTGAATGTTGGGAGGTACTCTATTGCCAATCAACATAACACGAATGGAAGGGTCCTCACCTGACAGAAGCATTCCTTCATAAGAAAGAACCTGGCCTATGTGTGCATCCTTAATCGGTCCTATTTTAAGTTCAACAATTAGTTTTCTTCTGAATTTGTCCTCAAAAAGAAGATCCATTCTCCGACCGTAAAGAGTAACCTGACGACCCTGCAGAATAAGTCCATCTTCAATAAGCTCTGGATATTTGGCAATTATATCTTCTAGATTCCTTTCGAGAAACATAAAAAGTATTATTCTTTTTCATACATGATTAGTATAAAGTTACAAATAAACTAATGATACCACCAGAGTATTAGTTAAAACTGTATTTAGTTAAGGAATTACAGCAGGGATCAATATCATCAGTAAACAAATCATTATGATGTTCTAAAATAACGTCATAATTAAAGTGAAAATAATTCTTAATTATCTCGGCAATATCTCCGATATCTTCCCTCCTCCATTCTGGTCTATCATCCCAGGCTATCAGTTTCAATACTACAATACCTGCTAATGTGCATACCTTAAATTGTTGACCCTCTGTCTCTATTTCTTCAGATGCCGAGTCAAACACTTCTTTAAATCCCTCAACATTTAATGTTGTCATTCCGGTTCCTTTGACCGTGACAATACCTTCATTCTCTAATTCTCCGAATGGGATAAGGTCAACTTGTGTTTTATCCTCATCATTCCATATTAGAACAAATGGGTTATCATTATAAGGGACAAATCCTTCTACCTTTATTAAGTAGTCCTTTAGTTCAGTATATTGAGCACTATCTGTAATCATTATTGCAAAATCTATGTCACTGGTAGCTCTTTTAGGTTTAGTTTCATGGACCCCTCGCATCCAGACGTCCCTTGCAGTAGCACCTACCAGGTAAAAGTCAATATTAAATTTATTGAATCCCCTCTCAAGTGCTTCAAGTAATTCTTTGTAATTACCTTTCTCCCGGATTTTATTTAAAGGTATTTGTAAGATTTTGCTCATATATTTTCTGTGCTGTTTCGATGCATCTTCTGTTATTTGTTCCCATAAGATCTGCATAAGCAATTAAGTATGGGATTTGTTTCTTATTGTCGGGCATGTGCCAGAATTTTTGAAAGACCCTTATGTTGCCCTCATTATCAGGCACTAATCGATAATTCTTTACAATATCCAGCTTTTTCTCTTCCGTATATAAGGTCAATATTTCAGGGATAAGATATCCTGTTAAGATATTGCCTGCAGCCTCACCACCCCATAAAGTTTTTGTAGTATCAATATTTAAATTTTTCCAGTTATTAAAATCATTCTGGTTTAAAAATTTGAAATTCCCAAGACGCAGACTTGGTTTCAGTTTTTCATTATATGCAGTTACCCATTTTTGAAGTAAATCTTTCTTATTTATTAACTTAAGGTCCTTTTCATTCTTACGGAGTGCATATCCCTCCTCAATTAGTCCTTCCAGAATTAGCTTGACGTTACCGATAGCGATACCGGCATCTTTGGCAATTTCCCTATACGTATTATTTATTTTCTTGTCATCCAGTAAGAATAACAGAATGACTTTAAGTCCGGCCTTAGTGAATGCCCTCCCATATTTCTCAGGTTGGAGAAGTTTTTGCTGCTTGCCTTCAATTTTAATAAGGAATTTTTCCGTTTCAATATTTATGTTCCCTTTAAGGTCTATATAGCCTATTCCGTGTTCATTAAGAATATGCTTCATGTTTGGGAACAGGTTTTCTACAATAATCAGTAATGGATATTCTTTCTGGACTAGTTTAAAAACATTCTCTAACTGGAAGTTTCTAAGTTCTTTTTTTACTTCAACATAGAATTTCTGGACAATACCTTTATAGTTTATTGTCAGCACTCCATCAATTTCCGGGATATTAGTCTCTTCCCACAAAGCATTGATATTGTGCTTTATTAATATCTCATTTATAACCGTATATATTAAATTATCTTCCATTTTGTTCAAATTATTCAAATGTTCACGTTACGTGAACAAGCAAATATATTGAACAAAATAATGAAATCCAAAATAATTCTGTTCAAATTTCACAAATGTTCACGTTACGTGAACAAATATAATTATTGAACAATGTATAAGTAAAATTTAATAAAAGAAACCCCAAATTCCTTTGCGAGAGTTGTCATTGGTTGTGACCAAACTGATTTATTGGTGGGGAGAGAAGACTACCTGGCGGCGGACTTCCATTAGATGGCTAAAAGGAAAAGGCCTTTAATTTGCTCCAGGTTACAGATATTAAATGAGTTTGAGTGTGAGAGTGAGAAAAAAGAATGAGAGTGCTCGCTCCCGCTCACACTCTCACTCTATTATGGTCGGGGTGAGAACCATCTTACTATTTACTCTCTTTTAACAACAATCTGACATCATTTGTACACTGATAATTGAATATCAGTTAATTATCTTTTTACATTCTTGAAATGACTTTACATTTTAAGACCAAAAGGATACCAATATTTACGGAATTGTGTCGGTTTCTTGTGTCGGATGAATTTTTTATCGAGAAAAATCAAACTTATAATACGAACCAGGATATATAGGATAAATCCAATTTAAAAATGAAAACAAAAATAGTTATCTAAGATGCCAATATTCTCCAAAAAGTAAAGTAACTATAAAAATTTATCAAATACCTTATACATAAGTTCCTGCTCCGATCTAGGCAGTTGGTATTTATTGGCAATACTCCTCCAGCTTTTTACTGATCTCCTGATGACCTCGATTATCCTGATTGCTTCCTCGTCTGTTAAACGGAAATATTCAGCAACCTCCAGAGCCAGATCTAAATCCAGGGAGTTATCATCGATTGAGATATTGAGGGATAAACCGACACCATCCTCATTTGGATTAATATCAAAAGCCGGGGAAAGTATCCAACCTTTTTCTGTAAGCATAAAACCATGGTTCCTTAAATGATCATCAGTGTTTGAAACTAATATGCTAAAAACTATCCGTTGCCATAATTCTCTCAGATCACTTTCTACCTTAGCGCCATATTGTGTTAGAAAATCGACCATTTCAAGATAGCTGACTCCATCCTGGAAATTGTTACCATCAACATAACCTAACATCGTCATTGCTGAAGCAAAATGGATTCTCTCACCCGTATCAGATCTGTCAAATCGTTTGGTAAGGAAAGTATAATATTTACTTGAAAATTTCTGGATTCTTGATTCAGCTACATTCAAACCGGCATTTCGTGCCAATTCATTTGTAACCATTTCCCATCCACCAATATCCTTTATATCAGATTTGCTTGGAAATTTTGCTATCCAGAGATTGTTTTTCTCATCAAATACACTTGCTTTAGGTCTTGCTCCTCCAAGTGAAGATCCAGGATTTATTAAAATATTCAACCATTTCAGGTACTCAGGATCCTCATTGGCGTTATCGTCTTCGAGTTTAAGACTGATTTGTTCCAATTCTCTTATTGAGGTCCATGGAGGGTAAGCGAGTGTTTTGTTATCATTTAGAAATGGTCCGTTTGGATCTTCCTTGAACCGTATGGCACCCATACGGTGGCCATCAAATACTCCAAGCAGGTAATCAGATTCTCTCAATGTTCTTTCAATCCGCTTATCTGATCGTGCCATTGCTGCTTCTCTCCGTTTCATCAGTACACGTCCCCACCTGTCTGGTGAAGAATCAAGAAATACTCCGAAATTTTGTTTCTCATCTTTTGCGTACTGCGATCCGGTATATAGTTGTAATTCCGGATCAAGTATCTGAGAATAACTGGATTTAAGCCAATCTTCAGAGTAACTAAATGAAAATATTTCTTTTCCCCTTGTAAATTCAGCATTCAGCACTCCCATTAATACCGGCTCTTTCATACCAGTCCAGTGAGCATAAACAAAAATATCCTTATTACTACTTCTTGCTTCCATCTGTTTTCTTCAATATTTTCACCTTTGGTCCCTTGATAGCTATTTTTGAAACCTTCGGATTACTCTGTGGTGTAACATTTTTAAAAATTCTGGGTGCCCGTTCCCTGACTATTAGTTTTGCATCCTGTAGTCTTCTCCCCAAATTATCATCCTTGGCTACTTCCATGATATCATTCTCAAGACCAAGGACTGAAAGAACCTTAACGTATGCCCCAATTGTAACATTAGGACTACCTTTTTCTATGGAGACTAATGTTGGTCTGCTGATATCAGCTCTCTCAGATACCTGTTCCGAACTGAATTTCCGTCGAAGTCTTGCAAGCTTGATATTCTCTCCCAGAACTGTAAGAGTCTTCTGTGCTTTTGGCAATAATATAGTGTTTCTTTTTTTCATAATGTTAACTATATTTTACAAATATAGATATTTTTGTCAAATATATTTAACGTTATAGGGTATTTTTAGTTTAGGATAAATGATTTTAAGTTGCTCAAAGATGTCAATTTTGCTTCAATTGCTTTTAGAATATGCTTTCAGTGCCTTGAAGAATTAGAGCCTTTCATTCACTATGGGTTACGGTTATAAAAAAGAATGAGAGTGCTCGCTCCCGCTCACACTCTCACTCTTTTTTATGTCGGGGTGAGAAGACTCGAACTTCCGACCTCCACGTCCCGAACGTGGCGCGCTAGCCAACTGTGCTACACCCCGATATTAATAAAGAACCTCATGCCATTCATACTGGCGCGCTAGCCTCCCGATAGCTATCGGGATGTGCTACACCCCGGTTTCTTCTGTGCCCGCAAAAATAATAATTTTTTCCAAGTAAAAGAATTATCTGCCTATTCTGCTCCGAAACTCCTTTCCGATATGTTAATCCTTTCGCCGGATTTCAATATTGCTTTCATCGCTTTGCCCTTATATTCAACAGTATAG
>Ga0116153_10000622_pt1 | contig 41765 bp, 37 predicted proteins | sample AD_UKC028_MetaG_FD_89896 | JGI IMG/M metagenome (GOLD analysis project Ga0116153, IMG submission 89896) | Active sludge microbial communities of municipal wastewater-treating anaerobic digesters from USA - AD_UKC028_MetaG | ecosystem: Engineered > Bioreactor > Anaerobic > Digestate | place: USA...
AAGCCCATGAAGGCCACGTTGGCGAAGGTCCCCCCGAACTCGTGCACCCCCCTCTCCAGTCCCCGAGCCCGGATCGCGCGGGCCCACAGCACGGCCAGGGGGAGGGCGGACAGGTAGATCGCGAAGGAAATGCCCAACATCCGGAAGGCCTCGTCCCGGAGCTCGGGGGAAAAGGGTTTCTGCATGGAGACCAGTACCAGGGCGGGCAGGGTGAAGTCCACGATGAACCGCGACATCCCCCGGACCGTCTCCGGACCCAGGACCTTGAGCTTTCCGGCGCCGAATCCCGACGCGAGGAGTATGAACAGGACGATGCTCTGGAACACGGACTGGGGCATCGGGCCTCCGAAGGCCTCGGGGTTTCCGGGCCGGTCTCTAATCTACCGAGTTTCGGGATTCGTTTCTATCCGCCGGAGCCCGGGGATCCGGACTCCGGGGAGAGTCGTTCGGACAGGGGGATGAGAGCCGCCACGGCGTCCGCGAACACGTAGTACAACCGGTCGTACTCCCCGCGAAGCCGCGGGTCCGGCTCGAATCGGGACTCCACCCGGACCAGCCGGGCGGCGGCCTCCTTCAGGTCCGCGCTGTCCCCCAGGGCCGCGGCGCAGGCGGCGGCGTCGCCTGATAGCTCGCAGTCCGGCAGTTCGGGAACCTCCACCGGCAGTCCCAGGATGTCGGCCTTGAGCCGGGTCAAAAAGGCGTTCCGGGCCGGGTTCCCGCTGACCCGCACCAGCCGGGCGACATGCCCGCGCTCCGCCAGGCCCTGGGACGTAAGGCGTAGGCCGAAGCCGATGGATTCCGCCACCGCCCGGGCGAGGTCCCCGGGTCCGTGGTCCACGGAGAGCCCCAGGAAGGCTCCCCGGAGATCCCGGCGCCACAGGGGGGCGCGCTCCCCCGCCAGGAAGGGCAGGAAGAGGAGGTTCCGCGCCCCCGGCACGGACGTCTCCGCCGCGCGGAAGACCTTGCGGGCCGGGGGCTCCTCGTCCGCGGGGAAACCCGCGGCGCGGGCGTACCACTCCAGGGCCTTCCCGCTGGTGGACAGCCCTCCGGAGATGTTCCAGAGCCCCGGGACGGCGTGGGGCAGGGAGAGGAAGCTCCAGTCCGCGCAGGGGGCGTCGGAGCAGAGGTTGAAGGCTTCGCTGGTGCCCGCCCGATCGCAGGCGATCCCGGGTTCCACGGCCCCGGAGCCCAGGAGGGACGCCAGGAAGTCCGGGAAGGCGGTGACGACGGGGGTGCCCTCGGGGATTCCCGTGTCCCGGGCGGCCTCCGGGAGCACCTTCCCCAGCACGCGGCCGGGAGCGGCGTAGGGCGGGAACCGGGACGCGTCCAGGCCGAGTTCTGAGGCGGCCGGGCCTCCCCAGGTGTAACGTTCGTAGTAGGGATCCGCCAGGTAGGTGCAGGCCTCCCCGCAGAGCCGGAAGGCGGCCCACTCCGGGCAGGAGAAGAACCGGGCGGTCCGGCGGAACTCCGCCTCGCGGTGTTCCAGGAACCAGAGGGCCTTGGGCAGGTAGAAGGAGGGATCCAGGGGAAATCCCAGGACGGCGGAGATCCGGTCCGCCTGATCCCGGGCCCGCCGATCCATCCAGGAGATCGCCCGGCCCACGGGATTTCCGCTCGAATCCGCGGGTACCAGGGTGGGACCGTTCCCGCTGACCGCGACGGCCCGGATCGGGCCTTCGTTCCGTCGTACCAGCCGGAGGGAGCACTCGGCCAGGGCCTTCCACCACTCCGAGGGCTCCGCCTCCCAGGCGGACTCGCCCTCCCCGCGGTACAGCCCCACCGGTGCCCGTTCCACCCGGGACGCCCGGCCGTCCTCCCCGACCAGGGCTCCCTTGACGGAGGAGGTTCCGATATCGAAGGTCAGGTACACGGGGGCTAGGCCCCTTCCCGGGTCAGGAGGGACCGGACGTCGCAGCGGCCCGCCCAGCGGCAGGACGCGCAGGACGCGCCCGGACACTCGAAGAAGTCCGGGGTGCGTTCCAGCTGCTCGATATGCCAGGAAAGGTCCTCGATGTACTTGTCCAGGGCTTCCTTGCGGCGCAGGGCGTCCTCCAGGCGTTCCCGGTACTTGCCCGCCAATCCCCGGCGGGCGGATTCCCCGCTCCGGTCCTTGCGGGCCAGGTCGAAGAGTTCCGAGATCTCCGCCAGGGTGAGTCCGTAATCCTTGAGCTGCTGGACCCGCTTGAGCCGGATCACGTTGCGGTCCGAGTAGCGCCGATGCTCCCCCTCGTCCCGGTTTTCCGGCTCGATGAGCCCGAGCTCCTCGTAGTACCGGACGGTGCGGGCGGTGATGCCGAACATGCGGGCGAGGTCGCCGATTCGAAACGAGTGGTCGGAAGACATGAATCGCACCCTTAACGTAAACTTGGCGGCGCGTCAGGATCGGGATCCTGTACCCCCGCCGCGGGACCTCAGTATACTCCCCCCGACAGCGTGTGAAAAGCCGGCCGGCTTTTTCGTTCCGGTCCGGCAGCAGCTGTGTCAGGAGAGTACGATGAACCCAGTCCGCAGATCCTGGATCGCCGCCGCCGCGGTCCTTGCCCTTTTCGCGTCCTGCGCCAAGGGGCCGGACGATTCCTCCTCCCGGCCCGCGGTCCCGGCGGCCTTCAAGGGTGTCGCCGTGTTCGTGCCCGGGGTGGTCTCCGGAAGCCCCATCTACGAGATGCTGGCCGCGGGGGCCCGCCGGGCCGCCGAGTCGGTCCCGGGCACGACCTTCCGGGTCGTGGAGGCCGGCTTCAACCAGGCCGAGTGGCTGGACAAGCTGGCCGCCCTGGCGGCCTCCGGCGAGTTCGACCTGATCGTCACCTCGAACCCGGCCCTGCCGGAGCTCTGCGCCAAGGTCGCGGAATCGTATCCCGCGATGCGGTTCTTCGTGGCCGACGCCTATCTTCCGGGGAATCCGGCGATCCACACGGTGCTCTACAACCAGCTCGAGCAGGGATACATCGTCGGGTACCTCGCGGGACTGATCACCACCTCGGGCCTCCCCGGTGCCAACCGGGCCAAGAAGGCCGGGATGGTCATCGCCCAGACCTATCCGACCCTGGACAAGCTGATCCGCCCCGGGTTCGAGGCGGGACTCAAGGCCGTGGATCCCGGGATCAGCCTGGAGGTCCGGGTGGTCGGGAACTGGTACGACGCCAACCGGAGCGCGGAACTGACGTCCTCCCTGATCGACGGCGGGGTGGACGTGATCCTGCCCATCGCGGGCGGGGCCGGACAGGGGGTCCTCTCGGCCTCCAAGGAGAGGGGAACCTACGCGGTCTGGTTCGAGGGCAAGGGGTACGGCCTGGCCCCGGGGACGATCCTGGGCTGCGCCGTCCTGGACCAGGAGCGCCTAGTCCGGGAGCGGGTGGGCGCCCTCCTTTCCGGGGACAAGTCCCTCTTCGGCAAGGCCGACGTCGTCGGGGCGTCGGAGGGGTACATCGGGTTCGACCCGGAGGGAGACGCCTACAAGGCCCTGCCGTCGGAGCTCCGGTCCCGGTTCGAGAAGGCCCTGACGGACCTGCGAACGGGATCCCCCGCCTTCCGGATCGACAGCCTGTAGTCCATGGCGGCGGAACCCGTCCTCGAAGTCCGGGACCTTTCCAAGACCTTCCCCTCGACGGGCACGGTGGCCCTGTCGGGCGTATCCCTGTCCCTGTCGGCCGGGGAGATCCACGCCGTGGTGGGGGAGAACGGGGCGGGAAAGAGCACCCTGGCCCGGATCCTCGCGGGGCTGGACCGGCCCGACTCAGGCCGCATCCTGGTCCGGGGTCGGGAGGTGCGGTTCCGCCGTCCCCGGGACGCCGAGCGGCTCGGCATCGGCATGGTCCCCCAGCAGTCCCTCCTGGCCCCCGGTCTTTCGGTGGCGGAGAACGTGGTCCTGGGGCACGAGCCCCGGCTCCTGGGGATCCTCCTGGATCGTCGCAGGGCCTACTACGAGACCGCCCTGGCCTCGGCGAATTTCTCCTTTCCCCTCGATCCGGGCTCCCGGATCTCCCGCCTCTCCCCCCCGGAGCGGAGGGAGGCGGAGATCGTGCGGGCCCTGGCTCGGGGCGGGGACGTCCTCATCCTGGACGAGCCCACCAGCATACTCACGGAGTCCGAGGCGGAGACCCTCTACGGCCTCCTCAAGCGCCTGAGGGACGCGGGAGCCTCGGTGATCCTGATCAGCCACCGGGTCCGGGAGGTCCTGTCCGCGGCGGACCGCATCACCATCCTGCGGAACGGTTCCGTCGTGGATACGATCCTCCCGGCGGAAACCGACGACTGCGACCTCGCCCTCCGCATGGCCTCCTCCGCCTCTTGCTTCACCGCGGACGGTCCCGCGGAATCCGGCGGGCAGGCGGTCTTCCGGTTCCTCGGGGCGAACTTCCGGGATTCCGAGCGGGTGACCCTCCGGGACCTGGGCTTCACGGTCCGCCGGGGGGAGATCTACGGGATCGCGGCCCTGGCCGGCAACGGCTTAGGCGCCCTGGAGGACCTTGCCTGCGGGGAACGGATCTGCGATTCCGGAGCGGTGGAGCTCCTGGGACGGAACCTGGTGGACTGGCCCCGGGACGAGCTCCGGGCTTCGGCCCTGTCCTACCTTCCCACGGATCGGGACGGCAGGGGTCTCTGCCTGGGAGCCACGATCCTGGAAAACCTGGCGGCCCGGATCGGGTCCCCGGGGGATTGGAGCCGCCGGGGCCGGGCCGCCCGGCGAGCCGAGGCGTTCCGGCTGCTCGAGGACGCGGGTGGCCGGGCGCCGCCGGACGCGCCCATCGACATGCTCTCCGGGGGCAACCGCCAGCGGGTCCTCTGCGTCCGCGAGCTCGGGACCTTCACCCCCGCGGTGCTTGCGGCCAACCCCACCCAGGGCCTGGATCCCCGGGCCCAGGAGGAGACCTGGAACCGCCTGCGGTCCCGGGCCCGGGAAGGCGCGGGGATCCTCCTGCTCACGTCCAGCGTGGACGAGCTCTTTTCCGTGGCCGACCGGGTGGCGGTCCTCTACCGGGGCCGCCTGACCGAACTGGGGATCCGGACCGGCTCCGTCACCGCGGAGGCCGTCACGAGGCTCCTCACGGGGGCCGCCGCGTGAAACCCGGGAAGGAAGGCCGGAGGCCGGGCTTCCCCGGATCCGGGACGGCCCTGGCCCTGGGGGCGGCCCTGGGCGCCGCCGCCCTCTACATCCTCGCCGCCGCGGAGGAACCCGGGGCCGCCTTCCGGGCCTTTTTCCTCTCGCCCTTCGCCCGTCCGACGGTCCTGGCCAACCTGATCGAGCAGGCCGCGGCGCCCTGCCTCTGCGCCCTCGGGACGGCTCTGGTCTTCCGCTCCGGGGACTTCAACCTGGGCGGCGAGGGACAGGCCTACGCCGGGGGCGCCCTGTCCGTGCTGGCGCTCTTGGCCGCGCCGTCCCTTCCCGGGCCCGCGGGCCTGGCGGGAGGGCTGGCCGCGGGCGCCTTCGCGGGGGCCTTCGTGGCCCTGCCGTCCGCCCTGAGCCGCCGGAACCTGGGCGCGGACGTACTGCTTTCCACCTTCCTGGTGTCCCAGGCGGTGGTCCTGGTCCTGGACTGGGCCATCGCGGGTCCGCTTCGCGACCCGGCCAGCAACCTGATCGCCACCCCCGTGGTGGAGGCCGCGTACCGCCTCCCGCGGCTTGCTCCCCCGTCCTGGCTGAGCTTCGCCCCGGTCCTGGCCGCAGCCGCCGCCGTCGCCCTGGATCGCTTCCTGAGGTCGTCCCGCCGGGGCCTGGAACTCACCCTGTTCGGGCGCAATCCGGACTTCGCGGTCTCCATGGGATTCCGGGTCCGTGCATATGCCTTCTGGCCCCTTTTAGCCTCGGGCGCCCTGAACGGCCTGGCGGGGGCCCTGCTGGCCCTGGGAGCCAACGGAAGGGCGGTCCGGGGTATGACCGGGGGTATCGGCTGGAACGGGATCTCCATCGCCCTTCTGGCCGGAAACGATCCCCGGTTGATCCTTCCCGCGGCCCTCTTCTTTTCCTGGCTGGAGACGGGTTCCCGGCAGGCTTCCATCCTTGCGGGCATCTCCGTGGACGTGGGCACCGTGGCCAAGGCCCTGGTCCTCCTGTTCGCTACCGCGAGGTTCCTGGGTACGGCCCGGAGGAAGGGAACCGCATGAACCCGATGGAAACCTTGGCCGCGGAAGCCCTGGCCATCGCCCTGCCCATCCTGCTGGCCGCCCTGGGAGGCCTGTTCACCGAGGCCGCGGGCATCCTGAACGTAGCCCTGGAGGGCCTGATCGTGGCCGGCGCCTTCGCCTTCGCGGTCGCCGCGGAAGGGACGGGAAGCCTGGTCCTCGGGGTGGCCGCCGCCCTGGCCTGTTCCGCCGCCCTGGCCCTTCTAGCCGCGGCGGCCGCGGACCGGCTGTCCGCGAACCCCTTCGTGGCCGCCCTGGCCGTCAACCTCCTGGTCGCCGGAGCCGTGGGCCTGGCCTCGGAGCACGTGTTCGGCACCAAGGGGGTCGTCCCCCTGGACGGCCTGCTCTCGCCCCGGGTGGAACTCGGGTTCCTGTCCGGGATTCCCTTCCTGGGGCCCGTCCTCTTCCGGCAGCGGGGGATCTCGTATCTCCTGGCCGCGGCCTGCGCGATCGCGGCGGTCGCGTACTCCGCGACACCCTTCGGGCTCCGGCTCCGGGCCCTGGGCATGAAGGAAGGATCCCTCCGGATCGCGGGCGTGGATCCCCGGGCGGTGCGGTACTGGGCCTACGCGGCGTCCGGAGCCGCCTGCGCCCTGGCCGGGATCGCCCTGGCCCGCTCCATCGGGGCCTGGGTCCCCAACATCGCCTCGGGCCGAGGCTGGATCGCCCTGGTGGTCGTCTACCTGGGCCGTAAACGGCCCGCGGGCCTCCTGGCGGCGGCCCTGGGCTTCGGGCTGCTGTTCGCCCTGTCCAACGCCGCCCAATCCGTGCTTTCCGTACCGCCGGAACTGGTCCTGGCCCTGCCGTACGCGGCGACCGCCGCGGCGGCCTTGTCGGGAGGGGCGAGAACCCGCGGGCGGACCGACCGGGGGTGAGGGGATGGGCGTCGGCCTCGTCACCCGCACCGCCCGGGCCCTGGGCGAGAGGATCGTGCCGGTCCGGGTCCTGCTCGCCCGGACCACGGACTTCCTGGGCAGGACCAGCCTATTCTCCCAGTACGAGGGCAGGCTCCGGGAGTTGAACACCCGGCTCTCGGGCTCCCGGGGGGACGACTCGACGGCGGACGAGGTGCGCAGGGAGCTCATCGAGATCCGCAAGGGCCTGCGCCAGGCGGGCTACGACCTCTCCCTGGGAAACCTGGACCTGGCCCTGCAGGGCTTCCGCGGCGACGCGGCCCAGGGGGAAGGCTTCCGAAGGGCCGTCCTTTTCCTGGGGGACCGGACCCTCTGGTGCCTGGCCGGGGAGGCGAACCACCTGGAGCTCCACGACCGCCTGGAGAGACTGATCCATTCCACCCGCTCCGCGCCGATCCGGGGTAAGCACTACGTCTGGTTCCGCTGGGACCGGGACCTCCTGGTGGTCTCCGGCGCGGCCACCGAGACGGCTTCGGACTGGGAGGCCTTCAAGGTCTGGTGCGAAGGCAAGGAGCGCCGCCTGTCCCTGCTCTCCCGGATGCGCAGGATTCCCGGATAGGGCCGCATCTGTCGATCACGGTCCGCGGGTTCCCTCCCGGTGCATGTCGGGTAGTTGACGAGCCATCGCAGGCTGAGGACCGCTTGACGGAGAGAGAGTTCCTGGATATAATCCTATTATCCCGATAGGAAAAAGAGGTTTACTTGTTCTCCGTCTCCGCACGAACCCAGTACGGTATCCGAGCCTTGGCCTACCTGGCCCGCACACCCGGGTGGGAGGCCATCGGGGCCCAGATCGCGGAGGCGGAGGGTATATCCCCCAAGTACCTGGAGGGCATCCTGACCCGGCTGGCCACGGCGGGCCTGGTCCGGAGCGAGCGCGGCAAGAACGGGGGATACCGCCTGGCCAAACCGCCGGGGGGGATCGTCATGGCAGAGGTCGTGGCCGCCCTGGACGGGGAGGTCCGACCCGTGGACTGCGTGGACTCCCTGGGGATCTGCGACCACGACTCCTCCTGCCGATCCCGGAGGTTCTGGATCGGCCTAAAATTCGCCATCGACGAATACCTGGGCAACCGGACCTTGGCGGACATCATCGAGGAAGGCGCGGACCCGGTGTCCACGCGGTAGGAGAGAGGAACCGAATGGACAGGCATTTCGTATACATGGACTACAACGCCACGACCCCCCTGCATCCGGAGGTCAAGGCCCGGATGATCGAGGACATGGAGGTGTACGCGAACGCCTCCAGCCTCCACGAGGCGGGCAGGGGCGCCCATGCCCGAGTCGAGGAGGCCCGGGGCGCGGTCGCCCGCCTGATCCGCGCCAAGGACCCCTCATCCGTCATCTTCACCAGCGGAGGGTCGGAGTCGAACAACACCGTCTTCGCGACCATGTTCCACCTGGGCCGCAAGGGCCCCCGGAAGGGCGTCGTAACCACCGCCATCGAGCACCCCTGCGTCCTCAACGCGGCCAAGTGGCTGGCGGAGGAGGGGTTCCCGGTCCGTTTCCTGGGAGTGGACTCCAAGGGCCGCGTGGACCTGGAGGAGCTTCGGTCCTCCGTCGGACCCGACACCCTGCTCGTGTCGATCATGGCGGCCAACAACGAGATCGGCACGATCGAGGACGTGGCCTCCGCCTCGCGCATCGCCAAGTCCGCGGGCGCCTTCTTCCACACCGACGCCACCCAGTGCGCGGGAAAGATCCCCGTGGACGTCGAGGCCTGGGGGGCGGATTACCTGACCCTGTCCTGTCACAAGATCTACGGCCCCAAGGGGATCGGCGCCCTCTACGTCCGCAAGGGAGCCCCCCTGGTTCCCCTCATCCGGGGAGGCCACCAGGAGCACGGTCACCGGGCGGGAACCTACAACAACCTCGGCATCCTGGGCTTCGGGGCTGCCGCGGACCTTGCCCTCCGGGAGCTCCCGGAGTACTCCGCCCGGGTCCGACGCCTGCGCGAGCGCCTGCGGGACGGGCTCACCTCCCGGCTGCCCTACGCCCACGTCAACGGCCACGAGACCGAGGTCCTGCCCAACACCCTGAACCTCTCCTTCCCCGGGGCGGAGGGGGAGAGCATCCTGCTGTACCTGGACCTGGAGGGCATCCAGGTCTCCACGGGCTCCGCCTGCGCCTCCGGGAGCCTGGATCCCAGCCACGTCCTTTTGGCCACGGGCCTGGGGCCGGAGTTGGCCCACGGGTCCATCCGGTTCAGCCTGGGCCGGGACTCCACGGAGGCGGACGTGGACTACGTCGTCCAGAAGCTGCCCCCCATCATCGAGCGCCTCCGGCGCATGTCCACCGTAGCCTGAGCGACGGACAAGGAGAGAACATGGACGCCTTCACCTGGCTGTATTCCGATATCGTCAAGGACCACTTCATGAACCCCCGGAACGTCTTCGACCCGGACGAGAAGTTCGAGGCCGACGCGGACGGCATCGTGGGGAACGTGAAGTGCGGGGACCAGATGCAGTTCTTCCTCCAGGTGGACGAGAAGGACGTGATCCGGGACGTCCGGTGGAAGACCTACGGCTGCGCCAGCGCGATCGCGTCGACCTCGATGCTCAGCGAGATCGTGAAGGGCCTGCCCATCCTGGAGGCCTACCAGCTCAAGCCCGAGGACGTGTCCAGGCGCCTCGGGGGCCTGCCGGACAACAAGATCCACTGCTCCGTCCTGGGCGACAAGGCCCTGCGGGCGGCCATCGACTCCTGGCTGGCCAAGACGGGTCGGGAGGGAGCCTTCAAGGACGTGGGCTCCACGGTGATATGCACCTGCCTCAACATCACGGACCGGGACATCGAGCAGGCCGTGAAGGACGGGGCCCGGACCTGGGAGGAGCTCCAGGAGCGCACCAAGATCGGCACGGTCTGCGGGGGCTGCAAGGGCCGGGCGGAGGACCTCCTGGTCGAGTACGTCCATGTCTTCGGACACGACGAGTAGGATTCCCGGGCCGCCGATTCCGGTCAGCCTCCCCTTGATCCTTTCGGAGGCCGGGGCGAGAGAATTCCGCGCCGGGGTCTACCGGCACTTCCGGGAGGAGGGCCGGGACTTCCCCTGGCGCCGGACCCGGGATCCATGGCTCGTCCTGACCTCGGAGGTCATGCTCCAGCAGACCCGCACCGAGGCCGTGGCGGCCAGGTGGGACGCCTGGACCTCCGCCTATCCGTCCCCGGCCTCCCTGGCCGAGTCGCCCCTGGCCGAGGTGCTGGGACTCTGGAAGGGCCTCGGGTACAATCGCCGCGCCCTGGCCCTGCGGAATGCGGCGGCCCGGATCGTCCACGAGCACGGAGGAGCGGTCCCGAGCGGCGAAGCGGAACTGAGGTCCCTGCCCGGGGTGGGTCTCTACACGGCCCGGGCGGTTAGGGCATTCGCCTTCGGACTTCCGGGTGTGGTGATCGAGACGAACATCCGGACGGTCTACCTGTTCTACTTCTACCCGGACCGGGAGAAGGTCACGGATCGGGAGCTCGAACCCCTGGTCGAGGCCACCCAGGACCGGGAGGATCCGCGGACCTGGTACTACGCCCTGATGGACTACGGGGCGGCCCTGAAGAAGCGGGAGCCCAATCCCGGCCGACGATCTGCCGCCTACTGCCGGCAGTCGCCCTTCGAGGGGTCCCACCGACAGGTGCGGTCCGCGATCCTCCATGCCCTCTCCGCCCGGGGCCCCTTGGCTGCGGCCGCACTGGGCGAGACCGCGGCGGAGCGGGTCGGGCCCCCCGCCCGGGAACCCGGGTTCCCGGAGAGGCTCGCCCGGGCTACGGAGGAACTGGCCGCGGAGGGCTTCCTGGAGGTCCGGGACGGGACGATCCGGCTGAGGGACTGAGCCGGCCTTGCGCGGGAGGCGGAAATGTGTAGAGTTTCATGGTATATCGCGGGTCCCGAAGTCCTCACCTGCCGAGGCCGGAGTCGAATGTGGAAAGCAAGCGGACGATCCTGGTAGTCGAGGACGAGGCCCTCATCGCCCTGGCCGAGCGGCGGGCCCTGGAGTCCTTCGGATACGCCGTCTTGACCGTCCCGGACGGGGAGAAGGCCGTGGAAACGGCCCTGGGGAATCCGGACGTGGACCTGGTGCTCATGGACATCGACCTGGGCAGGGGCATGGACGGCACCGAGGCCGCCCGCCGGATCCTGGAGCGCCGGGACATACCCGTCGTCTTCCTGTCGAGCCACACGGAGCCGGACATCGTCGACCGGACCGAGCGGATCACCTCCTACGGGTACGTGGTGAAGGATTCGGGCTCGACCGTCCTGAACGCCTCCATCCGAATGGCGTTCCGTCTCTTCGAAACCCGCCGCCGGGAGGCCGAGAAGGAGGAGAGGCTTCTCAAGTCGGAACGCACCTACGCCGACATCGTCCGGCGCATCCCCTCCGGGTTCTTCGTCTACCGCCTGGTCGCCCCGGGCCGCCTGGCCCTGGAGGAGGCCAATCCCGAGGCCGAGCGTCTGACGGGCATCCGCCTGGCGGAGTGGAGGGGGCGGGATTTCGACGAGATTTGGCCCCGCGCCCGGGAGGCGGGAATCACCGACCGCTACCTGGAAGCCCTGCGGACCGGGACCGCCTACGAGGTCGAGGACCTGCAGTACTCGGACGACAAGATAGCGGGAGCCTTCCGGGTGCGCGCCTTCGCGCTCCCGGACCGGCGGCTCGCGGTCTCGTTCGAGGATATCACGGAGCGGAAGGCCGCAGCGGACGCCCTCCGCCGGGGCCGGGACCTCCTGGACGCCTCCCAATCCGTGGCGCACGTGGGAAGCTGGCTCTACGAGCCGTCCCCGGGAAGGCTCACCTGGTCCGACGAGACCTACCGGCTCTTCGGCCTGGAACCCGCGTCCTGGACGCCGACCTACGAGGGTTTTCTCGAGATGGTCCATCCGGAAGACCGGGGAGCCGTGGACGCTGCCTATTCCCGGTCCCTGGCGGACGGAAGCCCGGGCTACGAGCTGGAGCACAGGATCCTGCGGAAGGGCACGGGGGAGACGCGCTGCGTCCTGGAGAAATGCATCCACGAGCGGGACCCGGAGGGCCGCGTTCTCCGGTCCGTGGGCATGGTCCAGGACATCACCGACCGGAAACGGCTGGAGACCGAGCTTCGGAAGAGCGAGGAGCGGTACCGGTCCCTCTTCCTGCTCTCACCTCTGCCTTACGTGGTGACCCAGGACGACAGGACCGTGATGGTCAATCCGTCCGCGGTGCGCTTCTTCGGGGCGGACCGGGAGGAGGACCTGATCGGCCGGGATCCCCGGGAATGGCTGCACCCGGACTCCCGCGCGCTGTCCCTGGAGCGGCGCCGCAGGATCCTGGAGACGGGAGGGGTCGCGGAGCCCGCGGAGCTGAAATTCATCCTCCGGGACGGAAGGGAAGCCTACGTCCTGGCCAATCTCGTGCGGATCGAGTATAGGGGGGCTCCGGCCCTGCTGTCGGTCTTCCAGGACATCACTGCCTTCAAGTCGTCGGGGCAGGGCGGATCAGGCCCGGGCCGGACGCCGGCCGAACAAGCCCCGGAAGAATAGGGCGATCCCGTCCCGGAACCGTATCCAGACATTGCCCAGGGGATGTTCCTCCGGGGACACGAGATCCACGGTATGGAGTTCCCGGCCCTCCGCCTCGAAGACGACGCGGCCGATCCGCCCGCCCGCCGGGACCGGTCCGACCAGCTCCTCCGGCAGTTCCACCCGGGCCCGGACCCGGGGCGCGTCCCCGGACCGCACCGTGAAGGCGAAGTCGGATGCCGGCACGGGCGTGAGGGACCTGTCCGCGGTTTTCCAGAGGCGCACGGCCGGCAGGTGTTCGACTCGCGGCCGGACCGTGACGAAGTTCCGGAATGCCCAGTCCAGGAGCTCCCGGCCGTCCCGTTCCCGCACGTCCCCGCCTACCCGGGAGGAGGAGCCCGTCCCGCCCAGGGTCACGATCAGGAACCGGGTGCCGCCGCGCTCGGCGGTGGCCACCAGGTTGAAGCCGCTTTCCCGGATGAATCCCGTCTTGAGGCCGTCCGCGCCCTCGTAGCTGCGGACCAATTTATTGTTGTTGTACTGGACCATGCGGCCCTTGGGAGGAGGAACGCCGGGCGGCATGTACTCCGCGACGGGGAACTCGATCCACCGCAGGGAGTGGAGCTCCGTCAGGGATTCGGGGTTGTCCTTGAGGTAGCGGAAGGCGAAGAGGGCCATCTCCCGGGCGGTTGTGAGGTTGTACTCCGATAGCCCCGAGGGTTCCACGAAGCGGGTAGTCTCCAGGCCCAGCGCCGCGGCTTCCTCGTTCATCCTGCCCGCGAAGGCCTCGATGCTCCCGGCCGCGGCCCGGGCCAGGGCGCGGGCCGCGTCGTTTCCGGACACCACCGCCAGCCCCTGCATGAGCACTCGTACCGGCAGCTTCATGTAGGGCTGTAGGTACATGAGGCTGGAGTTGTAGGGAAGGGCGCAGTCCTCCGGCAGGACCGTCACGAGGTCGTCCGGGGACATGCGTCCGGAGGCGAATTCCTTGTACAGGACCCGCAGGGTCATGAGCTTGGTGAGGCTTGCGGGAGGGATGGGGATGTCCGCGTCCCGCTCGTACAGGATCCGGCCCCGGGCCGCCTCCAGGACCACCACGGAGCGGGCGTTTACGACGGGAGGCTCCGGGACTCCCGGGAACAATCGTATATCCTGGGCCGCGGCCGCCGACGCGAAGGCGGCCAGGACAAGAGCCGCGGAGACCGAACGGAACGGAACGGCCGGACGTCCCCGGCGGCGGAAGGTCGGGACCATGCCCTAGAAGTCCGCCTGGTGCACGGCCCGGGGGAAGGGGATCACGTCCCGGATGTTCTGCATGCCGGTGATGTACATGAGGAGCCGCTCGAATCCCAGACCGAACCCGCAGTGGGGCACGGTGCCGAAGCGCCGGAGGTCCATATACCAGGAGTAGGCTTCCTCGGGAAGCCCGAGTTCCCGGATCCGGGATAGAAGCACGTCGTGGCGATACTCGCGCTCGGACCCGCCGATGATCTCCCCCAGCCGGGGGACCAGGACGTCCATGGCCCGTACGGTCTTCCCGTCGGGGTTGAGGCGCATGTAGAAGGCCTTGATCTCCTTGGGGTAGTCCGTGACCGCCACGGGGCCGCCGACCACCTTCTCGGTCAGGTACTTCTCGTGCTCGCTCTGGAGGTCGCAGCCCCAGTAGGGCTTGAACTCGAACTCGGTGGCGTGCTTCTCCAGCTCTATCACGGCCTCGGTGTAGGTCATCCGGGCGAACTTGGACTTCACCACCGCCGAAAGGGTGTCGACGATGCCCGCCTGGACCCGCTTGTCGAAGAAGGCCAGGTCCTCGGCGCACTTGTCCAGGGCCCAGGAGAAGAGGTGCTTAAGGAAGTCCTCCGCCAGGGCGATGTCGTCCTCCAGCTCCGCGAAGGCGAGTTCCGGTTCGATCATCCAGAACTCCGCCAGGTGGCGGGTGGTGTTGGAGTTCTCCGCCCGGAAGGTCGGCCCGAAGGTGTAGACCTTGCTCAGGGCCATGCAGTAGGTCTCCACGTTGAGCTGGCCGGACACGGTCAGGTAGGCCTTCTTGTCGAAGAAGTCCTTGGAGTAGTCCACGGGCTTGCCGGCCTTGGCCAGGGCGTCCAGGTCCAGGGTGGTCACCTGGAACATGGCCCCCGCCCCCTCGCAGTCGCTGGCGGTGATGAGGGGGGTGTGGACCCACTGGAAGCCCCGCTCCTGGAAGAAGGTGTGGATGGCGAAGGCCATCTGGTTGCGCATCCGCGCCACGGCGCCGAAGGTGTTCGTCCGGGCCCGGAGGTGGGCTATCTCCCGGAGGAACTCCAGGGAGTGGTTTTTCTTCTGAAGGGGATAGGTCTCCGCGGGGGACTCCCCGATGACCTCGAGGCCCTCGGCCTTGAGCTCCACCGCCTGCCCCGCCGCGGGGCTGGGCACGAGGACGCCCGTGACGGCCGCGGAGGCTCCGGTGCCGCAGCGGCCCAGTTCGGTCCGGAGGGATTCGGGGAAGCCTCCGGAGGCGTCGAAGACGCACTGGAGGTTGGCCATGCAGGACCCGTCGTTGAGCTCCAGGAACACGGCGTTCTTGGCCTCGCGCTTGGTGCGGATCCAGCCCTTAACGGTCAGGGTCTTGCCGTCGGGGGAGCTGGATAGAAGGTCCCGGATACTCTTCATGGCGTACTCCTCGGAGGTCCGTGATAGCATGATCGGAGGGGGAGAGTAAATACTGGGGCGGTGGTCCGTGGACTGTGGACAGTGGTCCACTGTTTACCGTCCGCCGTCCTCTGTGGTACATTCTCCCCATTCCTATATCGGGAGCTTGAAATGTACTACAGCGTTCCCGTCGCGTACCTCCTGTGGTTTATCGGCGGGCTCGGCGCCCTGGGATTGCACAGGTTCTACCTTCGCAAGATCGGCACTGGCTTCGTCTGGTTCCTGACCGGCGGCTTGGCGATGTTCGGCTCGGTGTACGATTTCCTGACCCTGCCCCGGCAGGTCACCGAGGCGAACATCCGGGCGGGCATGCGGGAAGCCCTGGAGATGCGGGCCCGGGAACCCCTGCGGGAGAGCATGCGCCAGGTGGGCGCGGGTACCGCCGCGGGGCCGCGGGAGACCATCGAGAAGACCATCCTGCGCACCGCCCGCAAGAACGGCGGCTACGTGACCCCCGGCGAGGTGGCCATCGAGGGGGACGTCACCGTGGACCAGGCCCGGACGGCCCTGGACAAGCTGGCCGGCAAGGGCTACGCCCAGATGCGGGTCCGGACCAGCGGCGTCATCGTCTACGCCTTCCCGGAGTTCTTCCAGGACGGGAGGACCGAGTTCGAGGAAGGTATATAGATCCTCCGTGGGGCTTTTCTGAATCGGCCCTCGGGAACTGGCAAGCGCCCGATCCGGATTCCGCCGGTATAGGACGGAGGTACACATGGACAACGAGGATTTCCGCTTCGAGATCGTCCGACCCGTGGGAGTGATCGGCGAAGGCGGTCGGGGCTGGCGCACCGAGGTGAACCTGGTTTCCTGGAACGGACGGGAGCCCAAGATCGACCTGCGGGCCTGGAGCCCGGACCATCAGAAGATGGGAAAAGGCATCGGCCTGACCCGGGAGGAAGCCCTCCGGCTCGTCGAGATCCTGAAGGCCTACCTGGCGGAGTAGCATGTCGCAGGACGAATCGGTTTCCGTGGTCGCGGCCCTGGCGGAGAGGGGCGGGCGGGTCTTCCTGGCCCGCCGTGCGGAGCACAAGGGTTCCCCCGGACTTTGGGAACTCCCCGGTGGGAAGCTGGAGGTCGGGGAAGCCCCCGACGCGGCCCTGGCCCGGGAACTCCGGGAGGAGTTGGGTATAGAGGCCCGTGTGGAAAAGATTGCGTTCGACCGCAGCGACCTGAGGATCGACTCCCGGGCCTTCCGGTTCCTGGTGTTCCGGGCCTCCTGGGACCGCGACCCCGCATCCTCCACGGATCATGATTCCTGGGGATACTTCGGTCCCCGGGATATACCCTTCGAGACCCTCGCGCCCCTGGACGGGACGGTCCTTCGGCGCTGGGCCGGGGAGAAGGCTGAAGCCGGGGATCGCGGGGGGCTGCGGGAGAGGGAGTCATGAGAACGAACACTCCACCCGGAATCGTACGACTCGCCTCGGCGATCCTGGCCGTCCTGGCGGCCTTGGCCGTATCGTCCTGCGGGGCCCGTCTGCCGAAAAGCCTTCCCATGGACCAGAATCCCGTCTTCTCGGGCGGGATCGGCTGGGTCGTGGTGTCCCAGGCCTACGCCCGGGTCAAGGCGGAACCCCGGACGGACGCGCCCGACGTCGGGCACCTGCGGGGAGGGGACATCCTGGCCGTGGAAGGACGGGAGCGGGATCCCCGCTCGGCCCTGTCCTGGTACAGGATCGGCATGGGCGGAACCGCGGGATGGCTCACCGGGGACCAGGCCGTCTTCTTCGAGAGCCGGGCCGCCGCGGAACGGGCCGCCGGCCGGTACCGATGATCGACCGGATCCTGCGTTGGCTCCTGCCCGCCCTGGTGGGCGGGGTCATCGGCTACGTGACCAACTGGCTGGCCATCAAGATGCTCTTCCGTCCCCTCACGGAAAAGAAGGTGTTCGGAATCCGGATCCCCTTCACCCCCGGCATCCTGCCCCGGGAACGGCACGCCCTGGCCCTGAGCCTGGGGGACGTCGTTTCCCGCGACCTTCTCACCGAGGACGTCCTGACAGCCCGGTTCGAGTCCGAGGAACTGAGGGACAGCGTGACCCGGGCGGTCCGGTCCCTGCTGGACGATGCCCTGGACCGCCGGGTGTCCGAGGTTCGGTCCGCCGCGTCCTCCGCGGAACCCTTGCTGGCGGAGGCGGCGGGACGGGCCTACGGGGCCGTCTCCTCCTCCGAAGCCTTCCGCCGGGCAGCGGCTTCGGCCGTGCGGGAGGGGCTCGGGGCGGCGCGGGGCCTGCGTCTGAAGGACATCCTCTCCCCGGGCGGCCGATCCCTGGTTTCGGAATGGTTCCGCGTCCCCGGCCGGGCGGAGTTCACGGCGGAGAAGGCCCGGGAGGCCGTCCGGATGCGGCTGGAAGCCGCGGCCTCGGAAGGCAAGTCCCTGGGCGACCTGCTGCCCCTGTCCAACCTGGCAAGGGCCGCCGGAGCGGCCTTCGATTCCGCGTATCCGAGCTTCGTATCCGCCGCCCGGGCCTTCCTGGCCCGTCCGGACGTCCGGAAGGAGTTGGAGCGCTACGGCGGGGCGGTGGTGCGCAAGGCTCTGGGCCGCCTGTCGCCCCTGCAGCGGCTGTTCGTGGGCGCGGCCCAGTACGACAAGGCGGTCCTGGAGTCCCTCCCGGCCACGGTGGCGGACCTGGCGGAAGCCGCGGAATCCTTCTTGGCGGACGAGCGAAACCGGGAACGCTTCAAGTCCATCCTGCTGGACCGGATCCAGCGTAGTGTGGAGGATCCCCTGGCTTCCCGCCCGCGGGAGCACCCCCTGTCCCCCGTGAGCATCTCGGATCTGGCCTTCCGGTCCGTACGGGCCCTGGGGGAGCGGGGAGCCGCGGGGCTCGGCGGGACCGACCTGCTGGGAGCCGGCACGCTGGGGGATCTCCTGGAGTCCCTGGGACCCGAGGCTCGCGAAGGCCTGTTCGAGGCCGTAGGATCCTGGATCGCGGGCTTCTTTGCCTCCGGAAGCGGCGGGACGACCGTCGGGACCTTCGCCCGCGCCTTCGCGGACACCCTTATGGACGGGCTCGGGGACGCGTCCCTGGGCGCGGCCCTCGGCTGGGACGGGGAGTTCCGGGACCGGCTGGCCCGATACCTGGCGGAAAAGGGCACGGCGATCGCGGCCCGGGAATCCCGGCGGATCCTCGCGAGCATCGACCTGCGCAGGATGGTGGTCGAGAAGGTCGACGCCCTGGACATGCTGGTGATCGAGGGCATCATGCTCCGGGTCATGTCCAAGGAATTCAAGGGCATCACGGTCCTGGGCGGCATCCTGGGCGCCTTGATCGGCGCCCTCCAGCCCCTCCTGGAACTCCTGCGGCCCTGAGGGCTCGGCGGCCCACAGCCGGGGTGCCCGCCGCTAGGGCGTCCGTTCCCGGAACGCGGCCAGGGCCGCGGCACAGAGGTAGAAGGACCCCGTGACCAAAAGGGGGATGCCGGCCGCCCGGGCCCGTTCCATCCCGATGCCCAGGGCCTCCTCCGTATCGGGCACCAGGTCCACCTCGAACCCCGCGGCCCGGAAGGCCTCGGCCGCCGTTTCCGGCTCGCTCTTCTTGAAGGTTCCCGGCCGTGTGACGATCACGGACCGGAACTGCCCCGCGAGGACCCGGGCCATCTCCGCCGGGCGCTTGTCCTCGGCGCAGGCGAAGACCAGGACGGCGGGCCCCGGGAAGATCCGACGGAACGCGTCCGCCGTGTAGGCCATGCTCGCGGGGGTGTGGGCCCCGTCCAGGACCACCGGAGGTTCCCCGGCCAGGATCTGGAAGCGGGCGGGCAGGGAGGCCCGGGCGATCCCCTCCAGGACCGCCTCGGGGGAAGGCCGGAACGAGGAGAGACGGGCCGTCAGGGCTGCAAGGGCCGCGTTCTCCGCCTGGGCATCCCCGATAAGGGGGGTGCGGATGAGCACGGGCTCCGGGAAGACCTCCCGGTCCCGGAACGCGACCACCGCCTCGGTTCCCGCCCGGGTCAACCGGACATCCCGGATCGAGCACTCCTCCGCGAGGATATGTAGGGCGGAGCCTCGTTCCCCGGCCGTCCTGCGGAACACCTCCAGGGCTTCGGGGTCCCGGGAGCCCGTGAACGCGGGCACACCGGGCTTTATGATCCCGGCCTTCTCCCCCGCGATCGCGGGGATCGTGGTTCCCAGGTACTCGGTGTGCTCCAGTTCGATCACCGTGATGACCGAGGCCTCGGGGGTCACGATGTTCGTGGAATCCAGGCGGCCTCCCAGGCCGACCTCGTAGACCGAGGCGTCGCAGCCTTCCCCGCGGTAAACGAGGAAGGCCAGGAGGGTGGCCAGCTCGAAGAAGGTGGGGAGTTCGTTTCCGGCGAACCGGTCGGGGCCCGCCCCCGCTATGAGGGGTTTCAGTTCCCGCATCGCGGCCAGATAGGAGGAGTCCGGGAAGAAGTCCCCCGCCCGGGTGATCCGCTCCCGGAAATCCAGGAGATGGGGCGAGGTATACAGGCCCGTCTTCCGGCCCGAGGCCTCCAGGATGCGCGCCAGCATCGTGGAGACCGAGCCTTTTCCCTTGGATCCGGCCACATGGAGGCAGGGCGCGACGGCCTGGGGATCCCCCAGTCGGCGGGCAAGGTCCCGCATACGGTCTAGCTTGAACTCGACCGCCTGGCCCTTCTCGGCGTTCACGAAGGTCAGGAGGTACTCGTAGATATCCTGCACGGATCGGATGCTGGGCATGGCTAATATTCTTGACCCCGGGCGGGCGTGTCAAGTTCGGGGCGGAACTGTGATATAGGCCACGGTGAAGGGCCAGGGCACGGGGCGGCCCAGGACCGAGCGGTCGAGGGCTTCCCGAAGGACCCGGATCTCGTCTTCGTTGAAATCCGACGCCAAGGCCCGGCCGTAGGCCGAAGCGGGTGAGAGCCAGGAATCCAGCTCCCGCTGGGTGAATACGCGTCCGTAATCCCCGCGCTCCGTCTCAACCCGGCCCTTTTCGAGCCCCGCGTCCCGTATCCAGCCTTCGGCGTCCGCGGACTTCCAGGACAGCTCCGGTCGATCGGTGCCGGCGTAGAACCCTTCCTCGAAACCCTCGAACCGCGCCGCCAGATCCTTGTCAGCGGCCTCCTTTAAAGCCGGAATCCTGGAAAGCCGGCCCCCCTCGGAAGCCGGGGACTCGGCCAGGGCGATCCGGGCGGCCGGGAAGGCCGCCGCCCAGGCCGCCAGGAGGGCGGCCTTGTCCGGTGCGGGGGACAACAGGTCCCGGCTTACCAGGAGGTCGAACACGGGAAGCCCGGAATCCGCGATTGCGGCAACATCAGGTTCGCGGCGGGGATGGAGGACGACGGAGGGTCGGCAGATCTCCTCCAGGCCCGCGACGTAGCCCTCGATCAGGATCCGCTCCCGGTCCGTCCGCACCAGGGCGCACACCGCCCCCTCCGGAACCCTGCGCAGGGCCTCCCAGACCAGGAAGCCTTCCCGGGCGTCGGCCACCAGGGTCCGCTCGTGGCGCCGCGGGGCCGCCCGGGCGAAGATCCCGTCCCGGATCGCGGCCAGGCGCTCCGTCGCCCGGGCTTCGGACCGGGACAGCCACTCGGCCCGGCGGTCCGCGGCCTCGGAGTAGGTGAGGTTTTCCCCGGCGGACGCGCCCGATCCGATCCCGGACCCGGCGGCGTCCAGGGCCGCCGCCACCTGGGCCTCCCGTCGGCGGAGGACCTCCTCCCGGATCCGGCCCTCGTACCCCGTCTCGGCGGGCTTGTAGAAAATTCTACCCGCCAGGGTGTCCGGAAGGTAGGCCTGGGCCACCCAGTGGTCCCGGTAGGCGTGGGGATAGAGGTAGCCTTCGCCGTGGCCGAAGCCCGGGCCGTCCCGGCTGGCATCCTTGAGGTGGGAGGGGACCTCGGCCCGCTCCTTCTCGATTTCCCCCCGGGCGTCGAAGTACCCCAGGGCGCTGTTGGACTTGGGGGCTGTGGCCAGGTAGAGGGCGGCTTGGGCCAGGTGGAACTGCCCCTCCGGGAGGCCCACCCGGTCGAAGGCCCGGGCGCAGGCTTCCACGACCCCCAGGGCAGAGGGATCCGCCAGGCCCACATCCTCGGAGGCGGAAATGAGCATCCGGCGGAGGAGGAAGGCCGGGTCTTCCCCGGCGTAGATCATCCGGGCCAGCCAGTAGAGGGCCGCGTCGGGATCGCTCCCCCGGAGGCTCTTGATGAAGGCCGAGATGGAGTCGTAGTGGTAGTCCCCGTCCTTGTCGTAGAGGACCGCACGCCGCTGGATGCTCTCCTGGGCGGCCTCCCGGGTCACCCGGATCTTCGAGCCCTCCGGGGGAGGCCAGGACTCGCCCCCGGTCTCCACCGCCAGTTCCAGGGCGTTGAGGAGGCTCCGGGCGTCCCCGTCCGCGGTGTCCACCAGGTGCTCCAGGGCCCCGTCCTCGAAGGAGACCTTCCAGCGGCCGTAGCCCCGCTCCGGGTCGGAAAGGGCGCGCCGGGCCGCCTCGCTCAAGTCCGCCTGGGTCAGGGCGGTAAGCTGGAAGACCCGGGACCGGGAGACCAGGGCCCGGTTCACCTCGAAAAAAGGATTTTCGGTGGTGGCCCCGATCAGGATGAGGGTGCCGTTCTCCACCCAGGGCAGAAGGGCGTCCTGCTGTGCCTTGTTCCAGCGGTGGACCTCGTCCACGAAGAGGATGGTGCGGCGGCCGTAGAGGTCCCGGTTCTTGGCGGCCTCCTCCACAGCGGCCCGCACCGAAGCCACCCCGTCCAGGACGGCGTTCAGGGTGACGAAGCGGCTGGCGGTGGTGTTGGCGATGACCCGGGCCAGGGTGGTCTTGCCCGTGCCCGGGGGACCCGAGAATATGACGCTGGCCAGCTGGTCCTTCTGGATGGCCCTGCGAAGGAGGCGGCCCGGTCCCACGATGTGGTCCTGGCCCACGAACTCGTCCAGGGTCCGGGGCCGCATCCGGGCGGCCAGGGGTTCCCGCCCGCCCCCCGATCCCGCGAAGAGCGGGGAGTCGGAACTCACCTCACTCGCGGTCCCAGCCGCTCCAGACCCCGCCGCTGTAGGTATTGGACCAGAGACCGCCCTTCACGGTCCGGGCAAACAGGACCTGTCCGACGCTGTCGAAGTAGAAGCCCTCGATGGACAGGTCGTCCAGGGTGGTGACGTAGTTGGAATTGTCCGAAACCATGTCGTAGGCGGTGCTGGGGACGACGCTGGAGAACAGCCCCGCGTTGAGCGCGGCGTCGTACTCGTAGTACCCCGTGTACTCGTCGGAGGCCCAGGACTTCACGCCGACCAGGGTGGCGTTTCCGCCGCCGTTCTTGGGCACCACGATTACCGAGGACAGGCGGCGCTCGGCGCTGCCGAAGGTGCCGGACTTAGCGTAGGCGGCGGATGCGTTGAACAGATAACCGGTTCCGGAAATCAGAACTCTTACCCCGTCGTAAAACGCTCCGAAGGCGGGCTTGGTTGCGCTTATGTCCGCGGGAATCGCATCCTCAGCCAGGGAGTTCTCGACTCCCGTGAACACCTTGTTCCCTGCGACGATCCAGTAGTCTGAGCCATCTGTGGCGACAGAATTGGGCCGGCCGCTCGCGACATCCGTCACAGCCGCCCCGGAGGATGCGAAGGTTCCGGCGGTGTCGTAGAATATCGAGTACTCCGTGGAATAATCGCTAGACGAGGTCCCGGTGGACGCCTGGGTAACCGCGAACATCTGGCCGTTTGAGGCCATCAACAGAGATTGGACCGGATCCCCCGTGGAGAGGTTGTCGTAGGTGGCGTCCCAGGTGGTGCCGTCGAAGTGGAAAATAGTGTCCGCCGCGGGTGCATACGAGATATAAAGATCGGTTCCGAAAGATACCCCGGAGGAGATGATGGATCCCGCCGGCGCTCCCGGCACCGATACCGTTTCCCACGTCGTACCCGCTACGTCCCTGCGCAGGAGCGTAGCCCCTACGGCTGCATAGTAATAATCCGGGGCGCCGTTCACCCTCGTTACGAACGCCGCAGTGTTCGCGTTGAAGGCCGCGGTCCCCTTGTCCAGCGGCTCCTCCTCCTCCAGCAGGGCGAAGAGCCCCGCGGGCCCGGGCTCGCAGGAAACCAGGACGGCGGCGGCCAGGAGGATGGCGGCGGCGATATTCAGGATTCTTTTCATGGCTCGGCTCCTAGAGGTGGTAGACCGCGGTCAGGCGGGTGTCCAGGAAGATCCCCAGGCGGTTGTCCTGGGGGATGTCCCCGTAGAACTGCCAGACCGTCCAGGCCTGGGCGTCCAGGCCGAAGCTCCAGGAGGAGCTCTGGCGCCAGAGGAAGGCGGCCCCGCCCTTCAGGATCGGGTTGAAGTTCGTGTATCCCTCGTAGCGGACGATCGCCAGGCCCGCGGAAACGGAGGGCACAATCTCGAAGGGCATCTTCACGAAGTACCAGGAAGCCTTGGCGGTGAAGGGCACCATGAAGAACGAGGATTCCGCGGTGGTGCCGCAGGTGGCTCCCTCGATCTCCCCGCCCACGGAAAAGCCCGGGGCCACCACATAGCTGTAGGAGATGCCGAAGCCCGCCCCGATCTTGAGGTTCGTGTCCGCGGTTCCCCCGGCGTAGAGGTTTACGAAGGTGATCGGGAAGAAGGTTCCCAGGCTGAAGGAGAGGGTCTGCTCGCCCCGGACATAGGGATTGGCGTTGAAGTCCGCAGCGGGCAGGTCCGAGGCGGGAGGCTCGGTCTGGGCGAAGGCGCCCGTCGTAAGGGTGGCTGTCAGCAGTACCGCGAGGATGAATCGAGGCGTTCGCATTGTTCCTCCGATTGCGGGATAGTATCACAGGAGCCGTTCCGTGAAAAGCCGAGGGTACGTATCGAAACCCCTCGATAAAACACCCGGCCGGGCCCGGGGGATACGCGGGCCGCGACCGCGGCAGGACGCCGGGCCTCGAATCCCGAAGCGTTCCGGCCGCCGGCGAGGTTTCCAAAGGCGGGGATTCATGATAGTATCGAGGTCAAGAAGCGAGACAAGGAAGGGAAGATGCGCCGGAAAGTGGAGCGCCTGGCGGATACTCTGGTTTCCGCGATCAAGGGATGGGAAGGTGTAGAGGCGGTGGTCCTGGGGGAGGCCTCGGAGCAGGAGATCCTGGATCCGTACTTCGCCCTGGTGGTGGACGTCTACTACAAGGGAGATATCCCCGCATCCCAGGAGCGATGCGCGGCCTTCGGGGACCCCGGCGCCTTCGAGACCGCGGATTCCCAGAATAAGGACCGGTTCTTCCTGGAGGAGCTGCCCGTCCGGGTGGAATACAAGAGCCTGGATTTCCTGGAGGATATCCTCCGGCGGAAGTACGACCTTCTGTGGGTCTTCAAGGGCTCCGGCACGTACATGTTCTACCGCCTGGAGCGCGGAAAGGTGCTGTACGACAAGTCCGGCTGGATCGAGGACGTCCGGAGGCGGATCCGCGAATTCCCGGACACCTTCTGGCAGGGGCTCCGGGCGACCTTCCAGTCCAAGATGGAACACTACCTCTCCGACCTGGGTGCGGCGGCCCTCCGGGAGGACGGATTCTTCTACACCATATCCCTGGGCGGCTTCATGAAGTACGCGGCGGCCGCCCTGTTCATGATCAACCACCGCTTCGAGCCCTCCCACAGGAGCATCGCGGAACAGCTCCGCGACCTTCCCCTGTTGCCGGAGGACTTCTGGGGCCGGTGGGAATCCCTTCTCAGGGTCGACGGGGAGATGTCCCCCTCCCGCAAGTTCCAGATCGCCCAGCTTCTGACCCTGAGCATCTTTTCCCTGGACCGATGATCCGGCCCGCGATCCGGGCGTCCGGCGCCCTCCTGCTGTGCGCCCTGACCGCCTCCTGCGCTCCGATCCCTCCCGCTCCCTTCGCCCTGCGGGGCGAGGACGGGGCCGTACACCCCTTGACGCCGGATTCCCGGTTTCCGGAAGGACTCGAGGGGACGATCGGCGGGGACGGCCGGACCTCGGCCCGGTACGCCCTGAAGGATCCGGTGCGGGTCCGGGGAGCCCGCACGGCCCTGGAGATCCGCTACGAGCTGGCGGGCGCCGCCCGACTGGAGATCTTTCCGGAGGGCCGGGGCGCCCCGCCCCTGGTGTCCTCGGAACTCCCGGTAGGAGCGGGCAGGATTCGCTGGCTCCTTCCCCTTCCCGCGGGCACCGAGCTTTCGTCCTTCCGGTTCACGGCCCTGCCGGCCGGACCGGAATCCAAGGCCGCGGCTTCGACCCTTAGGATCGAAGCTCTCGCTCTGGTGCCGGCTTTCTTCGGGTTCGAGAGCCTGCCCGAGGGGGCGCGGTTCTCCCGGGGTTCGAGCCTTGCGCGGAGCGCCTCAGGGTCGGAGACCGTCCGGATCGAGCACCCCTTCGGGCCCGGGGAGGATCCCGTGATCCGGATCGACTCGGCGGCCCGGCCCCTTCGGATCCGGGCCGAGGGCGGCCGATCCGCGGTGCTGGACGCCGGCCGCCCGGACGGCGTCTTTCTGCCGCTGAGCGCCCTGGGAGGATCCGGGGCAGTGACCGTGGAGGCCTCCGGTACCGAGCCGATCCGGGCGGCCTCCGTCCTGCCCTCCCGGGACCTTCCCGGCCCCCTGCCGCTGGACCTGGCCGTCGTGCTGGCCCTGCCGCCTCCCGCGGATTCCCGGTTTCCCTATCAGCTGTACCGGTGGAGTGCCTTTCCGGAATGCCTGGTCTTCGATTTCCGGGATTACGCGGCCCAGGACACCTATCTCAAGCGTCTGGCTTTTTTCGTGGAGAAGGAGGGCTTCCGCGGACGCCTGGCCCCGGATTCGGAGATCGCCCGTCTGCACGGCTGGAACGCCCACGATTACCGGTCCGAGGACCTGGCCGCCTTCTTCGACAAGGCCGGACGTACCGCCTTCCCCCTCTCCCCCGAGGAGGTCGAGCTCCGGGGCATCCTGGAACGGGAAGGCATCCTGGTACGGGAGGGGAACCGGTTCAAACCCGGCACAGGCGTGATCATCTCGATATCCCGGGAATCGACGACCTATCTAAGGGACCTGTTCCTCACCCATGAGGCCGCCCACGCCCTCTTCTTCCTGGACGACGCCTACCGGAACCTGGCGCGTTCCCTATGGACGGCCCAGGGACCGGAGGAGCGGAGGTTCTGGAACGTCTTCCTGTCCAACCGGGACTACGACCCCTCGGACGCCTATCTCTCCTACAACGAGCTCCAGGCCTACCTGGTCCAGCAGATCCCCTCCCGTCTCGAATCCTGGCTGAAGGACGTCGCCTACGCCCGGCTGGCCAAGTCCTACCCCGACCGGGCGGCGGCTATCCTGGCGGACCTGGAGGCGGCCCTTCCGGGCTTCAAGGCCAAGGCGGAAGCCCTGGACGCCTACCTGCGGAAGACCTACGGCTTTCGGGGAGGGTCCTTCCGGAGGCTCAGGTTCGAGTGAGGTTCAAAGTCCGGCCTCCAGCTCCGCGGAGACGATCTCCAGAGCCCAAACTCGGGTACGTTCCATGAGCTCCGGCTGAAGGATCCGCTCATCCCCCAGCCCTTTGCGCAGGGCTGCGGCCGCGGGCAGGAGGGTCGTCCACAGGTCCTGCTTCTCCGGCGGAAGATTCCGCAGGCTGAGAATGGAAGGAGCCGACAACTCCGGAAGGCTTGCGAGCCCGTCCCGGTAGGATTCCAGGAATTCCCGGGCCGTACAGGTCGCCCGGCCCGGGGCGAACAGCGACAGCCTGCGGGACGAGTCGACGGGACCGGCGGCGATCCGGGGTACGCGGATTTCCACCCCGCTTCCCCGGACCGGGATCAGCTCCCCGGAGAGGGTGGCCGCGAAGGCCTCCAGCCTCTGCCGGTAGGCCTGGAGGGGCTTGGTCACGTACCGGAATGTCCCGTCCGGATCGGATTCCCGGTCCACCTGGAGATTCCGGTACAGGAAGGACGCGAAGAGCCCCTCCTGGGGAGACTTCCTCCCGGCCCTGAGCCGGAAATACCGATGGATATAGGTTCCCCGGGCGTAGCTGGCACCCCGGGGATACGAGAAATCGGCGCCGTACAGGAAAATTCTCCGCGCTCCCAGGGTGTCGGCCAGGGAGACCGCCGCGTGGGTAACGTTCCCCCCGGAGGTGTCCAGGGACGGGAAGGGCCGGAAGTGGGCGGACACGAAGCGGCAGAAAGGGTGGCCGGAGGAAAAGAAATGCACCCGCCGTGCCCGCCGGGACACCGAGGGAGGGGATGCCAGGTCCAGGACCAGGGGCACCCCATCGGGCACGGGGTTTAGGAAGTGGTAGTAGGAAATGTGCTGGCAGTCTATGGAGACCACGGCGTCCGGGACGATCCCCCGGGCTAGGAGGGCCCCCATGCTGGTGTCCGTGGCGATCAGGTACCGGCCTTTCCGGGCCTTATCCAGTTCCGGGGCAAGGCCGTCCAGGGACGGCCCCGCTGCGGTCACGATCGCTTCCTGCACGGGTGCCAGGGGCCGTACCGAGGTCTCCGCGGCGTACAAGTTGCGGACGGTGTTGGAGAACCAGCGGCGGCCGAAGAAGGCCTGGACGCTGTAGTCGTCAGATACCCGGGAGATGACCCGCCGCACGGCGTCCACGGCTTCCGAAAAATTCCCCGGATCCGAGTCCACCCGGGCCCGAAGGGGGACCGCCGCCAAGTCTCCGGTCAGGATGGGTATGTAGGCCTCGAAGATCGCCCGCTCCAGGGTCGGTTCATCCGGATCCGCCAAAAGGCGGACCCTCCGGTCCGACAGGACCGGGGCCAGGTCGAACTCCTCCAGGATCGCCCGCAGGAGCCCCAGGGAGTACTCGACCACGAGGACTCCCCCCGTGGTGGGACGGTCCAGGAAGGGTCGGATCCCGTACCCCGCGCCCAGGCCCAGGAACACGATGAAGCCGCCGGCGGGGTATGCCGCGGCCAGTCGCTCCGCCTCCCGAATCGGATCCACCCGGGAATGCAGGGCCAGGTCCCCGGAGGGCCCCCGTAGCAGGGGGATGGGGTCGCCGCTGCGGGCGGTTTCCCGGTGGACGCACGGGTCCCGGGCGGCCTTGGATATGCGGCCCGCCAGTTCCGGGTCCGTGGTGGAGATGGCCAGGAGGTTGCGCTGAAGGGTGCCGTTCATGCCGTACGCTCCCGGAGTCCCGCCAGGGAACCTTCGACGGCCGTCCTCGCGCGGCGGGCGAGGGCCTCCTCACGGATTCCCCGGGCCGTCTCCGCCAGGAAGGCGGCCGCCTCGGGACCTCCCAGGGCGTAGAGGAGCCGGCGGGTTCGGGCGGGCAGGGGAGGACCGATCCGACCGGAAAGGGCCGCCTCCGCCTCGGCTTCCCAGGCGTCCATAGCCGCCCTCGCGATGGAGGTGCGGCGCGGACGGTCGGGGGCTTCGTATTCCTCCACCTGCCGGTCCGGATCGACCGTATCCCCGGCGAGGACGGAATCCAGGTCCTCCGGAGCCAGGGGAAGGGTCCCCGCTACGTCGACGGGGGACGGAAGTAGGCGCAGGATTCCCTTGCCCGGGGCGGGGAAGAGTCCTCCCGCGTAGAGGTCGAAGGCGCGCCCCCGTCTCCAGATGCCCAACCGCTCCGGGAAGGCGGGGATTTCCCGGTCCCAGATCAAGGTCAGGCCCGGGCGGAGCCTCCGTTCCGGCCTCAGGACTTGGTTGTCGAAGCCGTAGGGTCTGCAGTGGGACCGGAGGTCTCGGGAAGCCAGGTCGAGCCCCGCGGCGATGACGGCTCCTCGGGAGACTGACACGGCCAGGGCCAGGGCGTCGGCCGCGGAGGTTCCCCGGGAAGGACCCGGAACGGAGAGAAGCCCCGCGGCCCTCGACAGGTCGTTTTCAGGAGCGTCCGCCGGGGAAAGCAGGGCCAGGGAACAGAGACCGAGGGCCGCGGGCGAAATCCGGGCGGTGAGGTGCGCGGCCAGGGGAATCCGGCGGGAGGGTCGGGTTCGGAGCATCGAGTCGAAATGACGGTCCGCCCAGAATCCCGGGTCCGTGCTCACCTGAAGCTCCGGCGTCCAGCCCCTCCGGGCGCAGGCCGCCGCGGCCGAAGTCAGGGCCCACAGGCGGAGCCGCCCTCGATGGGGTTCCAGGGCATCCAGGGCCGACTCCAGGCTCGGACCCGCCGCGGCCACCACGATCGGAAAAGGTCCGGGCTTGGGCCGGCAATACCGGTCGGCGGCCAGGAAATTGCGCAGGCCGTTGGCCATCCAGCGCCGGGACCAATAGCGGACCGTGGCGGCGTCCGAGGTGAGGTCCTCCAGGGCGAGCCGGAGCTCCCGGAACACGGTCCCGGTTGCGTCCGGGAAGGCTCGTTCGGAGGGCTTCCAGGAAACCACGGCGACGCCTCCGTCCAGACGACCGGGTACGGAACGGGCGAGAAACGGGCCCAGGGCGATCGGGTCGTCCGGGTACCACCGGAGGTCTGCGCCCAGGCGTTCGCGGCCGCGGAAACGGGGGTCCAGTTGGATCGAGATCACCAGGGAGCCGGGCAGCCTGGCCCGGGCGGCCTCCGAGAGCCAGTCCTCGCCGCCGCCCAGGACGAGCAGGCAGGACGGGCGGCGGCCTCCCAGGGATTCCTCGAGGTACCGTGCCGCCTCCCCCGCGGGATCGAACCGGGAATGCAGGCGCGGGGAGACGATCGGATCGGCCATCGTACCGGGGATCAGCCTGGGTTCACGCGCCGGGTCCGTCGGAGCACTCGGCAAGGAAGGATTCCATTTCACCGGTCATGGGAGATTCGAAGGTCCGGGACCTGCGTACGCGTATGGGAACCTCTACGGCCGGAGAGATGAATTTCCGCACATACTTGCCCAGTTGACTCTGGAGCAATCCCGTGTCCACGGGGCGGGATCCGCAGCAAAGAGCCGCCAGTTCCCCGGAATCGCAGAGGAACAGACCCCCCGACGACTCGAAGTAGGCGGCCAGGCAGCGGGCCAGATCCTCCGCGAGGCACTCGGGATTGAGCTGGGGGAAGGACTCCGCCGCGGAATCAAGGAAGGGCCTGGGATCCAGGACGCAGAGGGTGGCGCTCGCCGCCTGGGAATCCGCGAATCGAGTGGAAGCCGCCGCGGCAAGTTCCGAAGGGGGTCGTTCCGGCGGAAGGTCGTGGCGGAGACAGGGCGGTCGGGAGGCTTTCAGGGGAGCGGCCAGGGAAGCGCCCAGGAGGGAGAGCATCCGCTCCGCCCCGGTGACTCCGAGTACCTCAAGGCGGTAATGAGGGCCCAGGAGACAGCTCGAACCGGCGGAATCCTCACCTGCGGCGTCATAGCCGGCGGAGTGTTCGCCGGAGTCCAGGATGGACGCGAAAACCCTCGAACCGGCTTCCGAGCCTTCTTCCAGGGTGATCCTTAAGTCGGGGAACCCCCCGCGGTCCCGGAGAATCCGGAGGATCCGGGCGGGAAGAAAGTAATCCGCCGGGGCCTCGAGACATTCCGACAGGATGGCGCCCAGAGCCTCGTCGGCATCAAGGCTGCTTAGTTTTTTTTTTCTCCCCCGGGGACGGTGCGCGTCCGGGATGCCCTCTCAAGAAGCCCGCCGCCGCGGGCCGGGGCGGGCCGGGAAAACCCGCGGGATGCCTTGTCCAGTAGACCCATACCTTACACCAACCCCAGCTCTTCGAAGAGCCTCTTGTACGTCTCGTAGTGTTCGGACTGGGCGAACTCCTCGATCTTCTCCTCCGGGAGGGCTTCCAGAAGCTTGTCCAGGTACGTGAGCACGCTGCGAACCTCGTCCTTGATCCGATTCGGGATCTGCTCCGGCTTGGGGGTATCCCCGGGCTCCAGGTCCTCGACCAGCAGGGCCTCGGGCTCCGCGATCCCGGGGCTGCCCGCGGATACCGGCACGGGGGATTCCTCGTGGTGCAGGGCGATCTCCCCGAGTCCGGCGGAGTCTTCCTCGGAGGCCAGTTCCTCCACGAACTCCGGAGCGGACTCCATGGATCCGGGCTCCGTTTCCTCGATTTCCGGTATCGGCAGTTCGATGTTCTCCGGAGATTCCAGGACGATGGAGGAGGGTTCGCTGTCCAGGTCGAGGGTGAGCTCCTCCAGCTCCTCCGATTCCTCTTCGAGGTCCGCGGCTTCCTCCAGACCCTCGGCGGACTCGAATTCCGCCAACGGTAGTTCCTCGGCCTCCTCGAATCCCTCTTCCACGAGTTCGTCGATGTTCAGCTCTTCCGGGGACGGCTCCAGCAGGGGGGCCTCCGGGAGATCCTCGTCGCCTGCGAGCTCCAGTTCCTCGGCATCCTCAAGATAGGAGGTATCCTCGGGGGGAGCGGTGAGGGGAGCCACTCCCTCCTCAGCCAACGTGGATATGCCCTCGTCCGCCGGTATCGGGGCCTCTTCGCCCTCGAGATCGTCGGAGAGGCGGAGCTCCTCGATGCCGGAAGAATCGGAGTCGACGGAGGCCGGTTTGGAAGCGTAGTCCCCCGTCTCCGGAAGCAGGTCTTCCAGGGCTTCGACCGTCTCGGGAACCTCCTGGAGAGGGGCTGGCTCCGCGCTTTCCTCGGAGAATTCGGCGGTATTCAGGATATTGTCCAACTCGTCCCCGGTCAGGGCTATCGTCTCGTCCTCTTCCTCGTCGAAGAATCCACCGGCCTTGCCCGACTCGGCTTTCGCCGCTTCCTCGATCCCCTCAGCCGGAGCCGGGGAGGCCGATTTCATGGCGGCGATTTGGGACTTGAGGGAAACGAGCTCTTCCTTGATCGAGGAGAGTTCGCCCGCGATCTTGAGGAGAATGTCCGAGGACGAGTCTTCGGCGGCCTGCGCGCGCACGGACGGGCGACCCGGGCCGGTCGCGAGATCCCGTTCGAGCTCCGCCAAGTCGTCTACGGGCTGTCCGCCCGGAATTTCCGGGATGTCCTCCAGGCTGAAATCGTCCGATTCCGCGGGATGCTTGTGTTCGAAGGAGGCACGCGCGGGGGGCGACAAGGGTTCCGCGGTTTCCGCGGGGCCGGCATCCGACCCGGAAAGGAAGTCGTCGAAATCCGTGACCGTCTCGAACCCGTCGGCGCCCGAAGGCTGGGGGCGGTCTATCTTGGCCCCCTGGGCGGCGGGGCTCGGCGGCAGGGTGTCGTCGAATTTGAGGTCGATATCGATGGATTCGAAATCCGTTTCCGTACCCGCTTCCAGCACGGGCTCGGCCTCTTCCAGACCGAAATCGGAGACATCCTGGATTTCCTCGAGTTCGGGGCCCCGAGGGGAAGGTTTCCGGGTTTCGTCGGGGGTGAACTCCTCAATCGGCACCCCTAGATCCTCCAGGGACTCGAATTCGGCCATATCGGGGATCCGGGGAAGATCCTCCGGGAGCTCCGCGGGCGATTCATCCAGGGAGGGGATGGAGAGCTCCTCCTCGTGCAGGGACGGAGTCTCCGAGGTCGACAGGAAGACATCCGCGTCCTCCGCCCGGGGCCGTCCGGCCGGTCGGTCGCCGGCACCCAGGAAGACCTCCTCCTCATCCGTCAGGAAGGATTCATCCAGGACCGCGGCCTCCTCCGGAGCCTCGGAAAGCAGGGAAGCGTCCTCGATGTCCGGTTCTTCCAGGACATCCTGCGGCTCCGCCTTAACCCATATTCCGTACTGCTCGAGGTCCCGATCCTTGGCGTCGGGGTCGATTCCCTTAAGGTTCCGTCCTTCGTGCCGCTCAAAGGTCGCCATGGTCGCTCCGTTTTACGAGGGTCGTTCTGATACTGTATCGGCAGGGATCATCTCCGAATAAACGACCGTTTTTAAGTCTAATCGGGGCCTATCTCGTTGTCAATGTAGGACGATACCGCGTTTGCGGGATTCTTCGGCGCAGGCGGTAAACACGTAAAGACGGGGCCCGTTCCGTCCGTAAATGAATCGATGGGTATTCGACTGGCCGTCAGCGCCTACATCGGACTTGCCGTGTACTGCCTCCTGTCCCTCCTGCTCGGGCCCATGGGGATGGCCGCCTATGACGACCTGGAAACCCGGGTCCGGGGGATGCGGGAGAACCTCGCGCGGTTGGAATCCTTGAATTCCGAGGCCCGGGCCCGCAAAGATTCCGCCCTGTCCGACCCGGAAGCCCTGGCCCTGGAGGCCCGGACCCTGGGATATGTGGGCCCGGGACAGGTCGTCGTCCGGCTGGGTTTCCCGGAAGCATCGCCGGATCCCGGCGACCTGGGAACCCTGGTTCCCTTCGATCCGCCCCGGGGCATGGAGGACGCCGAGCTGAAGGCCGCGTCCCTGGCGGCCGCCCTGGTCGCGGCTTTCGCGGGTTTCCTGATTCGATCGGACAGGCGGGGATCTCGGCAGCGACGGGGTCCGGAAGGGCGCGTCAGTCCCGCCGGAACAGCCTCCGCACGAGGGCTTTGAGGGCTTCCCAAATCCTGCGAAATATATTCGGACGCCGCATGCGCTCCAGCCGCGCGTATCCCTCCTCCAGTTCGAGGTAGGACAGGGCGGAGCGCTGGACGTTTTCCTCCAGTTCCAGTTCCAGGCGGTCGGCCTTGTCGTCCGCGTCGACGATCAGGGCGTTGATGGTTTTCCAGCCCAGCCGCTTGGCCGCAGCCAGCCTCCTGCCCCCGGCGATCAGCCGGTTGCCGCGATCCAGGACGATGGGATGCAGCAGTCCGTGGACATTCATGCTGGCGGCCAGGGCGTCTATGTCCCCGGGTTCCTTGCGGACCCTGCGTCGGACCTTGATGCGATCGATGGGGACCTGCACGCTGCCCTCCGCTCCTTTTCTATACCGATAAGTTTAGCTCGGCTTACCCGGCTATTCAAGGACGGGAGGGGTCGTGTATTCCGCGGGAGGAGGGGGCGGAGTGCCGGGGGCCGGCTGGGTTCCCGGAGCGGGCGCGGACGGCGTCTGCGGGGCGGGGTTCCGGAGCAGCTGCTCCAGGTCCGGCAGATCGATGGTCAGGGTCGTATCTATGTCCACATCTCCGAACACGGACCCCTGACGGCTCAGGGTCTGCATGCCCCGATCCGCGGCCTGGGACGAGAACTGGTGCAGGTCGCAGTACTGGTGGGGCTGGGTGCCCTCGTAATACAGGAGGCCCACCAGTCCCTCGTCGCAGTAATCCGTGGGCAGGAGACCCGATTTCGCGCAGACCTTGACGTCCACGAGGCCGGCCTGGGGACGGATGAAGTCCTTGAAGGGCAGACCCCGGTGGATGGCTTCCATGTAGTTGGCCCAGAGCACGCCGGCTATGGCGGCTCCCGATTGGGTGACTCCCAGGGAGTTGCCGGGACGGTCGAATCCGAACCAGACCGCCGTGGTCATGTACGGCGTGAAGCCGACGGTCCAGGCGTCCGCCCAGTTCTGGGTGGTGCCCGTCTTTCCCGCGGAGGGTATCGTGTACTTCTTGCCTTCCTCGTCCTTGTAGGTGAAGAGCTTGCCGCCCGCGGTGGGATAGTTCAGGGTCCCGTCCGTTACGGTCCTACGGAGCATGTCCGTCATGACGTAGGCGTTCAGGGGGGAGATCACCTGGATGGCGGAACCCTTCTTCTTCTGCTGGGTCCGGAGCTCCTTCTCCGGTTCCAGGAAGATCCGGCCCTGCCGATCCTCCACGGAACGTATCGCTATGGGGGTCACCTCCCGACCATGGTTCGCGAAGATGGAGTAGGCCCGGGCCATCTTCAGGGGGGATACCCCGATGACTCCCAGGGCCAGGGGGTAGAGGCGCGGGAAGGTCCTGCGGATCTCCGCGGGGTCCGTGACATCCAGGAGGGCGGCGGCGCGGTTGATCGCCGCGTCGAAGCCGATGGCGTCCAATACCTTGACGGAGGGGACGTTCATGGACCGGGCCAGGGCAAGCCAGGTCAGGACGGGGCCCTTCCATTCGCCCCGGTAGTTCAAGGGGATGTACGGAGTGCCGTCGTCGTTGTAGAAGACCACGGGAGTGTCGTAGATCAGGCTTCCTTCCGTGAACTTCCGGGTGTCGATGGCCGCGGAGTAGTAGAGGGGCTTGAAGGCGCTGCCCGGCATCAACAGGGACTGGGTGGCCCGGATCAGCTGGTTGGACTGGTCGTACTTCGATCCGCCCACGACGGCCTTGACGTGCCCCGTCTCGTTCTCGATGGTGATCAGGGCGCCTTCCACGGTCGCCTTCTCCATCTGGAGGCGTACCTGGTCGTAGCTGGCCTTCGTGGCGGTGCGCAGGTCCCCGATGCCGAAGAGCAGGGCCAGGGAGTCGATCGCCGGATTCAGGGTGTTCCGGTAGTACTCCTGGGAACGGTTCTGGACCTTGGAATCCGAGACGAAGAGGGGCTCCAGGTTGAAGGCCAGACCCAGCATCTCCACGATGGGGACGTAGGTGGACTCGGCCTCCTTCAGGCGCAGGCCGCTGGAGGCCAGGTACTCTTTGTTGGCCTGTTCGATGCCCCGGGCCATGAACCGGTCCGCGAAGGCCTGGTAGTCCAAGTCCAGGGTGGTGTGTACGGTGAAACCGTCCTTGTAGATGTCCAGGGACCCGTAGAGCATCCCCTCCAGCTGGCGCCGGACGTATTCGCTGAACCAGGGGGCTTTGTCGTCCCGCATGTAGAAGGCGCTGGTCGCGGTGCGGGTGTAGTCGAAGTTTTCCCAGTACGAGGCGAATGCGTCGTCGGCCGTTTCCTTCTCGATGTAATCCAGGGAGATCATCTGGTCCAGGATCTCCCGGCTTCGCTCCCGGGCCAGGGTGGGGTTTCGGAAGGGGTTGTAACGGGTGGGACTGGAGAGCTGGATGACCAGGATGGCAGCCTCCGCGACGGAGACCTCCCGGGCCGAGTGTCCGAAGAAGAACTTGCTGGCCGCCTCGACCCCGTAGACCCCCGGACCCATGATCATGCGGTTCAGGTACATCTCCAGGATTTCCTGCTTGGAGAACCGGCGCTCCAGCTGGAGGGCCCACCAGAGTTCCACGATCTTCCGCCGGAGGCTTATGTCCGTGCGGTCCGCGTACAGGGTCCCGGCCAGCTGCTGGGTGATCGTGGAGCCGCCGCCCAGGTTGCGCCGGGTGATGACCCCGAAGGCGGCGCGGAAGATCCCCCGAAGGCTGAACCCGTGGTGCTTCCAGAAATCCTGGTCCTCCCGGACGATGAAGGCGTCGATCAGGTGCTGGGGGAGCTCCTTGATGGCCACGATCTCCCGCTTCTCCTCCGAGAAGAATTCCGTGATCAGGCGTCCCTTGATATCCAGGAGCCGGGTCGGGAGGGCGGGATTGAAGTCCGTGAAATCCTCTACGTTGGCGATGTTGCGGGTGGACGCGATGGCGACCCCGATGCCGATGCCCAGGAGGAGGGCGGAACCGAGGGCCGCGATCAGGGTCGCTTTCAGGAGGGTGCCCGGACGGAGAGGACGAGCCATGCCCGTAGGGTATCCGAAGCCTCGGGACCCGGTCAAGGCGAGGACAGCGGGGAAGGAGGCCTTGTAGGGATGGAACATCTCTAATAATTGGAAAAGTATATATTTAAACATATAGATATAAAAGAAATTTATACTTGACAGGATCGCTTGGATGCTTTTAATCTGGCCCTGGCGGGGATCCAGAAGATACCCGCCCCGATCTTTTCCATCCGCCTCCGAACCTTGGGATCTAAACGCCTCCTCCGTGCGGCGCAGGATCCCGGGTCCCTAGGGAACGGCGTCGCCGCTCCCTTGAGGGTGCGCGGGGAAATCCGCGCGCCTCCCGCCGCAACGGCATCGGAAAGGAGACGACGCGCCGAAACCCGCCCCGGGCCCTGCGGACCCGCGGGCAAGGAGTGAGCGATGAGCGAAAGCAAGGAGAAAGAGGAAGGCTTGCTGGGCTCCACGTCGTCCCGCCGCGATTTCCTGAGAATCGCGGGTACCGGTATCGCCGGGGCCTTCGTAACCCTGACCCTCGGGTGCGCCACCATGGTCCGCACCCAGGACGGCAAGAACCTGAAGGTCTGGGCCACCCCCTCGGGGGCCATGGTCCAGGATCCCAACCTCTGCGTCGGCTGCCGGCGCTGCGAGTCCGCCTGCACGATCCGGAACGACGGCAAGGCCTCCGCCTACGTGGCCCGGGTCAAGGTTTCCCGGAACCTGAACTACGGCGTCGAAGGGGTCTCCTCCGCCTACGCCCTGGCGAACGGCCAGCACGGCAACTTCCGCATCGTGGCCGAAACCTGCCGCCAGTGCGGCCAGCCCAAGTGCGGCGACGCCTGCCCCGCGGTGGCCATCAAGGTCGACAAGAAGACCGGGGCGCGGGTCGTGGACTCCCGCCGCTGCGTCGGCTGCGGGGCCTGCCAGGACGCCTGTCCCTGGCACATCGCCACCCTGGATCCCGAAACCCGGATTTCCACCAAGTGCAGCCTCTGCGACGGCGACCCCACCTGCGCCAAGGCCTGCCCCACCGGGTCCATCAAGTTCTACACCTGGGAAGAGGCCGAGAAGCTTCTCTGGGGAGCGGACGCGACCAGCGGCGCCAGCGCCGTAAGCGGCGCCACCGCCTAACGCAAGGAGGTCAAGGATGTCTCAGATATTCGGTTGGACCGGCAAGATACTCCGCGTCGACCTCTCGACCGGGAAGACCTCGATCGACGACACCATGAAGTACAAGGACTTCATCGGCGGCGAGGGCATCGGCTATAAGATCCTGTGGGACGAGGTGCCCGCGGGAACCCACCCCTACGACCCCGCGAACAAGCTCATCCTGGGCGCGGGCCCCCTCTGCGGCTCCGGCGTGCCCTGCTCCGGCCGCACGACCATCGTCAGCCTCCTTCCCACCAGCCCCTTCCACGGCCCCGGCAGCTCCCACATGGGCGGCTACTTCTCCGTGGAGATGAAGTACGCTGGCTGGGACGCCATCGTCCTGGAGGGCAAGGCCCCCAAGCCGGTCTGGATCCGCATCGAGGACAACAAGGTCAAGATCGAGGACGCCCGCTGGATGTGGGGCAAGGGGATCTTCGACACCATGGCCATGATTTCTAGCCAGATGGGCAAGGAAGCCCAGGTGGCGGCCATCGGGCCCGCGGGCGAGAACCAGCTCAACATGGCCGTCATCCGCACCGGGACCTCCCATTCCGCGGGCGGGCACGGGGGCATCCTGGGTGCCAAGAACGTGAAGGCCGTGGCCGTGAAGGGCACGGGTTCCGTGAAGATCGCGGCGGAAAAGGCTAAGGTCCAAGAGCTCGACAAGTTCATGATGAGCATCATCGGGGCCAACAACCAGATGGTCGTCCCGTCCCATCCCCAGCCCTGGGCGGAATTCAATTCTCCCGGTTCTCGCTGGACGGGCCGGCCGGGCCTCTTCTGGGGCGCCGCGAATCCCCCCGTGGAGACGGGCGTCTGCGATCCCAAGGACATGCAGTCCGTGGGATTCCGGACCCAGAAGGCGGTCTTCGACCTGGGCGCCGGGGCCGAGAAGTACACGGTCCGCATGGGCGGCTGCGCCCACTGCCCGATTCGCTGCCACTCCCAGCTCAAGGTTCCCCAGCTCGAAAAGTACGGGATGGATCCCTACGTGTCCAACACCTGCGTCGGCTGGTCGGGTCCCCGAGGGGTCATGGCCGCGGGCGGGGGTATCAAGGAGTTCGACGGCAACGGCGCCGACTCCTCCGTCGTGGGCAACGGCATCGGCACCACGATGGTGGACGACCTGGGGGTCTGGTGCAACTACGGACAGATCGGCCGGGACGTAAAGTGGTTCCACGAGAAGGGCGTCTTCAAGCGCGTCCTGCCCGCGGAGGAATACGCGTCCATCCCCTGGGACCTGCTGCTCAAGGGAGATCCGAGGTTCCTCATCGACTTCTACGACCGGGTGGCCCACAAGAAGGGCGAGCTCTGGCACATCGCGGACGGATCCGCCTGGATCGCCCAGCGCTGGGGCCTCGGGGACGACTACTGGGACCACAAGGACAACAAGCTCTGGACCCGGGGCGGCTACCCCGTGCACCACTCCAACGAGTCCGCGGGCCAGGTCGGGGCGCTCATCTCCTGCTTCACGAACCGGGACGCCCAGAACCATACCCACCAGAACTTCATCGGCTCCCAACTGCCCATCGCGATCCAGAAGGAGATCGCCGGGGAGATCTTCGGTAGCCCGGATGCCCTGGATCCGCCCCAGAATTACACCCGGATGAACGAGTTCAAGGCCCGCTTCGTCAAGTGGGCCTTGGTCCGCGGCCGGCTCCACGACTCCCTGACCCTGTGCAACTGGATGTGGCCCATGGCGGTGAGCCCCCTCAAGGAGCGGAAGTACCGCGGCGACACCTCCCTGGAGGCCCAGTTCTTCTCCGCGGTCACGGGCGTAACCAAGACCGAGGCGGAGCTGGACAAGGACGCCGAGCGGGTGGTGACCCTCTTCCGGGCCCTGACCGTCCGGGCCATGGGCACGGTGGACATGCGGGGCAAGCACGACGCCATGAACAAGTGGATCTACACCCCGGACAAGAAGGACGGCAAGGAGATACCCCAGTTCACCAAGGGCACGATCCAGATGGAGAAGGACGACCTGGATAAGGGACTGGGCATGGTGTACAAGCAGTTCGGCTGGGACGAGAAGACCGGAGCCCCGACCAAGGCGGGCCTGGAGGCGATCGGCCTCAAGGACGTCGCCGACGAGCTGGGATCCAAGGGCCTGCTGCCCGCGTAACCGCGATTCGGCGGGGGTGTCCAGTACGCGACCGGCGTATTGGACACCCCGGGCCGTTTCCGCCCGTCGACGAACGCCGCCGATTCCTATATCCTGAAATCAAGGATCCCGATGGAAACCTCCGATGTAACGGCGAGCGATGCGCCGTCCGCGGTCGGAACCGTCCGGCGCGACAGCGCCGCGGGCCGGCTGACCCTGCTTTCCGCACTGCGCGCCGATGCCGCGCGAAACGCCTCGCTCCCTCCGGCCGCTGCCGAGATCGGGCAGGACGCCCCCTCGTCCGCGGTTCCCGCGGATCCCCTGGACGAGATCGGGGGTTCCGGGGCCGAGGACCTGAAGAGGATGGACGGCCGGGCGGAGACCTATTTCTTCAGCGACCTGTACATGACCCGGGCGTACGCGTCCTACCTCTACCGCCTGGCGGAGAAGGATCTCGTCGGGCTGGTCGTGGAGACGGTCCGGGAGGATTCCCGGCTGTATCCCCGGCCCACCCCCCTGGACTTCTTCCGGGGTCCGCCCTTCACGCTCGCCCAGGATCAGCTGGACGATATCCTGACCCGGATCCGGGAGCGCGAAGACTGCCGGGATATCCGGGAATGCCGGGCTTCCAACGGCGCCCGCTACCTCTACTCGACCCTGCACCTGACCGTCGCCCACGCGGAGGCCCTCACGGAATGGAATGAAGTGGGCCAGGCGGAGAACCCGTGAGCGACGCACGACCCGACCTGCCCCTGGCCCCGGAGTACCCCGTGGAATTGACCGTGAACGGCACCCGGCTGGCCACCTTCCTCTGCACACCGGAGCACCTGGACGACCTGGCCGCGGGCAACCTTTTCACCCGGGGATCCCTGGTAGACCCGGGCCAGATCCGGACCCTGGGGGCCTGTCCCGACCTCCGGATCGTGGCGGTGACCACCAGGACCCCCCTGGGGGAGGAGAGCCTGGGTCTGTCCCGGGTGATCGCCTCGGGCTGCGGGGCAGGGCTGGAGTTCTCGGAGGATTTCAAGAACGCCCCGGCCCTGCCGGAGGGATTCTCCGTGGAGCTCTCCAGCCTGCGTGCCCGGGCTCGGGCCATGTTCGAGGCCGCGGTCCAGTACCGCCGGACCGGGGGCATGCACTGCGCCAGCCTCGCCGGCCGGGACGGCCGGACCTGCGTCCGGGAGGACGTGGGACGGCACAACGCCGTGGACAAGGTCATCGGCCGGGGCTTCCTGGATCGGTGGGACTTCCCGACCTGCTGTCTCCTGACCAGCGGCCGGATCGCAGCGGACATGATCCTGAAGGCCGCCGCCGCGAAAATCCCCGTCGTGGTCTCCCGGAGCATCCCGACCACCACGGCCTACGAGATCGCCCGTCTACGGGGCATCACGGTCGTGGGCCGTATCGAATCTAAGGACCCTATACTCTACACCCGCCCGGAGCGTATCATCCGGTGAGGGAAGCGCGGAAACGAGGAGGTATCGAATGTTCGGACGCATCGGCCCTATGGAGCTCATACTCATCCTGGTCATCGCCCTGGTGATCTTCGGGCCCAAGAAGCTGCCGGAGATCGGCAAGGCCATCGGCACGGCCATCAAGGAATTCAAGAAGCACACCAGCAACGTGTCGGAGAGCATCGAGGAGGCGGTCAACGCACCGGACGAGGCGCCCAAGATCCAGGACGCCGCCAAGGGCAAGGAACCCGATTCCAAGAAGAAAGGGTAGGGGTTTGCCCGGTCGGCGGAGCCCCTCCGCCCCCGATCCCCGGAGAGCGCTATGAGCGACGCACCCATGCCCTTCCTGGCCCACGTGGCCGAACTCCGGAAGCGCCTCCTCCTGGCCTTCGCGGCCCTGGCGGCCGCGACGGTCGCGAGCTTCTCCTTCACGGAAGCCCTCGCGGAATACCTCATGCATCCCGTGGCGGGCCTGTCCTTCGTCTACCTCTCCCCGCCGGAGCTCTTCCTGGCCTACGTCCGCATCGCGGTCCTGGCGGGGCTCGTGATCTCCTCGCCGGTGATCCTCTTCCAGGTCTGGCTTTTCGTACGCCCCGGCCTGCTGAAACGGGAGCGCCGGGCCATCCTGGCGGGCCTCTTCTTCGGGGCGGTCTTCTTCGCGGCCGGA
>Ga0116153_10000626_pt1 | contig 41499 bp, 54 predicted proteins | sample AD_UKC028_MetaG_FD_89896 | JGI IMG/M metagenome (GOLD analysis project Ga0116153, IMG submission 89896) | Active sludge microbial communities of municipal wastewater-treating anaerobic digesters from USA - AD_UKC028_MetaG | ecosystem: Engineered > Bioreactor > Anaerobic > Digestate | place: USA...
AAAGAGCAGACCGAGGCGGTGTGCCTGAAGGCCGTTGAGAAAAACGGGTACGCGCTCCGATACGTGAAAGAGCAGACCGAGGCGGTGTGCCTGAAGGCCGTTGAGAAAAACGGGTACGCGCTCCAATACGTGAAAGAGCAGACCGAGGCGGTGTGCCTGAAGGCCGTTGAGAAAAACGGGTACGCGCTCCGATACGTGAAAGAGCAGACCGAGGCGGTGTGCCTGAAGGCCGTTGAGTCTGACGGGGACGCGCTCCAATACGTGAAAGAGCAGACCGAGGCGGTGTGCCTGAAGGCCGTTGAGTCTGACGGGGACGCGCTCCAATACGTTGATATTAGACAATCATTTATTGAAATAATTAAAAAGGAACGTTAAATGCCGGAGAAAAAGAATAGTTTTTTTATGCCTGGGTTTGTTAAGAATTTCTTTAATAAAGAACTGACTAAGCCGGTGGGGATCCCGCGGCTCAACATTCCGGATCAGCCGACTAAGACTCAAGCCAAGAAGAATCATAGGATGGGTACTCCGATAACAAAGACGGCGGTATATTGCGTTTCTTGTGGTGTGTTTTTGACTAAACATAAAAACAACTGGCGACGGATTTCGTACACATGCTCCAAGATATGCCGGATGTTTTATAGAGGGGGTAAGGACAACAGGAGAAAATTAAAACAATTATACTTAAAACGGAGGGATGTATGGACGGAAAGACAAAAGGTTCTTTACCGAACAAGAATCGAAAACCCAAAGATTTAACGACGGAGTTGGCGGAACTTCTTTATTATGCTGGCGGAAATGGTCCAATGGTTTCTTTCGACGAGGTACCAGAGAATAAACAAAATGAATATCTCAAACATGCCACACTCGCGATCGTATGTTTGGATAAAATGAATAAGATGGTGGTTCCGAAGGTTTCCGCGGATGAACAATTTAAGATCCGGATCGGGAGGATTGACAAAGTTGAAGAGGTTGTCCGGGCGTTTATAAACACGTTAAATAAGCCCGTTAAACCGTCGAGCATAGCCAATTATTTTCCTGTGCATGAATTGGCGGCCAGGATTGTTGACGCTAGGATTGATTGACATGGAGGGATCTATGAGCCTCATAAAAAATAAGTACGGCAATAAAAAATCAATGTGTCTTCTAAAACACACCCATGACTCAAAAGGTGAAGCGAATTACTGTAATCGTCTTTTGGCCATGAAACAGAATGGGGAGATCGTGGATTTCTTGACTCAGGTGATTTTTCTTCTCCCCGGAGGAATTAGACATATTGTCGATTTTTATGTTAAGGTCAAGGAATACAATTTTTCCGAAGCACAGGTATGTGGCTTTGAGGTCCATGAATTTAAAGGGTTTAAGACGGATGTATGGCGCATTAAAAAGAAATTGTTTGAAGAATCTTATCCCCATATTCCGTATAAAGTTATTTGTAAACCTGAAAGGAGAAAACGATGCAAGAAACAACTTCCCCAGAAAATCCGTCGAGTAATAACTTATCGGTAAAAGATATTTGTAACGCGTGTTTGGATAGCACGGGTTACGCGATATTCGTCGTGAGGTTATCAAACAAGACGGACGCTAAAGGTAATTTGGTCAAAGATTTATTTTATCGTCGGTTCCGATTATCTTTTGAGGATATCAAGGACTCTCTTGTTGAATTTAAACGTATGGTACTTGACGATATTAAAAAAGAGATCAAGGAATTGGAGGATATTTAACGTGACAAACATTATCATTCGACCAGAAAAAAGCAAGAATCCGGAAGGAAATAAGCTGGAAGGTGTCCTGATTGCTATCCTCACCAAGGCCGGTGTTCCTTCTGGTGAGGTTTTAGAGTGTTTGGATTGGGCGTTTGGTCCCAACGCGTTATATGTCCCGATTTATCCAGACTGGATAGATCGTTGGCATAAGTTGCATCCAAAATCGTTTCACATTCATCGCAAGGAAAAGTTTCTTGAAATGATGTATGTCATTGGGTTTCATTATTGTGTTGAGAAAAAGAGACGTGAGATTGGATTGCAACCAAAAGGCTAACGTTTTATGTCAACGGCATTGGAAAAGTTCACGGAGGCCATGAATAGAACGTCTCCGTTTTGGACCAAGGATCTTGAGGTCACGGCTCAAAAGGGCGAGATTATTGTTATTAAATGCGATGGGTTTTGTTTTAAAAGTGATGATGAGAATTATGACGATAAAAAAAATAAAAAATAATTCCATTGACAAAATGGAAGTTTTGTTTTTATAGTAATGTAGATTCAACTAAAAGTCATTCGTTCTTACTGAGCACCAGAAGAGCGATCTGTTTACCAAAACAGGTCGCTCTTTTTTTGTATTCCAGGGGACAATATGGATCAAAAAGGTAACACCGAGATCTGTTTTGAAGCCACATTTAATCATACAAGAAATTGTATTTCCGTCGCTGCCGGTGGAAGAGCAGACATAACATTTATGACCGATGCATCCCAACTCGCATCGGTTTTTCCATTTGTGAGTGAGTTGGAAGATTGTCATCTTCTGATTACTATCAAGAAGATTGCGGGAAGTTTCCCGAAGGAGAAATATGGAAAACAAAGGTCCGGAGGTAAAAACAGAAAGTCAACAACCTATCGTTGAGATTAAATTGGGATCCGGCCAAAAGTTATCTCACGAAAAACAAAAGTATCGTTTAGAGATCTGCAAAATGTTGGCGTTAGGGTATAACCCGTCTTTGGTTTCACAGGAAATGAAGGACCAGTTTGGAGTTAGGATTTCGCGTCAATCAGTTCGTGTTTATTACCAGCGTAGCGCGAAAATGCAGAAAACAATTCAAGCGTTACGTGATCGGGCAGCCAAAGAGTTGATGGCTCATCCGTTGGCCGATAAGAAGACAAGATTGAATTATTTGTTGCGTGCTTTGAATCATGCGTTGACCTGGGGAACGGATAAATTATATTTCGATAAAGATAGCGGTAAGTTGTTAGGCAAGGTTGAAAAGGTTCAGATCGGGATCATACCGGCTTTGATTAAAGAGGCGCGGGAAGAGATCGAAGGAATTAAGATTAACGCAAGCGGATTAAAATTGTCGTTGGTCACTATCATCAAGAACGTGACAGAAAAAAACAAGAAAGATGGAAGAATTGACTTTACAACAACAGGAAGATTGGGTCCAGATAGCCAGGGAGACACCGATCCGGTGGGTGCGGGAAGTCTTGGGGATATCGAGGTTCTCTAAGGGCCAAGCCAAGATCCTGGAATCTTTGCCTATTGCGATCAAAGAAGACAAGCCTATTGTCGTTCCATCGGCAAACGCCCAGGGGAAAGATTTCTTGGCGAGCTGTATAGGTCCATGGTTCCTGTATAACTATATGCCTTCTCGTGTCATTATCACAGCTCCTACCGATCGACAAGTCAAAGATATCATGTGGTCTGAATTAGAGACGCGGTGGAATAACGCTCAAATTCCTTTACCTGGAAAGATCATTACTTGCAAAATTGAAGTTGATGCCGGTTGGTTTCTTATTGGTTTTACGACAAAAGAAACAGGACAGATGACAGGTAAAGCCCAGGGTTTCCATTGTCAACATGTTTGTGTCATAGCATCAGAAGCTCAGGCCATTGAAGACAATATATTTGTTCAGCTTGATTCTATTTTAAACGCTCCGGTAAACCTTTTTATCATGATTGGTAATCCGTTAAGAACAACGGGTACTTTCGCTCGCGCGATCGACAACACTACCGACAACATTGTTATTCCCTTGGATGCTCTTGAATCTCCGAATTATCGATATAAGTCGGATATTATTCCTGGTATGGCATCTTATAAGTGGATTGAGAAAAAGCGTAAAGAATGGAATCCGGAAGGGACTGAAGATCATCCGTTATGGCTTGCGCGTGTGCGCGGGAAGAAGCCGCGGACATCGATCGATACGATCTTTTCTGAAGAACTGATCACATTCATGCTCAAACATGAACCTCGTCAATTATATCGAAAGATAGCTGTTTCATGTGACGCGGCGAGGATGGGTGATGACGAACAGGTGATCTATGGCAACGAATCCGGCCGGGTAAAAAAGACTGATGTCAAGCCTCAATGCAAAGCTCCTGAAAGCTGTTCATTGATCCTTCAAATGACAAAAGAGATCGGGGCCAACATGATCGTGATTGATGGTGACGGGTTAGGCGGTCCGATCTGTGATTTCGTTGAGAAGTTGAAGCCTAAAGGTGTGGATCTCCTGGAAGTCCATTCTGAAGGTAAACCAGAGGATGAACAGTACGCGAATCTTAAAGCTGAAATGTGGTTTTACGCTCAACAGGAAGCTCAGGCCGGGCGTGAGTCTATCCCAGACGATGAGTATTTGAAGCAAGAGTTGAGTGAAATGAAGTATTTCATCAATCTTAGAGGCAAGATCCAGATTGAGTCAAAGGACGATTTAAAAGAACGGATTGGCCGGTCGCCGGATCGCGCGGACGCGTGGGTGATGAACGTATGGGGGAGAAAACATTCTAAGATAATTCGTAAGAAAGATTCGTACAGACACGATGAAGATTCAGAGGCGGTATCTTCAAAAACGACAAGCGCCATGACTTCATAAAGGAGTGAATAATGATTACTAAAGTTGATCAAGAAACAGAAAAGGCAGATGTGATAAATACTCCGGATGGTAACGGCCCGATCAAGGACAAGGATCTTCAAGCTGAAATATCTGTACGGTTTAAATACGCTACTGAAAAGTACAAGGATTGGAAAGAAGCAGCTAAAGAGGATTATAACTTTGCTCTTGGAAAACAATGGACACCGGAAGAGCTTGAGATTTTAAAAGACGCTGGCCGTCCAGCTCTCACATTCAACCGGATCCGGCCATTGATTAATCTTGTTACGGGGTACCAAAGAGAAAACTCCGCGAGGATCAAGGTCAACCCAGAAGGCGGGGAAGACAAGATTTTTTCTGAAGCCATGGATCGCGGGATCAAACACATCGATAAACAAGCTCATTTGTCTTACAAGATGGGGTATTGGTTTGATGATGGCTGTTATTGCGGAAAAGGGTTTCTTGAAGCGATCGTTGTTTATGATAATGATCCTATTCATGGTGAGTTGAGATTTAAACAGAGATCGCCATATACGGTTTTTCCTGATCCGGATTGTTTGGAATATGATTTGAATGAAGGCGCGAAATATGTGTTTACGGTCACGCGGTTATCGAAATCCGATATCAAGGATTTGTATCCAGGACACGACAAGCTGGTTGATGGGTTCGCCAAGGATACCGATAACTGGACGGATAACTCTTCTGGCCTTGCTGAAGAAGAGCAAGATGATGATTATGGAAATAGTCCAGAGCAAGCCACGTCAATCAAGGTTTCTGAAACGCCAGTTGATGAAAACGGTCCGAGTGACGGCAAGTTTACGGTCAAGGAGTATTTCAGGCCTAAATTAGTCACTAAGTATTTTGTTATTGACAAGGAATCGAGCGAACCAAGACGGTTTGATACAAAAGAAAAAGCTGAAGAGTTTATTTCCGGCCAGGCGTTTGGCGAGGTTATCCCGCGCAAGGTTAAAGAAATGTGGGTTGCTGCTCATGTCTGCGGGTTCATATTGGATGATAAAAAGTCTCCTTTTGAACCGTACTCTTCGCGATACCCTATCTTTCGGTTTCTTGCTGATTGGGCTCCTAACGCTGAAGATGAGGTTTTACGTACCCAGGGGATCACTCGTCCGCTTAAGGATCCGCAACGTGAGAAGAATAAAAGCAAATCTCAAAATCTACATATTCTAAGCACCCAGGCTAATTCTGGGTGGGTTGGTGAAGAAGACGCTTTGGATTCAACAGGGTGGAATAAGCTCGAACAGATGGGGTCTAAAGCCGGTATTGTTGTTAGAGTCAAAAAAGGTTTCTTCGATAAACTTCGTGAGATCGTTCCTAAAGGACCAAACCAAGGTCATCTTGTGCGTGAACAGCAAGCTGATGAAGAGTTTAAACAGATCTCTGGCCTTAATCCTGATCTCATGGGCTTCCAAGAAGGGACATCTTCCGGCCGCGCGATATCCATGAGAATTAAACAGGCTATTCTTGCCTTGGTGAGGATTTTCTCGAATTATAAATATTCTAAAGAGATTGTCGGTATGTTTCTCCTTGAAATGATTCCTATGTTATTCGACGCCAAGAAATTTGCCAAGATCCTTGGCCCTGATTACATGAGAAAAGCTGTGGATCCTGAGAAGTATCCTGAAGGATTGACAGACGGACATATCAAGGCGTTTCTAACGATGGTTGCTGATAACAAATACGATGTGTTTGTAACGGAAGCTGATCAGAATTCTACGATCAGATACGAGATATTCCAGGAGTTGACCGAGCTTGTCAAGGCCGGGGCTCCTATCCCGATCGAATTGTTGATCGATTATATGGACCTTCCTAACTCCGAGGAAGTCAAGACTAAAATCAAAGAGGAGAAACAACGACTTGCAGCGGGACAAATCCCGAAAGGTCAACCGGCATAAGCCGAGAACAAAAAGGAGATTGTTATGACATCGCCGATCACAGTTGAATCGATCGAAGCAAAAATGGATAAAGGTGAACAATTAACTCCGGAAGAATCTAAGTTTGTAATGAGCTTGCCTCCGGATGGAGTTATGTCAGCTGAAACAGGTGATCCGGATGACAATGTTGATTGGGATCAAACGGAAGATGGAGATCATTCATCAAAGCCAAAAGAGAAAACAGAAGAAGAAAAACAAAAAGAAGCTGAGGGTGCAGCCGCTAATCAAAAGAAATCTGATTTATCTGTCCGAGCGAAAAGTTTAGGATTAAAAGATAACGCAACGGAAGAAGAAATCGTCGCGGCTGAAAAAGTTAAGCAAGAAACTGATGATGAAAAGGATCCGTTAGTTCGTCTTGAACGGGAGTTGCAGAAACCTGATGGCAAAGAAGATTTATCGAAATTTACTGCCAGAGAAAAGGCATATTTTTTTACGATGAAGAGGGAGAGGAAGGCTCGCCAAGAAGCTGAGGCAAAAGCTGATGCGTTAGCATTTGAGAATTTAAAAAGTAAAAAAGGTGAAGGGAAAAAAGAAGAGGTTGATGATCCATTATCTGAATTAAAGAAAAAGGATCCAACGGATTTTATGACGGTATCCGATGTCCTTAAAGTGGTGGAGTCGATATCAACAGGTAAACCAAAAGAAGAGGCATCCGGTCCTGGTGTTAATCAAGCCAATATCAGATATCTCAAGATGTGCGATAAGGAAGCTGCCGCTGCTCATCCTGAAGATTATGAATCTGTCATGGAGTTAACAGATACACTTTTAAATTCAAACCCAGCGTATTTAAAACAAGTCGCTGAAGATTTAATGAGAGGTGAAAATCCAGCCGAGACATCTTATCGTCTGATAAAAAGCGATCCGGAGTTCGCTAAACTATTCCCCGCCGCTCAAACAAGAGTATTGGCGAGGAAAGCCAAACCCGAAGCTGTACCCGTTCCAAAAACTCAAGATGAACTTGAGAAAGAAAGAAAGGCCAAAGTGGCCCAGGATGCATTTAAAAACAATCAATCACAGAACAAAACAACTGCACATGCCGCGGGAAGTGAAGATGTTGATCACGCTAAGGAATATTCCGATGGGAAAATTTCTTATACCAACGATCAACTGATTAATATGTCCGCCTTTCAGTTTTCGCGAGTTCCTAAAAAAATAAGGAACGAATTTCTGAAAGACAATGGAATGTAGCAGTTTAATGAAAGGAAATTATGACTAAATCCGCTTCGATTGCAGGGTTACGTCCTGAATTATGGCGTAAAGCCCTTTTTGCCGACGTTCGTGATCTAATTTACATGGAAAGGTTCATGGGTACCACAGAGCAAGACATGATCATGGAAATGGAAGATCTGAAAGCCGCGAAAGGATCCAAGATCAATTTTGGTCTTGGCATGAAGTTATCTGGTGACGGTGTGACTGGTGATGATACCTTGGAAGGATCTGAAGAAGCCACAGCCGATTATGAAGAAGAAGTTTCAGTTGATCAATTACGCCATGCTGTCCGTTTAACCGGCAACATGGATGAAAAGAAATCCGCGTACGAAATGCGTACGAAAGCCAAAAACAGGTTAGCTGATTGGTGGGCTGAACGACTTGAAAAAGAGTTGATCGATAAATTATGCGGTAAAGCAAGTTCAACTTTTGCCAATACACCAACAGCTGCCGCGTCAACCAGAGCGATTTATGCTGGCGGTCAAGCGTCAATCGGGGCAATTACCTCAACAATGAAAATGGACACCAAATGTCTCGATGCTGCAAAAGAAACCGCTGTAACAGCGTCTCCTCGTATTCGTCCATTACGTATTAATGGGAAACAATATTATGTTGTTCTCATGCATACGTATGACGCTACAGCGTTACGTCAGGATCCTGTGTGGAACCAGGCGCAACGTGAAGCCAATGTACGGGGTGAAGAGAATCCGATCTTTACCGGGGCGTTAGGTATTTATAACGGCATGGTTATCCATGAACACGATTATATTTACCGTACAAACGACGGATCCGGATCAGCGTATGTTTCAAGAAACATCCTTTGCGGCCAACAAGCTGGGGTTATGGCTTGGGGTAAACCGGTCAAATGGGTTGAAAAGCTCTTTGACTATGAAAATCAATGGGGTATTAGTTGTGGGGCAATCTTCGGAGCTATTAAACCGATCTTTAATTCTGTGGATTATGGTGTTGTCACGATCCACACAGCTTCCGCAGCCGCTAGTACAGCGTAAACCTAACTTATAAAAAAGCGGGGGACCGGTGGTTTGGTCCCCCTAAAATAAGGAGGTTTCAATGGGTGTTACTGAAAACATTCGCCCGCGGGGATACTGGCAAAAAGGGATATATGACCTGGTATATAACCTAGTCACTAATTTCAATGCCCTTCTTTATAAACTTGATCGTGATGGTGGTGTTGCCGACACAAATTATGAAGGTCTTTACAGAATAACGTCTCCTTCAATCGGAACAACGTATGCGAAAGATGTTAGACCGGACGGGATCTTTATATCAGATATTGTGTCGTTATGTAAACAACTCCGCGCTAACTTTAATTCAGTCATGGATAAGTTAGCCGCCGACGGGACAGTAAATGGAACAACGATTTTTACTGGTTTAAAATTCGCTACGTCGGGATACGTGATCGATAACTATAATTCCGGGATCATGCCGCTGGGTTTACATCAAGGGGATTTTGTCGATTTCCTCAATATCATGGTTGATAAATTCGATGCAGCTTTAGTTTTGCTTGATGCGGATAGCGGGGTATCAGGGACAGATTTCTCGTCTTTGTTAGCTCTTACCGATGTTGTTCGTGGGACAAGCTCATCGAGTTCGTCATCATGCCGGTCTAGTTCATCGAGTTGTCGATCGAGCTCGTCATCAAGCTGCCGGTCGTCATCGTCTAGTTCGTGCCGGTCGTCGTCATCATCAAGCTCGTCATCGTGTCGATCGTCGAGTTCATCATCTAGTTGCCGGTCAAGTTCGTCAAGTTCATGCCGATCTTCATCAAGTTCCTCATCGTGCCGATCGTCATCGAGTAGTTGCCGATCCAGCTCATCGAGTTCAAGCTCAAGTCTTTCTTCTTCCAGCTCGTCAAGCTGCCGATCGTCAAGTAGTTCATCGTCAAGTTCACGCGCTTCATCGAGTTCGTCATCTTGTTCTTGCCGGTCAAGTTCAAGTTCATCGAGTTCTTGTCGGTCAAGTTCAAGCTCGTCAAGCTCGTGTAGGTCAAGTTCAAGTTCGTCATCGTGCCGGTCATCCAGTTCAAGCAGTTCAAGTTCACAGTCGGTATCTTAGAAAGGAGTAACTTATGGGACGGATTCAGGGATTAGTAGATACCCTCGCCCTTACGGCTAGTCAGTTGTTAAAGACTGGCGAAGGTTACGTCTTTTCTATCACAATAGCTTGGACGGGGGGTACGGTTGGACATAAAGTTTATTTACGTGATGGTATTACTGGTTCCGCTCACGCTCGTGTCGTATTTATTCTTCCTTCAACAAGCGGGACAATCACGAAAGAATGGTCTAATGGCAAGAAGTTTGACACCGGAATCTTTTATGATGAAGGTCAATCTTCTAACATTTATACAGAATTAACGTATAAATAATTTCTCCCTGGGGGCTTTTGTCTGCGGCGCACCGTAGATTTTGGCTCCCAGGTGGATTTTACAATATAAGGATCCCATGAGAATTTTAATAACAGGGATTTGTGGGTTTATCGGCCATCACGTCGCTGAACACATCTTACTCAATACTAATCATGAAATTATCGGGATTGATAAACTCACATACGCATCAAATGGGTTTAACCGGCTTCGTGATTCTGGTTGTCTTAACAATCCTCGTTTAACTCTTCACTCCTGTGATTTCGTCAATTCTTTATCGTGCGGGATCATTAAAGAAATTGGTCCTGTGGATTATATCATTCATCTTGGCGCGGAAACGCATGTAGATAATTCGATTAGTGATCCTTCGCCATTCGTTTACTCAAACGTGATAGGGACCATGAGGATGTTGGATTTCGCTAGGATCCAGGATAACCTCAGACATTTTATTTATTTTTCAACGGATGAAGTATTTGGCCCGGCTCCTAAAGGTGTGGCGTTTAAAGAATGGGATAGGTACAACTCAACAAACCCGTATTCAGCATCTAAAGCCGGTGGGGAAGAGTTATGTCTCGCGTACGCCAACACGTACAAAATACCGTTGGCTGTTACACATACGATGAACGCGTTTGGTGAACGTCAGCATCCGGAGAAGTTCATACCTTCCGTGATTAAAAAAGTTTTAACGGGTGAAATTGTCGTTATTCATTCCGATCCAACGCGGACAAAAGCTGGATCGCGGTTTTATATCCATTGTCGGAACATAGCCAGCGCGCTCACGTTCCTTCTCGATAAAGCGGGTGATCGGGATAAATATAATATCGTTGGTGAAAAAGAAGTCGATAACCTGGCCATGGCTCAATTCATCGCTAAGGTCATCGGTAAACCATTAAATTATGAAATGATAGATTTTCATTCTTCCCGGCCAGGTCATGACTTGAGATATGCGCTTGATGGTCAAAAGATGTTTGATCTAGGCTGGGTGGTTCCAAAGACTTTTGAAGATTCGTTAGAGAAAACGATCCATTGGTATCTACATAATCCAAAATGGCTGGATTGGTGAAATGATAAAACTTTTTAGTCCTTACGTTCCAGAAGAGAGTTACGACGGACTTAAACGCGTCTTATCTGGCGGCCAACTGGCCCAGGGCGCGCAAGTCGATAAATTCGAGAAGATATTCTCTCAAGAGTTTAACGTCAAACATCCGATATCTCTTAATTCAGGAACAGCGGCTCTTGAATTGGCGTATGAATTACTTGACCTGGGACCAGGGGATGAAGTGATCACGACTCCGTTAACGTGTGCGGCGACTAACCTTCCTTTGCTTAGAAGAGGTGTCAAGATCGTATGGGCGGACGTGTTAAAACATACGTTATGCATTAACCCGCTGGACGTGCGATCAAAGATGACAGAAAAAACCAAGGCTATTGTCCAGGTCCATTTAGGAGGTGTCAAGGCTGATGTTGGGAAATGTCATGTTCCTGTGATTTCCGATGCTGCCCAGGCGTTAGGTATTTTTAATGGCGATTTTACGTGTTGTTCGTTCCAGGCGATCAAACACATTACAACCGGTGACGGTGGGATTCTGGTATGCCCAAATAAAGCAATGTACGACAAAGCGCGGCTTCTTCGATGGTTTGGTATTGATCGTACCAATACGATCAAAGACGATTGGACTTCGTATCGCACGCGCATGATGTCATTTGATATTGAGTTAGCGGGGACCAAACGGCACATGAACGATATTGACGCGACGTTAGGGTTATTTGGATTGCGATCGTACACGAAAATCATTGAGCATCGAAAGAAATTGTTTGATGTTTATCGTCGGAGAATTAAAAAGAATTGGGCTAAATTCATATTTCTTGTTGATGGGATGGAGAATGTTAATTGGTTGACGACTGTGATCGTTGATCGCCGCGACGATTTCGCGAAACTCATGTGGACCCATGGGATTGAAGTCAATATTGTCCAGGTAAGAAATGATCTGTATAAAATATTCGGCGGCAAACGCGCAGATTTGCCGGTCCTTAACCAGATCGAGGATAAATATGTGTCTTTACCGATCGGGATGCATGTTTCTGAAGAAGAGGTAAATTATATCTGTGATGTGATCGAGAAAGGCTGGTAATTATGCGGTGTAACGTATGCGGAATGGAAGTTATTGAAATGAAAGCTTTGTCTTCTCATCTTGTGATCACAAAAGACAAAGAAAAGGATTTGATTCATATCCATGGTGACATTGAAAACAAACCTTTGATGAGGGATTTTATTGAAGCGGCCGTTGAGGAAATAGGTGTTAATTTGAGATCAGCCGTATTAGACAAAAAAGAGATTGTATTTCATAACCGGCAACGGATCGGTGACATGCTCATGTTTACGTGTGGTGTCAGAGATTTTAAGAAGGCGTATCCCGACGTACGCGTTAACGTCATTTCAACAGCCGGACATATTTGGGATTATAACCCTAACATTGACAGATCCATTGTTCCAACAGAAGAGAATACATTTAAAATTGGGCCTACACATTTAACCAACGCGAGTAACCGGATAGATTGGCATTTCGCGAACGCGTTCCGTGTTGCGATTGAAGACGCTTTAAATATCCATATCCCACAAGGAGAATCAAAAGCAGATGTTTATTTTACTCAGGAAGAGTATAACGAGCCGCGGGTGATTAAAGATCCGTATTGGATTATTTGCGTGAATGGCGAGCTTGGCTGGGGGTGCAAAATGTACCCTATTGACCGATGGCAAACGTTCGTTAACCAGAATCCTGATATAACATTTGTTCAGATCGGTGCGCAAGAAGACAATCCTCCTCGGCTGCAAGGATCTAATGTTATTGATTATGTCGGTAAAACACAGAGTAAACAAACAGGGATCCGTGATCTATTTAAGCTGTTTCTTAACGCGGAAGGATCCATTGGCCTGGTTAGTTTTCACATGCACTTATCCGGGGCCCTGGATAAACCGTGTATTGTTGTGGCTGGTGGCCGTGAACCTGTTTCGTTTACCAGGTACCCTGGCCATAGGTATCTTTCAACTGATGGATGTTTACCATGTTCGATTACGGCATGTTGGCATTGCGCGATTGAAACCTGTCATAACTTTGTAATTGATAATGTGACAGGACAGAAAGTTCCTCAATGTGTAAATATTATACAACCAGAAGAATTAACTCATGCTCTTAATCAATATTATATTGGCGGAAGACTCAAAAAAGGTGTTCCATCACAAAAGCCAAAGCTAAAGAATCATATCGTTGCTACTCCTCCAAAAAAAGAAGTAACGATTCCGATCGGTGCAAAAGCAAAGGGCCAGGCTGGTGAGCCAACCGTGAAACAGCCAATCAACACTTATGGTATGTCTTTTGGAGGAGGTTCTTTAACGGATAGAGATTGGGAATTTATAAGTCATACCATCAATGAATACAAGATCATTAGTGTCTTAGAATTTGGCGCTGGATTATCCACATTGTTATTTAATGATATTCCGGGCTTAAAAGTGATCACATTTGAAACTAATCAAGGATGGATTGACAAGATCCAGGCAATTAACCCAAAATGCGATATTCGGTTATGGAACGGGAAAGATGTTGTTATGAATCCCGAACATCCAGAAAACAAGTATAATTTTGATCTTGTGTTTGTCGATGGTCCGGCTGGCGATTTTGGCCGTGAATCCTCAACAGAATTCTCTGCTATCGTTTCAGATAAGGCTATTATTGTCCATGACGCGGGAAGAGAATGGGCAAAAAAGTACCAGGATAAGTTTATTGCCCCGGATTTTAACGGACCGATCAAGGGTGGCCATAGGTGCCATTTGTGGCTTAGAAAGAGAAAATCGGTCTATGAAAAAAATATCGTGGTCCCTAGTGAAGATTTAAAGAGCAAACCTGGCATTGTAGAGGCACTTTCCCCCATCGAAAAACCGGATAATCCTGGAATTGACCGTAAGTTCATTAAAGTTGTGTCAACCGCGAGGGGTTGGGGAGGGTGTGCGCGGTCTGTTACAACGATCATGAAATTGATGTTGAAGTCCGGTCATAAAGTCGAGTTTATCCCGTTTAGGAATTCAGTTGGAAGTAAAGAATACCAAGATTGTATTAAAAATGAGCTTCCTGGCCTTATTGTGACAGAGAATTATGATACCGTTCGTGAGTCGTGTGATGTCCTGTTTATGTACGCGGATGATTACGTGTGGGAATTTAATCAGACGTTTATGAATGATGTCTTTTCAGAGATAGGGGCAGAACGTAAAATCATGATGTTGAATTATCGGCGCGGGAATGTCGGACAGATCTCATGGACACGTGATTGGGATAAATACATGTTTCTTAACAGTACCCAGGAAAAAGAGCTTTTAAAAGTTCATCCTGGCGTAAAGACAAAAGTCTTGCCGCCATGCACAGACTTAACCGAGTTTTTTATGGTTAAGCCTGATTTTACTCACTTTGTTATTGTCCGGCACAGCTCTCAGGGAGATACGAAATTTGAGGATCCAACTATTGTATCTGATCAGATAGCTCAAATTCAGACAAGGCCTGATGTAGGTATTATGATGCTGCCGGGACCCAGCCTTGTTCAGTCCAATGATCGATTTATTAAAGTTCCTCGTACATCAAATCCTAATGTGATAGCCAAGTTTTTATCTGGTGGAAACTTATTTTGGTATTCGCTTCCTAAAGGGTACATGGACATGGGCCCGCGGGTTATCCTTGAAGCCATGGCCGCTGGCCTTCCTATCCTGGCTGATAACTGGGGTGGAGCCATTGATCGCGTGACTCCTGAATGTGGATGGTTATGTTCGACAAAAGAAGAACAGATCAAGATCATTCAAAATGTCACATTAAAAGAGTTAAAAGAAAAAGGAGGCGCGGCACGCGAACGCGCTCACAAAGAATTCGTTCCTGAACGATATCTTGAAGAGGTGATTAATGTCAAGTTATGAACAAAATAATTTTGGTGAGGTTATAACAGCTCACATCACATCGTTTAAGCCGGTGAATTGTGTTGAGCTTGGCGTTCTTGACGGGTATTCAACACTATCGATCGCGCGCGGGCTCTTAGAAAACGGACATGGGTATCTTAACGCGTACGATTTATTTGAAGATTATCCGTTTAAACATGGCATGAAAACTGAAGTTGAAAAGAAAATCAAAGACTTGGGGATCCCGCGGGGAAGCGTTGCGGTGTATATCCATAAACTTGACGCGTATGAAGCACATAACCAATACGCCAATAACACAGTTCATTTCTTACATGTAGACATCAGCAATACTGGAGAAACTGTTCGCCGGATCATGGAATCATGGGATCCTAAAATGGTCCAAGGCGGGATTATATTGTTTGAAGGTGGTACTGAAGAGAGGGACCAGGTTGATTGGATGATCCGGTATAACAAAGAACCTATTAAACCGGAGATTGAGAAGAATCCTATTATTAATGAAAAATATGTTTACGGGACATATTTAGATTTCCCGGGAATAACAGTCCTTTTAAAAAAGCGAGATTAACATGGTCACACAAGAAGAAATGAATTTTATTGAAAGCCGGTCGTGGTACCAGACGATCCAGTTTACTGATACGGTTCATTCTAAAGGATGTGACTGGTGCGGGGATCCCGCATGGAATAATATCAAGACATTTTTACCGAAAGATTTAACGGGGAAAAGGATCCTTGACCTTGGATGTAACTCTGGATTGTTTTGTGTTAAGTCCGCTTTATTAGGTGCTTCTGAAGTTGTTGGAGTTGATTGGCCAGGATGGCGGCCAGGCTGGGATTTTCAAGAGCAACAGCTGTTCGTCAAGATGTTCTTTGAAAAGAAATATAAACGTAGTTTGCCGATTGAGTACATCGCGGGGTACATGGAAGATTACGTAAACCGGAACGATATTGGTAAGTTTGATTATGTTTTGGCGATAGCGTCAATTTATTATACACGTGATCCGTTTAAAGTCGTTAAAGATATTTCTAAGATAACGAACAAAGTGATTGTTCGGTTACGTGATGAAAATATTATCAGCCGATTTAGACAACTCTTTCAACAATGTGGTTTTGTGGAAGAACGTGTTTTACATGAAGAATGGTCAATTAAGCTTAACCGTCCGGCAGATGATTTTTACCTTTATCTTTTTACAAAAGAAGAAGGGTGTAATTTGTTCCGGTATAAATTTGTTAATAGCCATAAAGATATCTGCGGATCGGATGATTTACTGAATATTTGGCAGCTCATGGATATCGTTGGGACCGAAATACCTATTGAATCGTATAGCCAGAAAATTTCATCGTCATTCATTACAGAAATTCCATTAAATAAGTTCCCGAGCCTGAAGAATCACCTTGGCGGGTTTGCTCGTTTAAAAGTTACTGATGAGATGCAAGAAGTTTATGACTGGAAAAGCCTTATTGAATCAATCGATGTCCGCGGGTTTTTGACACCTATCATTGTTGAAGAGATTTTAGTTGATGGCGTTAAACAATATATCGCGTTAGAAGGCCGCCATCGTTTATCCGCGGCAACGGCTATTGAGTCTTTTACGCTTGAATCTTTAATCCCGTGTGTTGTGGTGAAAGATGAGTTGAATAATGTTTAGTCAATCAGACACGTTAGCGTTAAAGACATACTGTCAATCAATAACGATTAAGCCTCGCCGGTTTGATCAACAGTCATTTAAACGTGAAGGTGTGTTCTTATGGTGTGACGATTGGGAGATCATTGAGATTTTAAAATATCTTTTTCATGGAAAAGAAGTGTATTACGGGGATCCCCCGCCAAACAGATTAAAGAATAATCCGTTATGGTCAAAAGAAGATATCGAGAAGAAAGCGGAATCGTTGATCGCGGAGTTCAAGACTTCCGACGCTATTATTGAGAATTTAAAACAAAGGAGAGATCTTAATGTCAGAACAGCATAAAGGATCACTTGAGACGTACGAATATATCGCGAAATGGATCGCGCCGGATTTCTTTTTTTCTAAGAATGATGTGTGGCATAGGTTCGGGATGTTAGGTGTATTCGGTGACTTTGTTCTTTCTTGCACGCCTGGCAATATTCTTGAAATAGGAACCGGTGAAAGTTCGATTTATTTAAGCCATTTGGCGAGGAAGTATAATCGGGCGATATACCATTGCGATATCGCTCCCAGTAAGATCATCAATCCATTGACCGTGGCGGGATACATGACACCGGCTGAGGAAAGGTTTACTGATCGGAAAGTGTATTATACCGGCCGTTCGACTTTGTTTATGGGACCGTCAGACGATATGTTTAAAGAATTAAACATTCTTCCTATCGCGTTAGGGTTTATTGACGGTGATCATATTTATGAACAGGTAAAAAAGGATTTTGAGAACCTTGTCCCGCTTGTTGTGGATAACGGGTATATCCTACTTCATGACACGTACCCGCCGGATGAATCGTATGTTGATGAGAACCGGTGCGGGACCGTGTATAAATTGAGACAAGAGATCGAGAAGGATCCGAGGTTTGATTGTATCACGCTCTCGCGCGGGTGCGCTATGGGTGTGGGTTTAACCATTGTCAGAAAGAAACCGGCGGTAAGGGAATATTTTAATGAATAAAAAATTACTCATGAAAAAATGGGCTGGTCTTACTCCATGGGAAGAGAATTGGGGCGATGGTATGGAGACACGCGGGAAAGACGGACAGAGCTGGTACGACTTATCGATCAATGTCAACTCATTGCCGTGTGAGCCAGAGGTAGCTGTGATCGTTACTGCTTGGTTTGGCCAGCTTAAATGGTTAAAGGCCACACTAGAAAGTTATCGTAAAAGCGGCGCGTTTGTGATCCTGGCTTATGACAACCCGTTTTATCCATGGATGACGCCAACGTACCAGGACATTTTAAGGTGTATGCCGAATATGTCGCATTATATTCTGGCTAACGCGTTTGTAATGAAACACATCACGGCTGATGGTGATAAACGTAACGGGTGGTTCTGGAATATGCGCTACGCCCAGGGGATCGTTAAACAGTTTAATAACATCAAATATGTTTATCACACAAACGGTGATTGTATTTGTGACCGGCCAGAAGGGTTTAAAGATCTGATTAATTTATTGGGTGACAATGAGGTTGTTGCTGGCCAAAGCAACGGGGACACGCTGCATACTGCGGCTGTGTTTTACAAAGTGGGTGCGTTCCACTCTGTATTCGATCGTATGGCCGAGATCATGCGTGTCCCTGTCATTGGATCCCATAGTCCGGAAGTCATGTTGAGGGATGTGGTAAATGAGTTAGGAATTAAGGTCATACCGGTACCTGAACAGCCGATCGATCCGCATGACGGAAGTATTGACATGTATTCGCGGTACGACAACGATTCGACGTGGAAGAAGTTACTGGGGTATAAAAACCTTTTCGCGATCTATGAAACTCTTGGGAATGAAGGAAAAGAGTTGATGCTGATGAAGCCGTACGTCGATATGTATCTTGATTGTCTTTACTTTAGCGGAGAAGAAAAAGAGACGATTTGTCAGTATTGGCTTACGGGTGATCGACGGTACTTATACATGTTCTGGGACCGATGGGAAGATTCCGACTATAACCGGCTTTACTATACGATTGATCATTACGGAAATGATCCGATTTATGATCGTTAAGATTAAGTGGAATGGATCAGATTGGTTAATCAATAAACTGTTTTTAATCATAGGGAGGTGGATCATGTATCGATTAGTCAAGATGTTTGATAAGACCTTGTTAACGGAAAGCGGAGAAGTTGTCCAGAGATTTTTTAATTTAACGGATATTCTCGTCGAGACTGATAAAGCGTTTTATAAACTCGAAAAGATCGTCTAATGGCTGATTTAAGTCTTGTTCCTATTGATGATCTTTTAAAAGAGGTTGAAAGCCGGTGTAATGAGTTTGTTTGTGCCTATACACCCAATGAGTTTGATACGAAGAAAGAAACTCAGTTTTATTATGGGAAAGGTTCGTGGCACATAGCGTGTTCTTTAACGAATGTTTTAAATAATGACGTTTTAAATAACTGGAACGGCGAGCTGAAAACTTTACAACGAATTAATGGAGAGGAAATCTAATGGGAGTTACAAGAGAGGATTTTATTAGAAGCGGCCGGTATTTAGAAATGCCTGATGCTGAATGGGAAGTTGAATTAGCGGCAAGAAAGGCGGTTGTTGGGAGTTATATGGCCAATGATTCCTGGGCTCCTAAGATCAAACTTCCGGTGCTTATCCTACTAATTTCACATTCGGCACAACGATGTTATCTTGGCGGGTCGATAAAAACACATAAGAAACTGGGGTACTGGTTGGCTGTGTGTTACGACAATTTCATTGATCCAAAAGAGCCATCTTTGGATTGGAACCAATGGATGCCGCCAAAGGACATGATGGATGATATTGACACTTTTATGATCACTCATCATCAGACTTGGGGAGGTGTGAGTTATCCGTTTATGTGGAGTCTTAAAATATCGTCTGGGTTAGCTCAACATTTTGAGTATGTGTACTGTATAAACGGTGATTGCATTATTGAGAAGCCGGAAGGGTTTCCTGAATTATTAGCTAAATTGGGGGATGCGGACATCATGTCGTCTGGCCCGGCGTTGGAACGCGAAATAGGGACCGCGGGGTTGTTGATGAGGTCATCTGCTTTTTTGAAGATTGGGAAACATTTAATTGATCACGTTGTCCCGTTTGAAGAATATGAGAAGTCAACACAGGATTTCGGGAATACAGAAGGCCGGATGGCAGTTGCCGTACGTGATCTTGGATTAAAACAGGTGATCGTAGATCCCCCGTATAACGAACAGTTTCACAAGCCGGGAATAGGATATTGGGCCAAGACGATTGGATTTAGACATATTCACGGAGAACATAATTACGCGTACCGGTATAAAGCGATCCCGCCTCCTCCGGAATATTTCGATCCACGTTTCATGGGGGATGAATATAACCGTATTAAAGAATACTGGGAAACAAAGGACATGAAAATTCTTGAAAACTGGTGGGCTAAAGATTAGGAAGTGAGATTAACTTTATGGCCGAACTCTTAGTAAGGGCGCAGAAACATTGGATGGATGATTTAAAGCAAGAGGACGTTGATAAGATGACGGCCATTGAGAAGGAGCATTATGAAGCACGTTGTCAAATTGGCGATGTTGTTGCTGTCCGTCCAGATGGATGGAAGTGGGGGAAGTTGGAGTGTCCGCCGGAGTTTGTGATTGTTAAAATTCCAGATATGAAAGTTGAAGATGCCGAACATTTTAATAAACAACTAAATGAAGTCGTTACTGAAAGCGGTAAGGAACGTCTTAAAATGGTTCGGTTTAGAAAATACGCTTTACCAAAAACAGATATTGAAACAGCTAAAACATCGGCACAAAGTATTTCATTAACTGAATCAAGTTTAGCTTTAAAAACAGTTACAAAAACAGGTTTATCGACGGAAGTTAGCCAACCGAAAACAGGGATAAAATAATGGCTGTAACTCATACAGTTGACCCAGATGGCGCACATGATTTCACATCGCTCAATGCGTGTATAAATCACATTGAAGCGAGTCATGCGACATTGGATGATAGATATGATGTTGTGATTAGCGGGACATGGTCAAGTGCTGACGGATACACAGCTGTTCATAACGTAACTGAAACAGCGGCGTATTATTTAAACATATATACAGATTCAGGATGCCGTCATGCGGGAGTATGGTCGGATAGCAAGTATCGGATTGTAGTAGATGATGGTTATGGTTCTGCTTTTGGAGTTTATACAAAATATTCAAGAGTTACGGGGATACAAGTAAGAAATACATCAACGAATGATTACAATTATAATTGTGCTTTATATACTCCAGTACAAGACAATGGCGACCCAAGATTCGATAAAATGATTGTTCGGGGAGGGTGTTATGGTGGTCTTGGCCAAGGAGATTCTTATTTTAGAGTTACTAATTCTGTTTTTGTTTCCGCTGGTCGGGAAGCATTGGCTCTGGGTGGTAGATGGGGAGGTTCTGATAGGTGTGTTGTTTATAATTGCGTAATGGTTTACACGGGTACTGGGAGTTATAGTGCGTGTGGTGCGGCATCATACGATTGTGATTTTAAGAATTGTTATGCGGCTTGTCCTAATACGGCGACAAATGCGTATGGTGCTCATGTTATTGACACAACTTGTGCTTCTGATGATGGTTCAAATACCACTGCAACCGTAGCATATACAACATCTACATTCACCAACGTCACCGCCGGAAGTGAAAACTTTCATTTAGTTTCTGGTTCATCTTTAATCGACGCCGGAACGGATTTATCAGCAGTATTTCTTGACGACATCGACGGAGTAACTCGAACAGGTACATGGGACATCGGTGCGGATGAGTATGTGGCGAGTGGGTCATCCAGTTCGTCATCATGCCGGTCATCTAGTTCGTCATCGTCATGCCGGTCCAGCTCATCAAGTTGCCGGTCATCCAGCTCGTCATCATCATGCCGATCGTCATCTAGTTCATCATCATGCCGGTCATCCAGTTCATGCCGGTCATCCAGTTCGTCATCATGCCGGTCATCCAGTTCATCGTCGTCATGTAGATCATCTAGCTCATCAAGTTGCCGGTCATCCAGTTCGTCATCATGCCGGTCATCTAGTTCGTCATCGTCATGCCGGTCCTCATCGAGCTCTTCATTTTCTTTATCATCCAATACGCCTGGAAATGATCAATATGCGATTTTACTTCTCCATGGTGATGGTGATGATACGTCCCAAACAATCGTTGATTCATCGAATACTACTAAAACGGTCACGGCGCGCGGTACTGCTCAAATTGATACTGCGCAATCGGTATTTAATCAATCTATTCTTTTAGATGGAAACAGCGATTATTTAGAAATAACCAATCATTCTGATTTTGCGTTAGGTTCAGGGGATTGGACGTATGAATGTCGTGTGCGATGGGCTGCGGCTCCTTCAGTAAATACACTATTTTATCAACATTATACCGACGGAGTGAATTCTTGTAATATCTTAATGTCGCCTGTTGGCGCTGGCGATCATAGACTTAGAATTTATCGTTATGATGGCGGAGTAAATACAATCAATTTTTCTGTTGTCGCCACAAATGATTTTGTGGCTAATCAATGGTACCACATTGTTTTTGTAAAAACGGGCGGTACAATTAAATGTTTTGTTGATGGTGTTCAGCAAGGATCTGATTATTCAAGCTCACAGAATTGGGTAGCGTTCGATAGTAATATTTATATTGGATATTCCGTACAAGATTCAAATTGGTACCATAACGGATGGTTTGATGAGGTCAGGATTTCACGCGTTGCTCGCTGGACGTCTAACTTTACTCCTCCGACGTATCCATACGGGACATATATTTCATCAAGTTCATCTAGTTCGTCAAGTTCGTGTCGATCGAGTTCATCATCAAGCTCATGCCGGTCATCCAGCTCATCCAGTTGTCGGTCGTCTAGTTCGTGCCGGTCATCCAGCTCGTCATCGTCATGTCGATCGAGTTCGTCATCATGCCGGTCATCCAGTTCGTCAAGCTGCCGGTCGTCCAGCTCATCAAGTTGTCGGTCATCTAGCTCGTGCCGGTCATCGAGTTCGTCATCGTGCCGGTCATCCAGTTCGTCATCGTGCCGGTCATCCAGCTCATCAAGTTGTCGGTCATCTAGCTCATCGTCGTCATGCCGATCGTCAAGTTCAAGTTCATGTCGATCGTCGAGTTCAAGTTCATCATCGATTCAATCTGTTTCGTCATCCAGTTCATGCCGGTCATCGAGTTCGTCATCGTCATGCCGATCGAGTTCGTCATCGTCAAGCTGCCGGTCATCCAGTTCGTGCCGGTCGTCATCGTCCAGCTCAAGTGCGTTTTATTGGAGAGATCGATCTGAAAATTCCGGGTCTTTTACTGATAGATCAAAAAATTCTGGGGCATGGATAGATCGAACCGAAAATGCCGGGTCTTTTACTGATAATCAAGAGTCATTCGCCACATAAGGAGGGTATTATGACTTTAGCTAATTTCAAAACTTACGTAAAACAAGTGTTTAAACGGACCGATAAGGACACGGAAATCGTCCAGGCGTACAATGACATGATTATGTGGGTATCAAGCTACATGCCTCATGCCGGATATAAATATCAGTCGTATATTTACACAGTATCAGGGACACCGGATTACCCGTTGCCAAGTGACTTGATTTATTTAATTCATCCCGTTCGATTACTCGAAGGATCAGGTGCTAATGATAGTGGGTATCCGATGAATTTAATCAGTAAACAACAGTATGACATTAAAGAACCTAACCCGCGAAGGACATCGCCATCAACAGGAAAACCGGTTGATTATACGATCTTTTCTCGATCGATTTTGCCAAGCCCAATCCCTAATAAATCAACATATTTATTAGAGATCGACTGGACTAAACGGCCGGTTTCTCAAAGTGGGGATTCGGATGTTACATATTTAGGGTCCGAGTGGGATGAAGTTTTACGACATGGGACACTTGAACGGTTATATGAAATGCTTGAATTATTTGATGAATCTGATCATTGGGCATCTAAATACCGGAATCAAGAAGGTTCACCGATTGGAATGTGTAAAAAATTGTTTGATATTGAACGTGATCGCGAAGTTCCGGCGATCGGACAAGTAAAAGCTAATATTTTATAAGGAGGATTCAATGGGTAATATCAATATTGCGCACGTAGAAACATGGGATGAAACAAAACCATCGGGGACCAGGGACCGGTCGTTAGGTGATGATGATATACGTGAATTTAAACGGTCTATTCGTGAACGGTTATCGATCGATCATAACGCCGTTGAAGATGAATCCGGGGACGCTAATATCGGGACACATAAAAAGATCACTTTAGCTGAAACACAGGTTTCTGATCCAACAGCGTATGACGACTGCGGGTATTTATATATTAAAGAGGTGTCCGGAATCAAAGAATTGTTTTGGGAAGATTCGGATGGTAATGTCGTTCAATTAACGTCCGGCGGTAAATTAACTTCCTTGGGTTCACAAGGGTTTAGAACAGGAGATAAACTTTTATCGTCAAACACGGATACTCCTACGGGATGGACAGATCAATCCGCAACGTACACGGATAATTTTATCCGTATTAGTTCAGGGACACCGCTTACCAGCGGAGGATCAAATACCCATAATCATGGCGCGGCAACGGGAAGCACGACATTAACAGCGGCACAAAGCGGTTTACCGGCGCACAGTCATACTTTTAAATCTGAAGCAAGTAGTAATACTGGTGTTGTTGGCGATAACGCCAGAACCGTTGATTCTTCAACTGGAACAGGATCAACCAATGCGTCATCGGCGGCAAACGCTTCTGAAGGACATACTCATAGTGTTGCCAGCGCGGATAATATTCCTGTTTATATTCAGTTGAAAATGTATAGCAAAAACTAAACGAAAGGACCAAAAAGCCATGGAGCAAAGTCCAGCAATACGGTCAAATGATAATTTACCGGATACAACGCCGGGGATCGGAATGGCCGGTTTAGTGTTATGTCCGTATTTTAAAGGCGCGTGTATGAAACAAGGATGTGAAATGTGGGTTACGTTAACGTATGTAGATAAAAAGGTTGGCCGGTGTAGTTTCGCCTGGCAATCAATTATTAAGACTGAACTTCGTGAATCTGTTGATAAATTAACGAAAGTTATTTCTTCGTTAATCAAAAAGGAGTAGTCAATGCCGCTATTACGAAAAGGTGTTCTTATTCCGGTTAAAGGTGTGGATTTTTCTCAGCCAGCAACCTTTATTGATGATCGAGCTGGTTTTCCTCAGAACGTACGGTTTTTTCGTAATGAATTACGTAAACGGCCTGGGAAAACATTGTTTGGATCCGCGGTTGCTGACGCGACTCAAATTATGGGTATGGGGTTACTTGAAACAAATTCCCTTTTAAAGTATGCCGTTCGAGCGTCAAAGACAAAACTTGAAAAATATAACTCTTCAACGTCGGCGTGGGAGTCAATCGCTAACACGTCATTTACCGGAGGAGACGAAGATTTCTTTTCATTTGCGAACGTCACGGAAAGCAGTTTATTGATCATTACGAATTTCATTGACAGGATCCGGAAATGGACTGGATCAGGGACCAACTCTTTGTTATTAGGCAATCCGCCAAAGGCAAAATATTGCACGTATTTATCTCCTTATCTTTTATTAGCGTATACGGATGATGGATCCAGTATTAAACCATGGGAAATTGCCTGGTGCGATACAGATAACCCTGAAGTGTGGTCCGGTGGAAATTCAGGATCTTCTTTACTTAGCCGCGAACCTTCGCCAATTCAAAACATCGCTAAGTTGAATGAATATGTTGTTGGATATAAAAAAGATTCTTTATGGCTTGGCCGTAAAGTTGAGACTTCAGATGTTTTTCAATTTGACTGTCTTAAAACCGGGATCGGGTTAGCAGCTCCCAGGGCATTTGCTGATGCTAAAGGGTACCATTATTTTATGTCACTGAACGATATCCATGTATGGAACGGTATACAGGAAGAGTCGATCGGCGGACCTGTTAAGGACCAAATATTTTCACGTATTGATCGGGGTAAGATTAACCGTTGTTTTGCTGTTCATGTCCAGGAACTTGATGAGGTCTGGTTCTTTGTTGTTATCACAGGAAACAACTGGCCAACGGAAATATGGAAATATAATTATCGAACGGGGTTTTGGTATTATGACACGTGCAGCGAATTAACCTCCGCATTAAAATATGAACGTGTTAGTGGACAGAGCTGGAATGACGATACACCCGGATCCTGGGATGAAGCTGGTGATGTTTGGGATTCCGGTGTCATTACTCAATCGTGGGAAGATATCTTGTTTGGTGACGTTAATGGCCAATGCCTTAAACTGGACTATAACACAACAAATGATAATGGTGTTGCCGTTGATTCAAGATTCACGACAAAAGATTATATTGGCGATACGTTAGAGTTTAATAAACGGTGGTTACAGTTAGATGTGTGGGCTCGTGGACCAGGGAAATTGTATGTAGATTATTCGGTCGATGAAGGTGAAACTTGGGTCAATATCCCTTATTCTTCCAGTACAGCTTACATAGACATGGGAAGTTTGTACGTTCATTATAATTTGTATTTTGATGTTTTATCTCCCCAAATCCGCTTCCGGTTCAGAAACGCTGAATCAGGTGAAGTCTTTTATATTCGGAATTTTTATCCTTACTATTTACCTAAAGAGCAAAGGAGATAACCGTGGAAGATAATGAACAGAGAGACGTAAATCAACGGGAGGTGGACTTCAGAGTGTTCATGTCTGAAACTATTATTTATCGTCAGGTCCAAACAAAAAAGCTAGATGAATTGATCTCTGAAGTTTCGGTATTATCTGAAAAGATCAACGCGTTACCATGCAAAGAACGGGCTGGAATATACGTAAACATTAACGATAAAATCACCGCTTATAGTGATCAGGTAAGAACACTATGGGTCTTTGTGACAGCGATCATTTTGTCGTTAGTGGGGACTATCATTGTTCATTTTTTTCATCGTCCACTTTAACTTTTAACCAGGAGGGTATTATGAAATTTTTAAAATGGTTCGCGGCAATCTTAGTTACTTTAATTGGGTTTGGCGAGGTTATTTTAAAGTTCTTAAAAGAGCTTGTCACATTGATCATTGACATTCTGTTTCCGATCATTCCCATTGAGAAGTTCAAGGTCATTGTCAATAATGTCCGAGCGTGGATTGATGTCGCGTATGATTGGCTTAGTAAAAACAAAGAACAAATGTTGAAGTTTTTAAACCTTTTAATATAGAGGTGTCACATGGAATGGTTACGGATCTGTGTGTCAAATTTTATTGGATGGGTGGTCCGCGTTATAGGAGGGTTTATTCCTATCGATAAACCGGTGGGGGAATGGTTGGGGAAAATCATCTGGGTCATGGGCTTAGTTCTTATTTTTAACTTTTTATCGGCTAAATTCACGGGTCCGCAAAACAAGAATAATATTAAACAAACAGCGGAAAACATTACGAACGTCTATCATCAGGAGAATCCAAAAGCCACGTTCGGATGCGCGAGTATCCGTGTTCAAGAATATTACGGCAAAAAACCTATGGTCCAGCAACCTGTTAATCAGATATTAAAAAAATAATATGCCGGAATTAACTGAAAAAAAACTTGTTGCTTTTATGAAGTGTTTGTTTTGTGGGTTCTGTTTTCAAGTGGTGTACGAAAGAAATGAAGTTAAGGGCCATGTTATTTGTCCGTCCTGTGAAAAGAACAATGATAGTCAAAAAGCTGTGGAGTTCGCTAGAAAGGATTGTTTCTGATGATCATAATTAAAATTATAATAATTCTTATTTGCGCTGGGTTGTGGAGGTTAGGAGGATGGGACAAAGCTAAATGGTCAGGGTATCGTGATGTCATGATCCCGGTAACGTTGTTTTTTTATTATTTGTTTACGTGCAATATTCTGATTGCGTTTTTAACGTGTGGCGCGGCGAACAGTATTCGTATGGGGTATGGAGCGTGGGATCCTGAACATGACGATAAACCGTCATGGCTGGCCAGTATTACTCATGATCGGGAAGGATGGAAAATAAGGATGATTTATGGAGCGATTACTTCTTTTGCGATTGGATTGTTTCCGATGTTGTATTCGATCATCGTTGACCATCATTTGATATCACTTTTGGTTTTTGCTGGATATGTTATTGGAAATACAGGCCTTGAATTTTTATTAACCAAATATAAAGCCAAAGATATCGTGCATGAACCTTTGGTTGGAGCTGGACGGGCGGTCATTGTTTTATGCAAATAAGATCTAGGGTTAATACAGGAAAACCAGAGAGTAATTTCGATAAATCTTTGGTCCAAGAGCTTTTAAGTTATTCGTATGAGTTAGCCACTCTTTTAAACGGCGGGTTAAAATTTTCAGATAATTTTAACGCTCAAATCATACCAATAGCTGATTCCGGCAATGCCGATAGTGAGAACACGGTCGCTCATACATTAAAAAGAGTACCGACAGGATTTCTTATAATTAAGATTAACAAAGCCGGTATTGTTTATGATTCCGGTACGTCATGGACAACAACGAATATCTATGTGAAGTGTAATGTCGCGAATTGCGCGATCACACTTCTGGTATTCTAAGGAGGATCCTATGTTATCAGCATTTTTAGCGGCCGCTCCCGCCCTTGCAAATATTGTCGGAGGTTTATTCGGCAAAAATACAGAGGAAGGTGAAACGGTCACAATGGAACAACTTATGCCGGATTGGCAAAAAGCAACCGGTGAACAGTTGTCTCAATGGGTACAGCAATATTTAAAGAATTATGCCCCTGGCCAAGCGTATAACGGGAAATTCACCGCCGGTGCAACTGGAATTGAAACACAAGGATTAGATCAGTTACAGAATCTGATGAACACACCGGCCACAGGAGACCTTTTTTCTGCCGGTAAACAGCAAGTCCTTGATACATTAGGAGGACGATACGCTAATCCGAACGAATCGCCATGGATAAAGTCAATGATCAATTTATCCAAACAGAACCTTAGCGATCAAATAACCTCATCAAGACGTCAAGCTGGCGCTCGGGGTAATTATTATTCTAAGTCAGCGATCTCCGATGAAAGCGATCTGAATGAACGCACATTGAATAATCTTAACGCTGTTATTGGCGATTTCATGAATACTGAACGCGGAAGACAATTTAGCGCTGTTCCTATCGCTCAGTCTATGGACCAATATTCAACACTCACAGCTCCGTTAGCCAAGATCCAGGCGTCTCAGTCTCTTGGCAATCTAATGAGGACCATTGAGCAATCTGATCTTGAAAGTCAATATCAAGATTATCTGAATCAAAGAAAAGAGCTTTCAGCGTTACCGAATACAGCGCAAAATATGTATAGCACATCGTCGCAATATGGTGTTCCTAGCTGGCAAATGCCGGATGTCCAACAAACAAATACATTCGGAAACATCATGGATGTGATCACTAAACTCAACACAAGCGCGTTAGGTGAAAAAGGGAATATTTGGGATAAACTGTCAAAGATGATCCAAGGTCCACAAGCAAAATAGGAGGGTTCCATGTCGGGATTTGAATCTGTGATGGAAAGGTTAGGTGCTGTCCCCAAGGGATCCACTCCAAAAGCTGTTATTGAAGAGGGTGGTGAACCTGGCTATTATCAAACGGATCCGATGAGTACGTTGGTCCGTGGAATAACGAATTTTCAGCGTACTCAACAGATGGAAGGTGAAAAAAAACAAAAGAAAGTCAAAGATAAAGTTGATATGTATAAGACTCTCCGGGAAGCTGGATATGATCCTAAACGCGCATTTGAATCCGTCATGAAAGGGGATATGGTTGAACCGTCCCAGGAAGATACTACATTGGCAAAACCAAAAGCGCAGAGTAATTATTCACTTCTTAAAACAAGGATCCTTGAAAAGATCGCTAATGGCGAATCGTTGACTTCTGGTGAACAGAAGATTTATGACGATATTTTAACGCGAGACAAGGCAAAAGGGACTAAACAGCCCGGATCGTCAGAAATTAATAATATTCTTAATCCAGAAAAACCTGTTAAACCTGAAAAACCGGAGAAACCTGTTAAGTCAGAAAAATCAGATAAGGATGAAATGATAGCTGTTATTTCTCCGACGGGCGTTAAAGGAAAAATACCGAAAGCTAACTTAGAAAAGGCTTTGAAGAAAGGGTATAAAAGGCAATAACTATGGACAATGAATTAGGGTTTGTTCAAGATGAAGATATTGGTTTTGTTGAAGAAGTTCAACAAAATGATGATTTAGGATTTGTGGGTGATCCTGTTCCGGACATTCAACCTGTGAATATCGGTCCCACTCCTGATGATTTTGAACAGTTATTAAAAAATGAGAAAGAGCGGAAAGCAATACAAATTCAAGCCGCGAGGAATAAGATCTTGGCCGCGCAAGCCCAGGCATCGGATCCTAGAACATGGACTCTTGAAAAAACCCAACAGCATTTTAAAGATAATCCTCCTCAAACGATTCAGGAAGAAGCGTTTCGTGATGTCCTCATCAAAGAGAAAAAAGACAAGATCAATGGGATTGTCGATTCTTTAACAGGAAAAGGTGATCAGCTTATCGCTGCTCCTGAAAAAAATGTCTTTGGTAAGATGAAAGATAAAATCGTGCGGACCCTTGGAGATATTGGCATCATTGAATCTCCGGAGTTTCGACAAGCAAAATCATTTAACGCTTTAGCGTTAGCTAAAGTCAATAACCTTGATCCGGTTGAAGTTGAAAAAAATTATGAAGATTATTTTTTTAATCCGAAGTATACCGGTATGCTCCATACCGCAAAACCAGAAGAGATTTTAAATGCTGCTATGACACCGGCGGTGATTGCTGGGTTAGTGACAGCGCCTCAAGTTGTTATTCCTACTCTGGCCGCGTTTGGGATCCTTGATGTTGTATTGCCGGTTGATAAATGGATCAAACAATCAAATTTGACACCAGAAGCGCGATCCGCTGTCCGATTAATTGATTTTGCTGTTAAGGGTATGGCCGCGGGTGGTGCCGGAGTTAAGGTTAGTCGGTTAGCTGAAAGCAAGATCCCCGGACTTAAAGGATATGCTGATTTTTGGCATGGGATTATGGGAGAGACTCCGCCAGAAGTTAAAGCACCAGAAGTTAAAGCTGAAAAGCCTGTTACTCCTACGCAAGAGGCTAAACCGGTTGAAGAAACTCAACCGGTAATTGTTCAAGCTAGTGAACCTTTAGAGAGTAATGTTTCTATTCCAAAAGATAAAAATGAAATCATTAAAGGTGATTTAGGATTGGTCAATGGCAGATCCGTGAGCGTTCATGAGATAACCGGAGATACCGCGAAAGTGGTGTCCGCTGGTGGAAAAGAAGAAATCATACCAGTTAAAGATATCCAAAAAGTTGTTGGTGAGGATGTGGCGAACCTTCCGGAAGTCGTTGCCGCGCGCAAACGCGCTATGGAGATCCCTGAAACGTATACGATTAATACACCTCAACGAAACTTGATGAGGGATAAGTTAACGAACGAATTTTATGGTACAGGCGCGCAAAATAAAAATCGTAGAGTTGATATTGTTCTTGGTCCCCCGGCCGCTGGAAAAGGGCAAGTGGTTGACATATTGGCAAAAGAACATGGATCCATGATAATTGATAATGATTTAATCAAAGAAAAACTTCCTGAATATGAGAATGGAGTTGGCGCGGCCGCTGTCCATAAAGAGTCAGCGGATATTATTGAACCGAAAATAATTAATATGGCTACATGGGAAGGTGACAATATAGTTATCCCGCGATTAGGAAAAAATGCAACTAAGATTGATACGATGATCATGGAGTTTAAAAAAGACGGATATTCCGTTTATCTACATCGAGTTGATTTACCCGTCGAGAAAGCGATGCAAAGAACGGTAAACAGATTTATTGAACGCGGAAGATTTGTGGATCCGTTGTACGTTAAAGAAGTGGGATTGACACCAATTAAAACTTTTGATATACTTAAATTGCGAGAGGAGGTAAGTGGATATGATGTCAGATCCACAGATGTCCAAAAAGGACAATCCCCAAAAATCATCGAAGACTCTAGTGCAGTTGCACATGGAGAACGAGGATTACAGCGAGGACGCAGCACTGAAGGGATTGAAAGGATTCCAGGAGAGAATCAACCGGGGCGAAATACCTCCGAATTGGCCCAAGGACAAACCGCTTCCCAAACCGCAGAAATAGACTTTCCATCGAGCGTTGAGAAGTCGTATGACGCGCTCAAACCTGAAGAACAAGCCAGACTTAACCTTGAATTAGATGATATCCGTAAAACCCCTGAAGGGAACCTTTTTGTTGCTATCCGCAAATTAGGAGGGATATCTCCGTACGAAACGACCGGGACAAAAACCGGGACAAAGTTCATGGCGGAAGAGTTAAAATCCATTCCCGCATTTCTCAAAAATAAATCTTCTAAACACACACTTGATACGATCGTTGGCGAGTTAAAAGATTACGGATGGACGTTTGAAGATAGCCGTGATCTAATGGCCGCTATCCAAACTCAAGCCCAACATCCTCAGCAAAAAGTCAATCGCGCGGAGTTGCAGCGCATTATTAAAGAGGCGGAAAAAAACCAGAAACTTCAAAAATCTATTGAAGACAGTTTTAAAAAACGCCGGAAGTTTATCCAGACGGTTAAGAGCGCTGATAAGACAGCTCCGGAAGTAGCTCAAGCGATCGAGAGTAAGTATACGCCTATCAAGAACGCTGAAACATTAAAAGAAGCTCAAGATTTTGTTTCTTCAAATTATGATGATGCTGTTCGGTTAATTGAAGAGCCGGGGACGCCGACGGCATTATCGAACGCGATATCTATCGTTATGGTTGATAAGGCCCAGGCAGAAGGACGGTACCAGGACGCGATACGATGGGTTGAACAAACAGCGGAAAAACAGACATCTTTGGGCCAGGCTATTCAAGCCTTGTCGATGTACGAACGTTTGACACCGGAAGGAATTCTTCAATACGCCGAAAAGGTCATGCGTCAAGCTCGACGGAATGTTAAACAAAAAGAACGAATAACATATTTTGAGCGCGTATCTAAAACATTAAAAGAACAACAAGATGTTGATAAACTGGCTGAAAAGTTAGAAATCCCCCATATATCCGAGATCCTGGCCGGTGAGTTGAGACGTATGGCCGAGAATATCCAGACTATGCCGGAAGGCCGAGAAAAGAAGATCGAGACGGCAATGATGTTAAAAAAGATATCTGATCAGGTCCCCCGATCGTTAGGCCGGAAGATATCAATGATTCAAACGATTGCGCAGTTGTGGAATCCAAAGACGTGGATCCGGAATGTGCTGGGTAATGCCGGTTTTATGGGTGTTGAAAATATTGCTGAATCGTTCGCGACTGTATTGGATATGGGGGTTGCTTTAAAAACACATAAACGTACGGTGACGTTACCTGTCCCTGGTGAACAAGCAAAAGGATTTTCTCAAGGATTGAAAGAGGGTACTGAAGAAGCGTTAAAAGGTGTCAATCTTAGAGATATGGGCCAGCGGTTTGATCTCCCGCGTAACGGAGTATTTGATACCGGCGTTCTTGGCGCGTTGGAAAAGAGTTTAGGTGTTGCGTTACGCGCGACGGACCAGGCGTTTTATCAAGCGGCGTATAACCAAAGTTTACGTCAGCAAACACGTCTTGCCGGAATTGAAGAACCAACGGCGGAAATGATAGAAAGAGCGCATCTTGAAGGATTATACAGAACCTTCCAGGATGACAACGTGATCAGTCAGCTTTTCGTAAACCTCAAACGCGCATTAAATCTGAATAGGGATTTTGGGTTAGGAGATATTGTGTTGAAGTATCCAAAAACGCCAGGGAACCTTTTAGCCCGAGGGATAGAATATTCTCTTTTTGGATTTATAAAATCAATTTATTTATTAGGAAAACCATTAGTAGGTTATAAATTTGAGCAAGAGAATTTTGTGAGATCGACATCCCGTGCCTTAACAGGATCCTCGTTGTTAGTGGGTACCGGCGCGATCATGGCACAGCTTGGACTCATTTCAGGTAAACGACCAAAAGACAGAGATCTTCAGGCTACTCAAAAGGCCGCGGGGATAAGTGAGTATCAGGTCAACACATCCGCGTTGAAGAGGTTTGTGTCTTCCGGAATGGATCCGGACATGGCCAAGATGCGGGAAGATGATGTCCTGGTAAATTACGATTGGTTCCTCCCCTCGTCAATAGGTTTGGCGTTAGGCGCGAATATGGTTCTTGCTCCGGACAATAATCTTGTTGATAGGACACTTAACTTGGCGGATCGCGTTATGGAAGCGTCAGAGACATTGGCTGAGCAGCCGGTTGTCCGCGGGGTTCGTGTGTTGACCGGTAAACAGAATTTGAGTGAGGGGATATCCGACACGTTTAAAGATATTCCAGCGAGTTTTGTCCCGACGTTACTCAACCAGGTCCGGCAGTTGACGGATAACACGTCAAGAAATTTGAAGGACCCGAACTTTTTTGAAGAGGTGAAAAAGAAGGTCCAGTACCGGATCCCTGGACTATCAAAAAACCTTCCTCCGGTGATTACGACACTTGGGAAAGAAAAAGAAATGTATCAGATGGGAAGTAACAACCCTTTTAATGTATTTTTAAATCCATCGTTTGTGAGTGTGTATAAACCTGATCCGGTATCTCAAATGGTGTTAGAGCTGTACGAATCAACAGGAGAAACGATCCAGTTTCCTCGCGTGGCCCAGGCAAAGATAAAGCTGGGTGACAAGTATCCGATCGAATTGACACCGGATAAGTACACGGAGTTTCAGAAGTATATTGGGACAAGGACAAATATCCTCTTCAGCCGGTTGAGAGATAATGAAGAGTTTATGAATCTCGATGATGAGTTAAAAGCTAAAAAACTTCAAGGATATCTTACTGATATTGCGACAGCTGGAAAGATAGAGGTTCTTGGATATACTCCCAAACATGTATTAAAGGATGTTGGTGAGATAATTAAACAAATTGGGATAAACAAAAAGAATATTGACTCTTCTAATATATCTATTAAAATAGACGAAGACATTGGATTTGTGCCAGGAGAGTAAATGAAGATAAAAGAGATTTTTGCTTTAATTGTTTCGATCATTATGATCGCTTTCAGTATTTATCTCTTTTTTTGGTATTTTGGTTTTTGGACAAGTATATTATTGATTGCTGGAACAATGTATTTTACTTATTGCCAAAGCAAGCTTCATCCTCCTAAAGAAAAATCCAAATAAAGGTAAATAGTCATTTTTTGACCTAGAAGGCCATTTTAAGGCTTGAATTTATTTTAATGTGGTTTTTATAGTTTAATTTACGATCGCGCAGCCACGTTGAAATTCATAGGGTAAAAGTCCTGTTTTAAAAAGGGTGTCAGACCGTAGTTAAACTGTAGTCTTTTTATTATTATTCTATATCCTGATATATCCTAATATATCCCGTAAGTTTTAGATGGTTTCCGACGGAAAAACACCATTTTTAAGTGAAGTGAACACGTTTTGGAGAGGTGGCAGAGTGGCTGAATGCAACTGCCTGCTAAGTGGTGATTTTACGAGTGAATGTGGTTAGAAATGTAGTTAAAAATCTATAAATCTAAAACTTTAATTTCATAATGGCTTGTTGTATGTGGTCGTCTGATAAGTGCATATAAATTTGTGTTGTCGTTATCCTCGCATGTCCCATCAATCTTGCCACAGTTCCAATATCCGTTCCCGCAATGACCAACTGGCTGGCGAACGTATGCCGAAATGTGTAAAGATCAATGTCCTGAATATTGGTTAAATCCTTTAATTCTTTAAACCGTTTCCGTAAGTTTGTTAAATCAAAAATTTTCCCTGTTTTTTTAAATTCGATCTTAATGATCTCGGGGTGGATTGGTATCGCCCGGGCCTTCTTTGTCTTGGATTTCTGGATGATGATTGTATTACTTTCCAAGTCTATGTCTTTCCATTCTAAACGTTTAAGTTCCGACGGGCGCATACCGGTATAAACAGCAAAGATGACATATTCTTTGAGTCCGAACTTAGGAGCTTGATTTATGATCAACTGGATTTCGTCTTTGGATAGGAACCGGTGTTTTGTTTGTTCCAGTTTAGGCCGCCGGATATTCTTGACAGGATTTTCTTTTACATATTTTTTTGACACACAGAAATTCAGAAAACTTATGATATATCGAATGATATGGTGAGCTGTGACGTCAGACTTTGATTTAATAAAATTCTGGACATGACTTTCATTGATCGTTTCAACAGAAAAGATCTTTTCTTTTATTAGGAAGGTGTTGAGGTATGATTTATAATTCTGCAACGTCTTTGGAGTTACATGTCCTCTACAATACTCAGTATATTCGTTAAGAGCGTCCATGGCATTGACGTTGGCCAGGGGGAGAGAAGAATCGCCAAGCGCGAGGCGATTTTCAATCTCGTTTTTTTTGAATTTGGCAAATGTCTTGTCTCGTGTCTTGAGGCTGTATGAGATCTTCCGGCCCTTATCGTAATACAAAATCCAGTACACCCGTCCTCGTAAAAATATGGAAGCGATATTATTCTCCTTAAGCGCACCCTGGGTAATACACCTTACATTTTTCTGATAATTGGGTTCCGTCACAACACGCACATCCACAAACTCCATTATGATGTGAGCAGCATCCAGATTGCGCTTCTATCTTTTTGGGAAGAAAGAAAGCTAAAACAATCGATATCCCAATGAGGACAAAAAAGAATTGTTTTATCATCGACATCCTATTGGCATAAAGTTAATAACGCTTTTCTTTTTTCAATGGGCATGTTTGTTAAACACTCCAAAATTTGCCTGATAGCTAATTTAATTTCTTGTGAGTTTTTATAGGTCATCAACAAGGTCCTAACCGCAATCGGATCATCCAACGCATCTAAAACTTCCTTGCTAATATTTTTAGCAATTTGTATTTCATCAATAAAAAAACTGATAGGCATCTTTGTTGCGGCAGAAATTTTTTTCAAAAGATTAATTCCAACATCAACTTCTCCTTTTTCAATTCGTTGAATAGAACTAAGGGATACGTCAATTTTGATGGCGAGTTCAGTTTGTGTGAGGTCTGACTCTCGTCGTGCTTTTCTTATTTTTTCGCTAATGGTCAAATCTGACATATTTTTTCTTGACAAAATTATTCATTTTTGCTATATTTTGAATAGATACGTAACAAGGAGGTAATAACCATGAACGATATCGAAACAATGACAGTTGAAGAGGTCGCTAATTTATTGCGCGTTGATGAAAGGACGATCTATCGCAAATGCGAAATGAATGAGATTCCGCATTTTCGAGTTGGTGAAACTGGATCGATCCGTTTCGTCAAAGATAAAATCTTGCAATGGATTAATGATCAACACGCAAATGCCTAATATGTCAAAAAAAGAACATTTTGTCAATTATAAAATACCCCAGAATTTTTAGATGATCGGGCAATTATGTCTCTTGATAAACGTGAAAAACCTGTTTCCTTTAAGATGTCTGCCAAGTTGAAAAACATGGTTGAAGAAGAGCGAGAAATAGACGGGCGCCAGATTTCCGAGATGCTCAACATCCTTATAGCTGAAGCCGTCCACGAACGAAGAATGAAGAGAAAGTTCATGCTGAGAGATTATATGTAATCAAAAAAAGTTTCTGTTGTTTTTTGTCAGCTGTGTAATTTTTTGTAGTTTATGAAAAAACGTGGTTCAAAATACCGTCGAGAAAAAGAAAGGAAGGGTGAAATGAACGAGCAAGAACAAATCGAATCAGACATCATCCTTGCGCTGCAAGGAGGGAAAAAAATGCTTGAAACAGGAAGACCGAATCCCTCGCAAACTGTTGACAACGCTTACGCTGTTATTATTTCTCTTGGGCTGTGCGGATTAATCATTGTCTTTGCATTAATTACTTCAATCAAATAACACAAAACCTATGAAACAAAATTATTTAAATTTACGAGAAGTTTCTGAGTTCCTTGGATTGAGTTACGCGACGGTCAAACGCGATTGGCCGTCGTTTACGAAATACGGTGTAAATCCGTTACGGTACAGAGGTGGAAGCCGGTTGATGTTTAAAAAAGAAGAGATCGAATATATGGCGGAACAATGGAAAGTTGTGATGGAAGGCGAACGCTCCGGCCTTAGACAGGGGCGGAAAGGACGAAATCATGGAAACCACTCAAGAGGTTATGAACCGGTTAACGATTTATGATCTGGCGGAAATGAAAAGAAGCATTTTGGCAAAGATCGAGATCATGAAAAAGACAGACAAAGAGATCGACGATGTTATGCACTCATTTAGAAGTTATAACTTTTATAATTTGGAAAGAAGGAATTGTAGAGCTGGCGGATCCGATGAGAATGAAGTCGATAAAGAAATCTGGCAATATTTAATTGGCCTTTATCATTTGAACAAGTACATGCTCTGTACTGAATATCAAAAACTTACCCAGCAAATTGAAAATTATGATTTTCCGGAATTTACGGTTGAGAACGCGGAAGGTTGGCTGATTTCTTTAAAAGCGCTTGTTTATGAAAACGTTCAGAAATTAATTGAGGATGTGTTTAACCGGATCACCCAGGGGACCTATCATGTCGGCGGATGGAATGGCGATAAAAAGAAAAGGAATAATAACGGAATTGATAAGTTTTTTATTATCACAACCAACGATCAATACTCCCTTAACTGGTATTCTGGCCGTCCTACGATAACCGATGATCTTGAAAAAGCCTGTTACATTATCGACGGGAAACAGCTCCCGGAAATCACCATTAAAGAAACAATGCGAAGAGGTAAGATCTGGGAATCAGAAAATGAGTATTTCTGGATCCGGATTTGCCAGAACGGAAACACTCATTACAAGATCAAAGAACCTATCAGGAAAAAATTGAATTTGTACGGTTCAAGAAAAGGCGTGATCGGAGAAAACATCAGAATCAAAATATTTGAAAAAGACTAAACCAATGCCTCTGCGCCGGAATCGTCGCCGGAATCCCCGGACCAGCCGGGGCCAGAGGCACCAAAAGTGATCGTAAAATGAACGACTTTTATAAAATCAGACCTAACCAAAAATACACTATCTTCGGGATGAATGAAGCTGACGGTTTTCCTTACAGGATTCATGCTCACATTATTTCGGTGAGAATCGAGCCGCATTACCAATTTGAGAAAGCCGCGGGGATCTTTTATCAGCCGTTGTATTTAAAAACAAAAAAACTTCCTTTGACGATGTGGGTTTACGGATCCCGGAAGATCATTGTTTGGCCCGGGATCGTTTATCCAGAAGTCAATCGAGTCATCAGCGTAGTGATCCGCGATTCGGATCAAGGGCATGCGCGTACAGTTGTCACATGGCCAGCTTATGATCCCCGGTATTTTCAGCGGGCCATTGACAGCGTTATTGAAGATCCGCTCATTAACATGACCAGCGCTGTTCAAATTAAACATCATCAACAAGAATTATTTTTTGTATCAGAATGAAAGGAGTAAAAACGCATGGGAGACTTAAAGAATTTGGCCAAACGCAACTCAAACTTCTTAAAAATCGATAAAGGGGAAACGGTTATTGTCCAGTATTTATCATACCGTATCATCCCCAGTAATCTGGATCCCACCAAGGATACTGTCCAATACAGGTTTAATTTTGAAGGTAAGGATAAATATTGGACAAACAGTAATTCGACGATCATGGTGTTTTTCGATGATTTAAAACAAGGTACTTGGGTAAAAATAACTCGAGGAAAATGGTTTTCTAAGGACGGTGTTGAAGATGCAAGTAAATCATCTTATGCCGTAGAAGAGGTCAAACAAAATGAAAATCAAGGTCAAGCCAGCACAGCCAGTAAACAAAGTCAAGAAAAAGCCTGGGATGAATAGTCTCTATCTGAATTCGTTGACCACCGCGAGGTTGGTTAACGAAAAACAAAAGGCGTATGGGAATTCATTTGGTAAATCCGGTGATGTGGTCCGTGTTTTGTACCCCCGCGGGATCCCACCGGACCAGATGGATGACGCTTTGGCTGTCATTAGGATCATAGATAAGTTGTTTCGTATTGCCACACAGAAAAATGCTTTTGGCGAAAATCCTTGGCGCGACATTATGGGTTACGCGCTTTTAGCTTTAACTCGGGAGGTTAAATAATGAACATTAACCAAGACCAAGCCACAATGTTTATCCCTCAACAAAAGTCTATTCATGAAAACAGCAAAGAATCTTATCGTGAAGAGATTGGGAAAGGACACTCGAAAACATTCCGATTCAGGATATGGAAAATTTTATATTTAACGAAATTACCTTTAACTGATCGTGAAATCATGGCTTTTTTATCGGAGTCTGATGTTAATAATGTCCGGCCGGAGATCACTCGCCTTAAAAATGACGGGTTGATCAATGAATTTGACAAAATCAAATGCAAGATAACTGGTAAAACCGTCCGGCGAGTTATCATTTGCAGCGATCAGTATTCTGAACGAAAAATAGTAAAAGACAGGTTCAGTATCTAAATAGCGGAAAAATCATTTATGGCCAGCCCACAACCAGACAAGTTCACTCGTTTCTCAAATGAATTATTTGACGCGTATATCAAGATTGCGCGTCTTTTATCTGCTTATGAAAACGCTGTTTGGCTTTGCATCTTTCGTAACGTCTATGGATTCAATCAGACCAAAAGATGTGTATCGCTAGGACAGATATCCAGAATGACTGAAATTTCTACACCTAACGTGGCCAGGACCAAGAAGAGTTTAATTAAAAAGAATATGATTACTTTTAATCATGGATGTATTGGGATCCAGAAAGATTATGATAAGTGGGTATTATCCATCCAGACAGTATCTAGCCAGACAGTATCCAGACAGACAGTATCTCATAAGACAAGAGGTACTATCCAACGAGATAATATCCCAGTATCCAGCCAGACAGTACCCTTATTAGTTAAAGACAATTCTAAAGACAATATTAAAGACAGGGGCACTAAAGTGCCTCCATCGCTTGAAGAGGTAAAATCTTACTTATTAGAAATAAAATCAACCGTTGATCCATACACATTTTTTTCTTTTTACGAATCGAAGGGGTGGGTTGTCGGCCGGGCCAAAATGAAGAATTGGCACATGGCGGTCGTTACGTGGCAAAAGAGGGAACAAACTGATCAAGTTGTTCCGACTTCGTTTAAATATCCGAACGCTCCGGATTATTTGAAAGAAAAGCCTGATCCGGAGAATCAAGCTAAAGTAGCTGCGCTTATACATGCTACTGCGCAAAGCATTAGGTAATATTTAATAAATGTCTATGAGCGTTGTGGCGTTCTGGTGAAAACGCTGTGCCGTCAAACCTCGGTGTAGAAGCACGGCAAGCCTGTGCAGGGAAAAAATCGTGCATGACTCGAAAGGGTCTGGTAGCTCCGGAAAAGAAGGTTCGAATCCTTCCAACGCTCTAAGTAAAAAATATAAGTAAAGAGGATGGTTCCCCTCTAAAAAGTGAGGCGTAAAAAGATATTGCATGATAGATAGAGGCGTTACCTGTGGACGATACAGGGTGAACCCAGTCGACAGTCATGCAGTTGCATCGTCAGCCTCACCAGATTTTATTTATATAAAAACCAAAAATCAAAGGAGGAAGTGATGAAAATCAGAATCGGAACAAAAGAAATTATATGTCTAAAGTCACAACTTATCGATGAGAATTTTTACGATGAGGATTATTGCCTGAAGGCCGTTGAGTCTGACGGGGACGCGCTCCGATACGTGAAAGAGCAGACCGAGGCGGTGTGCCTGAAGGCCGTTGAGAAAAACGGGTACGCGCTCCGATACGTGAAAGAG
>Ga0116153_10000636_pt1 | contig 41174 bp, 29 predicted proteins | sample AD_UKC028_MetaG_FD_89896 | JGI IMG/M metagenome (GOLD analysis project Ga0116153, IMG submission 89896) | Active sludge microbial communities of municipal wastewater-treating anaerobic digesters from USA - AD_UKC028_MetaG | ecosystem: Engineered > Bioreactor > Anaerobic > Digestate | place: USA...
CACTTGATGTGACCCTTGAGTGCAGTGACGCTGCAGGACTTGCAGCGGCCCAGCTGCTGATCCCTGTAGCCACAGACAACTGTGACAGTGATGTTACAGATATAGTCAAGGTAACCGGAGCATTTGTTCCTGGAGCCACCTGTCCCGAGGCAGGCACATACACCAATACCTGGACAGTAACGGATAACTGCGGCAACGTCAGTGCAGTCTATACCCAGACAATCACAATAGTAGATACTACTCCTCCGACGTTCACCCCACCCGCAGATATTACTATATGCCGTGATATTACAGGAGCATATGACAGAGAAGTCACAAATACAGGTGATGCATCCGGAGAAGATGACAATTGCGACACTTCGCTTGACGCTGTATATACTGACTCGGATGCTGATATGGGTACCGTTGATGTAGTTGGTTTCATTACCAGAACATGGACTCTCACAGACGACTGCGGAAACGTAACCAGCCATGATCAGATAATCTGGGTTCAGCCAGTCCCGCGCATATCAGTCATTGTCCCCGATACTCTCTTCTGCAATGGCTCGACCGTTGAGTTTGCGATAGATTCACTTGTGGTTTCGCGCGGAGAGGTAATGTATGACCTTGATGTCAACTATCCGGCAGGACTCACCGGTACCCTTGCCGACGGTCAGAACCAGATAATAAATATTACTGACCTGCTCACAAACAGCACAAACAGTTCCCAGACAGCAACCTACAGGTTCAGGCCTTACATACAGGGTAAAACCGGTGATCCGACCTGTAATGCCGGCATAGAGATTATAATCAGGGTTCACATCGAACCCACTGCCAGGGTTGCCCTGACGTTGACAGATAACGAACTCTGCAACGGGGAGAGCGTTAATATTCAGCTCTCTACGGTAACAACTGCATACAGCGGTCTTGAATTCAATGTCGAGGCCATAAACAACTACCCGGAGATTACCGGATTCACTGACAGAACCGGCTTGATTGTTACGGATATAATCACAGAGGCGCTTAACAATACCGGTGACACAGCCAGGATTGTCACATATGTTGTAACGCCTGCAACATTGGATGTCAATGGTAATCAGAAGTGTTATGGCATCAGGGATACTGTCAGGGTATGGGTTAACCCGACTCCAAGGGCCACTCCGATGAACAATGCTCCGCACATCTGTTACGGAGGCACTACAGACGTTGTACTGCTGTCGCCAACAGTTATGAGTTCAGGAATAAATGAGTTTAATTACACCATAACTTCCACTGCCTCAACATCAGTCGTATCAGGCAACCGAACACCTCTCAACAGCGTGGCCCCGGCCACTCATCTGCAGTTCCCGTACACCAATGAGAGCGACACGATGCAGTCGGTGTTCTTCCGGATTACTCCCAAGGTGACCGGTCCGGGTTGTCCTTACGGACCTCCTGTAATTTCAGAAGTAAAGGTTCATGCACATCCGCTTCAATCTCTTGAGATCCTTGACTCGATAACATGTGACGGTGGACAGGACGGAGCATTGCAGGTAATTACTGCCCGCGGATTGGATTCTCTTTGGGTGGCCTGGACAGGCCCTGACTACTGGGAGGCTGCTGAATACAACATGTTTATTGCTGAGGAGTGCAGCCAGGGATTCTATACTGCAACGGTAACTGACAGTCTCGGGTGCTCAGGTTCCGCCGCGCTTAACTTCCTGGCCCCAAGCATTGAAGTGTCACTCTATTTTGGTCAGTTCATATCATGTCCCGGCGCTGAAGATGCCAGGATGGTTGTTGCACTGACAGAAGGGCATGCACCTCCGTATTACTACAGTCTCGTCTGGAACAGCACTGACACTGTGTACCAGGGATGGATGCCACCCGAGGGTACTTTCTTCTCCCTTGACAACCTGAAACCAGGTGAATATATGCTGACTGTTGTGGACGCCAACGGCTGTAGGGAGGAGCTGCCAAGGACACTATACGAGGCACCTGCCACCTTTGCCAGCTTTGAAAAGTCAATGTATGCCGACGACAATATATCTTGCGAGAGCTACAATGACGGAACCATCAGGGTAAGCGAAATATATAGCTATTATATGGAAGGCACTGATACTGTATTTGTAAGCAGCAGAGCTCCATATACATATCAGTGGACTGCCTCAAACGGAGGTGTAATCAGTGGCAGCTCAACCGACAGTTTGCTTGTAAACATACCGGCAGGTACTTACACTCTCACAGTTACAGACAGTTGGGGTTGCCAGTTCACTTTCACCGAAACGATGACCGAACCTGACGGGATTGATCTTATCAGCGAAGAGGTTTCACTGAGCAATGATGGTAATTACGAGATATCTTGCTATGATGGCAGTGACGGATTTATCAACCTGCAGTTTGACGGCGGAACAGGTGCTTACAATTACGCATGGACCGGACCGGATGGTTTTGCTTCAGGCAACGCATCAATTTCAGGAATCGGTGCCGGAACCTATCAACTGACAGTCACAGACGGCAACCTGTGTCACCGGGAATATACATACATCCTGGATGAACCTGATTCATTGAGCATTACAGTATTGACATCACATACCCCTGATAACGCATTCAACATTGGTTGCAACGGCGGAGACGGTACAATTGACATCACTGTTACAGGTGGAAGCGGTTCGGGAACATATTCGTACCTGTGGACAAAATCTGGAGATCAGTCGTGGAGCAGCAGCCTGGAGGACCTGACAGTCAAGGCAGGGATTTATATGCTGCAGGTTACCGATGTAAACGGATGTGTCAACACCAGGACGGTGGAAATTACCGAGCCTGACACTTTAAGCCTGTCCCTGGCAGTGTCTGACATAACATGTTTAAATGCTCCGGGATACAATGACGGTGCGATTGACATAACCGTCAGCGGCGGGAAAACTCCCTATTCATATTCATGGGCTGGTCCCTCGGGCTTCACCTCATCCGTTGAGGACATAACCTCACTGACCGAAGGCACCTATACGATCACTGTCACGGACGCATATGGATGCATCATAGTCGCGGATACTCTTCTCAGACTGCCTGAGGCCATCTCGCTCGAATCCCGCATCTCTGATTATAACGGATTCAGTGTCAGTTGCCTTGGGAGGAGTGACGGCTGGCTCCGGATCATACCTCAGACCGGTACAGCTCCGTATAGTTATTCATGGAGCGGACCTGCAGGATTCACGGCGACCACTGATTCTATCTATTCATTAAGGGAAGGAACCTTCACGGTAACTGTCACCGACATGCATCTGTGTTCCGTAACACAGGACTTCACACTGGTTTCGCCCGGGCAGCCTGGCATGACGCTGAGTATTGGCCTGAGCAACGGCGGCAACTTCAATATCAACTGCTACGGGGCTTCAACCGGCAGGGTCAATATAGCAGCGGTGAATGTGGCGGGCACACCTTCATACATCTGGTCAGACGGACTCTCCGGGGCGTCAAGGGAAAACCTGAGGGCTGGTTATCATGAAGTGATCATGACTGACGCCAACGGTTGCGTTGCTGATACCTCACTGACACTTTCAGAGCCTGATTCGCTCCGGATCAACTTCAGCCTGATCTCGCCATACTGCCCTGAGAGCAATGACGGAAGCATTTTCGCCGGTGTTACCGGGGGTGAGGGTGCATACACCTTCACGTGGAGCGACGGACAGACCACCCAGGAGGCTGTAAGCCTTGTGCAGGGACTTTATACAGTCGAGGCACGTGACTTTAACGGATGCGTAATGACAGATTCCCTGCTACTTAAACCGACTAATGACATCTGTGTTGGTATTCCGAACGCCTTCTCGCCTGACGGCGATGGGATCAATGAGTTCTGGAACATCACAAGGATATCACTTTACAGTGAATCTGAAGTCATCATTCTCAACAGGTGGGGAGAGATAGTATGGAAATCTGAAAAGGGATATCCGGATCCATGGGACGGCCGCGCCTCAAACGGCAAGATACTCCCGATGGATTCATACCACTACGCTATTGACCTCCATAACGGAGAGAAACCGATTGTAGGTCATGTGACCATTATCAGGTAAAGAATGAACAGAAGTGAAGGAGAACATAAGGTGAAAAGAGTACTGATCTTACTGGCTGCCATAATGATTGCTTCAGGGGCTGACGCCCAACAGCTGCCGGTATACAGTCAGTATCTGTTCAACAAGTATCTCATCAACCCCGCAGTAGCCGGGAGTGATGGTTATACAAGCCTTAACCTGACCACAAGGCAGCAATGGACAGGCTACCAGGGAGCGCCACAGACATACTCCCTCAGCTTTAACGGGAGGCTGTTGAAGCAGAAGTACAGCATCAGGCAGAATCTCTTTGACAAGAAAACTTTCAAACCACATACTGAGGGCAAAGTCGGGATTGGCGGAACGGTCTTTTCCGATATAAACGGACTGGTCCGAAGAACCGGCTTCTCCACCTCATATGCATACCACCTCTGGTTGCAGGGAGGCACACAACTGTCATTTGGTCTCGCCTTTACCGGCTATCACTACAAGATTGACCAGAGACAGATTCAGTTCGAAGATCCTGATGAACCCTGGCTTAACACTGATTTCAGGAAGGGTATCTTTGTTCCCGACTTCAATTTCGGGGCTTATCTTCTGAACAGAAAATTCGCAATAGGATTCTCTGCACAGGAGCTGATGGAGGGGTTCATCAAGGCAGGGAGCCAGGCATACAGGGATCTTAAAATCCAGAGAACATATTACCTTTTCGGAAACTACGACTTTGAGCCTGACAACAAAACGCTGATTCAACCATCTCTGCTGATCAAGATGTCAGAGCAAATTAGGCCTCAGGCTGATATTGGCGTCACTTATTCTTATGACAACAAACTGTGGGTAGGGGCTACATTCAGAACCGGCAGTGCAATAATTGCCAATGTGGGCGTCCGCCGGGACAGGCTTTTCTTCGGATACTCCTTCGATTTTACCCTGAATTCAATTCAGATGTCAACATACGGGTCACATGAGTTCATTGTGGCAGCCAGGTTCGGGGATACGCCCAGGAAATACCGGTGGCTCGACAGATACTAATTGCCCCGGGCCCTCTTTGAAAGCACAAATACAAGAGAACTCGACTTCTCCCTACTGAGGAGGTTCCGGACGGCAAGAAAGGCGCCCGTAAGCAGGCCTCTTATCAGTGCGAGGGAGCTTCCTTGGTTCCTGTAACTAAGTATCGAAATGTAAAACAGGTCGAGCGGCAGTGGAGTGACCTGTTCACATACGAATCCGTTACTTCCGGCAAAACTCCGGAAAGCCTCAGGTGTGAAATGCCATAGATGTCTGGGCACGTCGAGGGCCGCCCACCTCAGGCCGAACCATTCTGCGTCTGCTGAGGAAAAGTTGGGCAGAGCAATGATGCATTTGCCGGAATCGGAAAGGATTCTTGCTGCCTCTGCCATCCAATCCGAAGGGTCGTAGAGGTGTTCAAGCACATGCCAGAACGTCATGCAGTCAGCTGATCCGGAGGTGAGGCTTTTGATATCCCCAGGCGTCAGGGCTACTAATCCGAACCTGGCCAGGGAGTATTGTCTGGCGGGTTCGCTAATTTCTATCGCTGATACCTGCCATCCTTTTTCCTTCATGTACGAAGCGAAATACCCGGTTCCGCTTCCGATGTCAACCAGCAGACCGGTGCTCTTTCCAGTCACCGAAGCCACGAGCCTCTTCTTCCGGCCGAGCATGAAGCTCCTTGCAATGTGGTACAGGTAATCTGAAATGCTTTGTTTCCTGTCAGTGTGAGAAATATATTCCTCCGACACATAATATGACCCTGCATCACTTTCTGCAGGAGGATTGACAGTCCACCCCATGCCGCATGCATTGCATTTCCTGATCAGATACTGCCTGCCGGTGACAAGGTGGTCCGCAGCATGGAACAGATCGGCAAAGTCTGCGCTTCCGCATGCCGGGCAGGTTCGGCTGTCAGACATTGCTGCCTCTCTTTTTCAGCAGCGGGAGCGCTGCAAACAGAAGGAAAGCAAGGAGCAGCACAGACCCTGCAAGAGAAACCCTGTTGCCGGTATGGTATGAGTCCGGATCGAATCTGAAACTGATAGTATGTTTACCGGCCGGAACGGACATTCCCCTGAGGACATAATCAGCCCTGAAATGATCAGTGGGTTTGTCATCAATATAGGCCTTCCATCCGTATTTATAAAAAATTTCGGAAAACACTGCCACTCTGTCCGATGACAGTTCTGCCTTGTATGTCAGATGATTGGGCTCATAGGAAGTCAGAAAAATCGTATCGCCGGGAGTCCCGGCAGACTCGGCAACTGTAATCAACCCGGCAAACCTCCTGTCAACAACAGCTTCGTCCTTCGGGTTGATAGTTTTAACTGCCTGCAGTTCATCGTCTGCGTTCTCTGCAAGAGTTACCTTTTTTACAAACCATGCGTTTCCGGCAGCATGCCTGTTCACAAGAGGAGAAGAGTTGGGATCGATTATAATATACCTGGTGTTAAGCATGTTTAGAGTGCCCAGGCGTTCCATCACGCCTTCTGCCTCCTCCATGGTTGTTGCAGTTCTAAGATTAGTGATCAGAGAGTTGATGTCATCTGTAAGGCTGGTCTCTATGAGTTCCTGGTACCTCTTCATCTTGGCCCCGCTGTAACCTCCGATTGAATGATGGTGATATGATGTTGAAGCGTCATTGAAGACGGATACTGTCAGGTTAAGCACCCTGAATTCACTCTCGTCGGCAAGAATGGCTTTGTCAGCAGCAGAAGGTGAAAATGAAGCTGAAGAAATCCGTTTTGTCTCGAAATTGTTACTGCCGAGAAACCTGGTATCCACCGGTACCTGATCGATGAGGAAGAGCATTGTCAGACCCGCAAGAGCGTATGCTGGTTTAAGCTTGTTCTTAAGATAGAACCACAGTACGGCTGCTGCGCCTGAGATAAAGACTGCAGATCTGAGGGCATCGGTTCGGATCATCATCTTACGGTCCGTTGCCATTGCCTCCCTGATCCATCCCAGAGAATCGGGAAGTGCATTCTCATCTGGCCTAAGGAATGATCCTGCCAGTCCGGGTACAAGGAAGAAAATGAAAGCAAGACCACCGGTAACCATGGCGGCAATAAGCACTGACCTGGCTGCTTTTTCCCTGTTTATGGTTCCTTCGGAAATCTCTTTGAGGGCCAGAACACCCATCAGAGGCACCAGCACACCTGCCATGACGAGCGTCATTGAAACAGCCCTGAACTTGTCATATCCCGGGAAAAAGTCGATAAACAGGGTTGTCAGAGGCATGAAGTTCTTGCCCCATGAGAGCATCAGTGAGAGCAGCACAGCTGTCAGTATCCACCACTTCTCACTGCCTTTGATCAGCATCAGGCCGAGCACGAAGAGGAAAAGCACCACCGCCCCGAAATACACAGGGCCGCTTGTATTCGGCTGTTTGCCCCAATACCTGTAGAGTTGCCCCTGCGCCTGCCCCATGTTATTCTTTCTCAACGCTTTTACGGTTTCGGAATCGCTGTTGAAAGGCGCTGTCGCACCTCCCCTGAAGTTTGGAATCAGAAAGGTCAGTGATTCACCTATTCCATAGCTCCACTGGGTTATATATTCCGGATCGAGGCCTTTCTCACTGGTACCTTCAGCACTGGTGAGTTCACTTTTACCCCTGGTGGATTCTTTGCTGTATTCCCAGGTGGAATAGAGAGATGCAAAATTGACGCTGAAGGCAATAAGTGCCGCCGCCACAAGTGCTCCAAGGGATTTCAGAAAGGATGGGATCATCCTGTTTTTTATTGCATTGACCAGCTCGAAGATTCCGAAAACAAGTACAATGATACCGGTATAATAAGTTATCTGGAAATGGTTCGCCATTATCTGAAGAGCCAGGAAAAGGGCAAAAAGGGAGGCCCCTGCAAGCACATTCTTCCTGAAGGAGTAGACCACTGAACCCACGACCGGTGCCATCCAGGCCATGGCGTAGACTTTCGTGTTATGCCCGGCAGCAAGACTGGCAAACAGGAACGATGAGAAGCCGTAAGCAATAGACCCGGCCATGGCCAGCCATGGGTTGACCCCGAAAAACAGCAGCATTATATAAAACCCGAGCATCGACAGGAATAAGGCCGCAACAGGCGTTTTGAACACCTTCAGGAGATCATCGAGGTGTTTGAAAAGGTTTCCCGGGTATTTTACCGAGATCATGTAAGCAGGCATTCCGCTGAACATCGAGTTGGTCCACAGCGGTTCCTTTCCGTATTTGTCGCGGTATTCGTTTATTTCCTTCGATGATCCCTGAAACACCTTTGTATCATGGGCATTCAGCTTCTTTCCTTCCAGGACCGGGAAGAAATAGGCGAAGGAGATCAGGGTGAACAGAAGTACAGCAATTATATGAGGCAGTGCTGATTTGAAGATGCTCGGTTTCATTTGCAGGGTGTTAATGGGTCATGTACCCGGATTTGAATCATCTGACAAAAATACACCAACTGATCCTTAATTCAAATGAGTATATTGTTTTACATTTGCCGGAACGGCGAAGCAACATGGGCATAGTTCAGAGGCAGACGATACGCGGGACCGCATGGTCTTACCTGGGAGCCTTGCTTGGCTTTATAAATATAATCCTCCTTTCCCCAAAAATATTTACCGCAGGTGAGATTGGCGTCGTTCAGTTGCTCCTCTCATTTGCGACGATAATGGCACAGTTTGCGAGCCTGGGGTTCACAAACGTCATCAACAGACTTTTTCCTTATTTCAGGAACGGCGGCAGCAGGCATCACGGATTCCTTGGGCTGTCAGTTGTAATCACTCTTGCAGGGTTCATTGCCGCGCTGATTTTTCTGAAGTTCTACGGGCCTCACTTTGAGCAGGCAAACATTGAGCGTTCACCCCTGATCTCAAGATACTCCCTGTATCTCCCGGCTCTCCTGCTGGTCACACTGCTTTTCAATCTGCTTGATAACTACAACAAGGTTCTTTTTGATGCTGTGCTGGGCACCTTTCTGAGAGAGTTCCTTTTCAGAGTGCTGAATCTGGCGCTGATCCTTTTATTCTGGGCAGGCATAATTGATTTTGACAGTTACGTTTTCTGGTACGTTGTATCGCAGGGCGTACCAATGATTATAATTTTCCTGAGCCTTCTGATCAGAAAGGAGATATCCCTCAGGCTGGAACCCGGATTCATCACCCCGGATCTGAAGCGCGAGATCATAATACTGTCTTTGTTCGGGATACTTACAGGCATCAGTACAATGGCCCTGACCACGCTTGACAAGCTTTTCATCAATACTTATCTCGGTGAAGCCGAAGTGGGGATATACTCAATCGCTTCGTATTTTGCAGTTCTTATAACACTTCCCGGCAGGTCAGTTACCAAGATATCAATTCCTTTCCTGGCGGAGTCGTGGAAAAAGAACGACATGGAAACCATCAATGACCTCTATGTCCGAAGCAGCATCAGCCAGTATGCAATGGGGCTCCTTTTCTTCATCGGCCTTCTGGCCAACATGGACAATATTTTCCGCCTGTTGCCGGATGTTTATTCAGGGAGTGCAGCGGTGATTATTCTCATCGGCTTTGGCAACCTTGTGAGCGGTTCCGGGGGAGTCAACGGGGCTGTCCTGAGTACATCCTCCCTTTACAGGTACCAGACATGGCTGATGTTCATACTTATTGGCCTGTTTGTGACAACCAGCGTCATCTTCATCCCTCTTTTCGGGATAACCGGGGCAGCGCTTGCCACAATGACCTCGAACATTATTTACAGCATGCTGGGGATAGTTCTGGCAGGGAAAAGATTTGGTCTCTGGCCGTACAGTACAGTTCACCTTAAAATGACACTTGTCGCTGCCGTGGCTCTTGGTGCAGGTTATGTAATGCCTGAGATTTCACTCATACCTGATATCCTGATCAGGAGCCTGATTGTCGGAGTAATATTTACCGCAGGAGTGTGGTTCTGGAAGCTTTCGGATGATCTTAACGGAGTCGCTGAATCTTTGTTAGACCGGTTCAGGCGGAAACATTAGTCCGCCTGCATGTCGAGGATTTTGCCCAGCTTTACTGCCAGCGCCCTGCGCGAATACTCGAGATGATGACCGCTCCGTTTCACTGTCTTTCCCCCGGCAACCCTGAGGATGAAATCCCTGATTCCCTCGACATTATCATACCCGAAGATGCCCTGATATCCGCAGAGGGTCAGGAGCCTTGCAGCATCGCCGTCTTCAGGTCCAAGCAGCAGGATTGGTTTTTCCGTGGCAAGGTATTCGAAGATCTTCCCGGTCAGAATTGACCTGTTTGACCGGTGATCAGGAATTATGAGAAGCAGCAGGCTGGAACTCATCATATGCCTTATCGCGTCAGGATGCTCGCAGTAATTGATGAACCGTGGGCCATCTCCCTGGTCACCTGACGGGAAAAGCGCCCTGACCTCATCGGGAACAGTGCCGACAAACTGCAGTGCAACCGGTTTGCCATCGATACGGATATCCTTTACGGCTTCAATGAATCCCCTGACCGGATAAGCCGGTGAGAGAGTGCCGACATATGTTATTGTGAATCTCTCAGGAACCGATGGTGCCACTCCCTGGAAATCTTCTTCGTCAAAACCGTTTGGAAGTATCTCTGTTTTTTCGGCTGCATTCACAGCCTTTTCGGCGAAAGAAGAAGCCAATGTCTGCCCGACTGTTATAAGCCTGTCAGCTCCTGAAAGCACTCTTTTCTCGAGATTCCTGTCGAGCATCCTGGCCGGAAGTGAGGGCCTGAACATGTCATAATAATAGATGTCAGTCCAGGGGTCCCTCAGATCAGCAATCCATTTCAGCCCGGGGAACCGGCGCTTCAGTCTCAGGCCTATCAGCTGGGTGGAGTGAGGCGGGCTGGTTGTGATTATGTGGCTGATATTTTGTGATTTTATCAGTTCGCAGGCCTTCCGGAATGCAAACCTGTTCCATCCCCTCCTGGGGTCAGGGATAAAGAAGTTTCCCCGTATGAACCGGCTGACAACGCTTTTGATCCCTTTATCTTTTCCCGATGCAAATCCGGCATGAGGAATCCTGGTCTGATCCCTGTTATAAAGTGCGAAGAAGTTAATTGCTTTTGTCCGGTGAACCTCAACGTCTACCGGGATCTCGCCGAACAGGGACTCGTCTCTGAACGGATATGCCGCATACTCAGGGTCTACAGTAAGCACCACGGGGAACCATCCTGACGAAGGGAGATATTTGGCGAACTTGAGCCAGCGCTGTACGCCGGCCCCGCCGCTGGGCGGCCAGTAATAGGTAATTATCAGAACCTTTGCCGGCCCGGTTCTCATGTCAGAGCTTTTTAAGTTGTTCCTGCATGCTGACCTTGTCAGCAATGATGGCCCTGAGCCGCGAAACAGGCACACGCTCCTGCTGCATTGAGTCACGGTACCTGATTGTTACAGTTTCATCCTGCACGGTCTGATAGTCGATTGTGATGCAATACGGCGTGCCTATTGCATCCTGACGGCGATAGCGCTTGCCTATCGAGTCCTTTTCATCATACTGGCAGTTGAAATCGAACTTCAGGTCATTGATGATCTTGCGTGAAATCTCAGGCAGGCCATCCTTGCGGACGAGAGGCATGACCGCAAGCTTAACAGGTGCGAGCACTGCAGGAAGACGAAGCACCACCCTGCTGTCAGGCGTACCATCCTCCTTTGTGAGATCCTCTTCAAACCAGGAGGCTGCGATCACCTGCAGGAACATGCGGTCAACCCCGATAGAGGTTTCGATCACATAAGGTGTATATGATTCATTCTTTTCAGGATCGAAGTACTGCATTTTCTTGCCGCTGAACTGCTGGTGCTGGCGAAGGTCAAAATCAGTGCGCGAGTGTATCCCTTCAACCTCCTTGAATCCGAACGGGAACCTGTATTCTATGTCAGCTGCAGCGTTTGCATAGTGTGCCAGTTTATCATGGTCATGGAACCGGTAGTTGCTCTCTCCGAATCCAAGGGCCTGGTGCCATTTCATCCTTGCTTCCTTCCAGTGGCTGAACCACTCAAGCTCTGTTCCGGGTTTGACGAAGAACTGCATCTCCATCTGTTCAAACTCGCGCATGCGGAATATGAACTGGCGTGCAACGATCTCATTCCGGAAGGCCTTGCCAATCTGGGCTATCCCGAATGGGAGCTTCATGCGGCCTGTTTTCTGTACGTTGAGGAAATTTACAAAGATGCCCTGTGCTGTCTCAGGGCGCAGGTAAATCTTCATGGCACCGTCAGATGTCGACCCTATCTCAGTGGCAAACATAAGGTTAAACTGCCTCACCTCCGTCCAGTTGCAGGTCCCGGATATCGGACATACAATGCCATTGTCAATTATTATCTGCCTGAGCTCTGCCAGGTCAGGACCTGCCATAGCGTCAACAAATCTCTTGTGCAGAGCATCATATTTTTCACGAATCTCAAGAATGCGGGGATTTGTTGACCTGTAAAGAGCCTCATCAAATTTCTCCCCGAACCTTCCCCTTGCCTTTTCAACTTCCTTTTCGATCTTTTCGCTGAACTTGTCGAGGTGCTCCTCGATGAGCACGTCAGCGCGGTAACGCTTTTTGCTGTCACGGTTGTCAATCAGCGGATCATTGAATGCATCAACATGGCCGGAGGCTTTCCATATTGTCGGGTGCATGAATATCGCGGAATCAAGTCCGACAATATTTTCGTTCAGAAGAACCATGCTGTCCCACCAGTATTTTTTGATATTGTTTTTAAGTTCCACGCCGTACTGACCGTAGTCATAGACAGCGCCAAGACCATCATAGATTTCACTTGAGGGAAATACATATCCGTACTCCTTGCAGTGGGCAACGAGTTTTCTAAAAACATCTTCCTGAGCCATACTGATTTTGAGGTTCTTCGTGATAATAACCGGGCAAAAGTATATTAAAATCCGCGGTTTTACAATCCGGTTACATGTCTGAAATCAATTTGTATCTTTACGTTTCGTTTCTTAAAATGCCTGTATGAAAATTAGGTGTGATTATCTGGTGATCGGATCCGGGATAGCCGGGCTCTCCTTTGCTCTCAAGGCCGCAGCTCATGGAAAGGTGTGCGTGATCACCAAGGCAAAGCTGGATGACTGCAGCACAAACTATGCCCAGGGAGGCATAGCTGCAGTTATGTATGAGCCTGATAACTTTGAAAAGCATGTCAGGGATACAATGGTTGCCGGAGCAGGATACTGCAACGAGGAGGTTGTGAGGATGGTAGTCAGTGAAGCGCCGGAACGTATCAGGGAGCTGATAGAAATGGGGGTCGACTTCGACAAGAAACCTGACGGCACCCTTGATATGGCAATGGAGGGAGGTCACACCGAGCACAGGATTCTTCACCACAAGGACTCTACCGGTGCTGCAATAGAAAAGGTTCTTATTGAGAAGGTGCGCGAACACGGGAATATCGTTATTTACGAAGATCATTTCGCAATTGACCTGCTCACACAGCATAACCTTGGCGAGTATGTGACCAGGGACTGGAAGAATATTGAGTGTTACGGGGCCTATGTGGCTGACCTGGAAACCAGCAAGGTAAAGACGTTCCTTGCCGGGGTTACTGTTCTTGCTACAGGCGGCTGCGGCAACATATATCTCACAACCACAAATCCGCCGGTAGCCACAGGAGACGGAGTGGCCATGGTACACAGGGCCAACGGTGTGCTTGAAAACATGGAATTCATTCAGTTCCATCCCACTTCATTGTACAATCCCAGGGAGAGACCATCATTCCTGATCACCGAGGCACTCAGGGGCTTCGGCGCCGAGTTGCGCAACAGGGCCGGAGAAAAATTCATGCCCAAGTATCATGCCAGGGGCTCCCTTGCACCACGTGATGTGGTTGCCAGGGCTATCGACAATGAGATGAAGCTGAAGGGTGATGACTTCGAATGGCTTGACTGCACCCACCTTGATGCCGATGAGCTCAGGTCACATTTCCCGCACATATATCAGAAATGCCTGACAGAGGGCGTAGACATAACAAGGGATATGATCCCGGTTGTTCCTGCTGCACACTATTCCTGTGGCGGTGTGAGGGTTGACAGGAACGGAAGGAGTTCCATTGACAGACTCTATGCGATAGGAGAGGTGTCATCGACCGGTCTCCACGGCGCAAACAGGCTGGCCTCCAATTCACTTATCGAGGCGGCAGTATATGCTCACAGGGCGGCGGTGGATGCTTCGGTACGGATTTGTTCACTCACACATGAAGAAAAGATCCCTGAATGGAACTATCATGGCACCACCCACCTCGAGGAGATGATACTGGTTACTCAGAATTACAGGGAAATGCAGATGATAATGAGCAACTACGTCGGGATCGTGAGGTCTGATCTCAGGCTTGCAAGGGCCAAGACACGGCTCGAAATCATATACCAGGAAACGGAGGACCTGTACCGCAGATCAACAATATCAAGGGAGCTGATAGAGCTCCGGAACCTGATTGCTGCCGGTTACCTGGTAATAAAGATGGCACAGAACAGGCAGGAGAGTCTCGGACTTCACTACTCAATTGATTATCCTGCAAGACCCGGATCTGAATTTTAAAAACCGAGATATGGAAGTCAATGAAATCAGCAACGCTCCTGAGACCAGGAGTGAGTCAGCTTTTCTAACAGTCCCTTTTACCGGAAAGAACTCATTCTGGAGGTACTTCACCGGAGTGATAGTTCCGTTCCTTGCAGCCAACTTCATTGGCGCACTGCCACTGGTTGCAGTAATAGTAGCCAGGTCCCTCGACGGCGAAGCGATACCCCAGAAGGGCACAATGCCTGATTTTGAAGCTATGGGGATAAATCTGAATGTGGGGTTCGTTCTGAATGTGATACCTTTCCTTGTTGGATTGCTGGCGTTAATCCTGCTTGTCAAACCACTTCATAACAGGACTTTCGGAACCGTTGTCAACGGAGGCCGGCAGATCAGGTGGGGACGGATGATGTTTGCCGCCCTGGCGTGGATTGCCGTTTCGGCATTATACATGCTGTATGCACTGAAGAGTGACCCGGGAAACTTCCGGATCAACAATACCTCAAATTCCCTGATCATTCTTGCTGTGCTGGCGCTGATGCTGATACCTTTCCAGGCTGCATTCGAGGAGGTCCTTTTCAGGGGTTACCTGATGCAGGGTTTTGCCGTTCTGGCACGAAACAGGTGGATCCCTGTACTGGCCACTTCAATTCTGTTCGGGCTGATGCACGGGTTAAACCCGGAGGTTGTTCAGTACGGCTTCCTTACAATGATGCCGCAGTATATCTTTTTCGGACTGGTCTTTGCGGTACTGACTATGTTTGATGACGGTATTGAGCTGGCCATCGGGGCACATGCTGCAAACAACATATTTCTTTCAGTACTTGTCACCCATGATGATATGGCCCTTCAGACCCCGGCACTGTATGAACAGATTCAGATCTATCCCTGGAAGGAGTTTGGGGGCCTGGTGATCCAGTCGCTTGTTTTTGTTGCGATAATGGCACTTGTATTCAAATGGAAGGATATACGCAAGCTATATGCACGGATCATCGCTCCGGCCAATGAAGTGTCAGATGCCGTAAATGCCGGTTGAACGGTCATACCTTGCATTCCCCCATTTTTCCTTTATCTCGCAGATAATTGAACGGATTTCTTCAACATCAGGCGATGTCAGGAGTTTCAGCCTGGTATCCCTGAAGCCTGGAAGGCCCTTGAAGTAATTCGAAAAATGGCGTCTCATCTCCAGAATGGCAGGTTTTCCTTCCTTGTGTTCAAGTGATTTGTCAAGGTGGAGCAATGCCAGGTCGGCTTTTTCCTCCACGGTTGGCTCGGGAAGAATTTCTCCGGTATCAAGGTAATGTCGTATCTCCCTGAAGATCCATGGCCTTCCGAATGTTGCCCTCCCGATCATGATACCGTCGACTCCGTATTTTTCGAACATCAGTTTCGCCCGTTCGGGCCCGTTGATATCACCATTGCCGATTACAGGAATTTTCATCCTGGGATTTTTCTTTACTTCGCCGATCAGGGTCCAGTCTGCTTCGCCATGGTAAAATTGTGCCCTGGTGCGTCCGTGAATCGTCAAGCCTGCGATACCTGTATCCTGCAACTGCTCGGCAACGCTTACAATATTTTTACTGTTTTCGTCCCAGCCGAGCCTGGTCTTGACTGTTACTGGGATTTTCACTGCCCTGACAATCGCAGAGGTCATCTCAATCATCAGCGGGATATTCTGAAGCATTCCCGCACCGGCGCCACGGGCAGCTATCTTACGCACCGGGCATCCGAAATTGATGTCGATGAGATCAGGTTTGGCCTCTTCGGCCCGCAGGGCTGCATCGACCATTGATTCAACTATATGACCGTAGAGCTGGATCGCTATAGGCCTCTCATAATCGAAGAGGTCAAGCTTTTTCACGCTGCTGCGGCCGTCCCTGATCAGTCCGTCTGAGGATATGAATTCGGTATACATGAAATCCGCGCCAAACATCTTGCAGACATACCTGAACGACGGGTCTGTGATATCTTCCATGGGAGCGAGGAACAGAGGCTGCTCCCTGAGTATGGTATTTCCGAGCTTCAAATAGTGATTACTGGTTTTCCTGTTCAGCGCTGAAAAGTGTGGGAGAGAGATCTTTCCTTGTCATCTCATTCTTCCGGAACACATATACGAGACCGTATTTCTCAGCACCGGACCTTTTATCCTCCTCGGGAAGTGATGAGAAACTGGCTTCGATCTCGTTCCACAGGAGTGTTATCAGTTCATCAGCTTCCTGGCGCATGTCCGAAGTTTTGTTCACGCACTCAGATGCCCTCCTGTTAACAGTCTTGAAATGGTTACGTGTTTCGAGGAATTTTTCATATCGTACTTTGACCACTGCTATTGTAGGGTTTGTAACAGGAGAGTTTCCTTTTCTGATACGATATTCCTCCCCGTCAATGATCCGCTTGCCCCAGGCTACCAGTTCGTTTTCGGTTGCCAGTGACGGGAGGGTTCCGTCATCGGATGCGATACCATAGAAGGTCCTGGTTTCGGGCGGCAGCTCACCCCTGGTTACGGCCATATTCATGACTCTAAGAAAATGGGTAAGGTAGAGCCTGGCCTTTCGGGCCGTATCCTGGTTTGCTTTTGCCTTTTCATTCTGGTTGACAAGCATCTGCCGCTGGTGGCTGATTGAATTCTCAAACAATGGCATGAAAGCCTGGATCCTGACGAGGGTTTTCATTGAGAAGGCGAGCCTGAAGGGAGGTATCTCCTTGCTCATTTCAATGGCTTTCTTAAAGGCTCTCAGACGTGCAGAATCCGTGTTGGGCAGGCGACGGTAGGGCATAAAAGGTTGATTTTGGTGAAGCTAATGTGCGAATATACGTTCTTGCGCGAATCTGGCAATACCCTTCGCAATTAAAAATGACTTTTATGAGGTAAAAAATCCATAGCTCTTGTTACATTAGCATTCTGGTATATAAAACTGATTCTGTTATGTTCGAAAAAGAAATTTACATCAAGCGCCGCCAAAGGTTGAAGTCCCTTGTCAGTGATGGTATTGCACTGTTCATTGGCAATGTTGAAGCACCGATGAACTACCCTGACAATACATATCACTGGAGACAGGACAGTGATTTTCTTTATTTTTTTGGTATTGATCTGCCAGGACTGACTGGGTTGATCGATTTCAATTCCGGTGATGAGATTGTCTTCGGTAACGATTTTACCGTTGACGACATAGTATGGATGGGTCCTCAGCCATCGGTTGCTGAACTGGCTTCGAAGGTTGGCATTTTGCATACTCGTCCTGTGGATAAACTGGATGACATGGTTCATTCGGCGCTCAGGGCAGGAAGAGAGATTCATTTTCTTCCGCCTTACCGGGCCGAAACAAAGATGACTCTTGGCGCTCTCCTGAAGGAGAATCCCTGCCAGATGCGCACCAGGGCTTCGGAGAAACTCATAAAGGCAGTGGTTTCACTGAGGTCAATCAAGGAAGATGTTGAGATTTCTGAGATTGAAAAGGCAGCTGACATATCGTGCGAGATGGAGACAACGGCCATGCGCATGTGCAAGCCCGGAGCAACCGAGCAGGAGATATATGGCGTGCTGCAGGGGATAGCCTACTCAAAGGGAGCCGGCCCCGCATTCCCGATAATTTTGAGCATCAACGGGCAGACACTGCACAACCATGTGCATGTAAATGTACTCAAGGAGGGGAGAATGATGGTTACCGATTGTGGAGCAGAGTCAAACATGCACTATTCGGCTGACCTGACGCGTACCACTCCCGTGGGCGGGAAGTTCAGCCAGCGCCAGAAGGAAATATACGAGATTGTTCTGAGGGCCAACACCGAATCAATAAAGCTGGCAGGACCCGGAATTTCGAACCGCGACCTGCATCTGAATGCCTGGAAGATAATTGCAGAAGGAATGAAGGATCTGGGCTTTATGAAGGGGGATATTGACGAAGCAGTGGCAGCAGGGGCACCGGCCCTATTCATGCCTCACGGACTTGGCCATATGATGGGCCTTGACGTCCACGATATGGAAAGTCTGGGAGAAAACTACGTCGGTTACAACGACGAAGTAAAGCGAAGTACACAGTTCGGACTGAGGTCACTAAGATTTGCACTGCCCTACAAGCCGGGTCATGTCTTCACAGTTGAACCGGGAATCTATTTCATTCCTGAGCTTGTTGCCAAGTGGAAGGCTGAAGGTCTGAACAGGGAGTTCATCAATTTTGATAAAGTGGAGAGCTATCTTGATTTCGGAGGCGCAAGGATAGAGGATGATGTTCTCATTACCCCCACTGGTTCTAGGATGCTGGGCAAAACAGCACCTAAAACGGTGGCGGAGATCGAGAACACTTGCAGGTAAAAACCTGTCCTACAGACAAATATGTGATCGGATGACGTAGCGCCGGGTCTCAGACCCGGCGCTACCTGCATATATGGTCAATATGACCTGTAATATTCCCGGTTCAGCCGGGCAATATTGAACAATTTGATCTGTTTCGGGCACTGAGCCTCGCATGCACCGGTATTAGAACAATTTCCGAAACCCTGCCTGTCCATCTCCTCTACCATTGCCCGCACTCTTTCCCTGGCCTCGGGCCTTCCCTGGGGCAGCAGTGCGAATTGTGACACCTTGGCTGAGACGAAGAGCATGGCTGAGGCGTTTTTGCATGCCGCCACACATGCACCGCAACCAATACAGATGGCTGAGTCAAAAGCCAGATCGCTGCTGTGCTTGCGGACAAGAATATTATTGGCTTCAGGCGCAGCACCAGCTGTCACGGAGATAAACCCTCCTGCAACCTGGATCTTATCCATGGCGCTGCGGTCAACAATCAGGTCCTTGATTACCGGGAAAGGTTTGGCCCTCCATGGCTCGATTGTAATGGTCTCGCCGTCCCTGAAATACCTCATCGAGAGGTGGCAGGTAGTAAGCCCGGGAACCGGGCCGTGAGGATACCCGTTAATATACATTCCGCAGCTGCCGCAGATTCCCTCGCGGCAGTCGTGGTCAAAAGCAACCGGCTCTTTATCTTCACTTACCAGTCTGCTGTTAAGCAGGTCCAGCATCTCGAGGAATGACATATCAGGGGAGACGCCATCCAGGTCATACGATGAGAAAGCGCCTTTTGCCTTCGCATTCTTCTGTCTCCATATCTTAAGTCTGAGCTTCATATCAGGATTGGTTAAAAATTACTATTTATAGCTTCTCTCCTTCAGTTCCACAAACTCGAACTTCAGCGGTTCCTTGTTGAGAATGGGTTCATCCCCGCCGTTGTATTCCCAGGCCGCCACATACGAATACTCGGAGTCAATTCTCTTTGCCTCGCCATCAGGTGTCTGACTTTCCTCCCGGAAATGGGCGCCACAAGACTCCTTCCGGTTAATTGCGTCAGTAATCATGAGTTCGGCAAGTTCGAGGAAATCAGCCACGCGGCCTGCCTTTTCGAGCTGTTGGTTCAGGTCGTCACCCTCGCCGGTGACTTTGAGGTCACGCCAGAACTCATTGCGGAGTTCCCTTACCATCTCCTTTGCCTTTTTCAGTCCTTCCTCGTTCCGTGTCATTCCGCAGTAGTCCCACATGATCTTTCCGAGGCGTTTGTGAAAGCTTGCAGCAGATTGTTTGCCCTTTATTGAGAGAAGCTTTTCAAGTCTTTCCCTTACTGTCTTTTCTGCCTCATCGAATTCAGGTCTGTCGGTAGGTATGCGGGGTGTTCTGATTTCTGCCGAAAGAAACCCGGAGATTGTGACTGGCAGGATGAAGTATCCGTCACCTGCTGCCTGCATCAGTGAGCTGGCACCCAGCCTGTTGGCACCGTGATCTGAGAAATTTGATTCGCCTATTGCGAAAAGACCCGGGATTGTTGTCATCAGTTCATAGTCTACCCATAACCCACCCATTGTATAATGGCCGGCGGGATAGATCTGCATAGGCTCCTCGTATGGATTCATTCCGGTGATTGCCTTATACATGTCAAAAAGGTTACCGTATTTGTTCTCAATAGCTTTTTTGCCCTGTTTCTTTATTGCATCACGGAAGTCGAGATTCACGGCCAGTCCTGTCTTGCCCACACCGTAGCCCGCATCGCACCTCTCCTTGGCAGCCCTTGAGGCCACGTCACGTGGCACCAGATTACCAAATGCCGGGTAACGTCGTTCCAGGTAATAGTCACGTTCCTCTTCTGGTATCTCATTTGCCGGCCGTGTATCTCCCTTCTTTTTTGGCACCCAGATACGTCCGTCGTTCCGGAGTGATTCCGACATCAGTGTCAGTTTGCTCTGAAATTCGTTCAGCTGGGGTATGCTTGTCGGGTGAATCTGCACGAAGCTCGGGTTGGCGAAGGCGGCACCCTTTTTATATGCTTTCCATGCTGCCGAGGCGTTGCTGTTGACTGCCAGGGTAGAGAGGTAATAGACTGTGCCGTAGCCTCCGGTGGCAAGCACCACCGCATGTGCCGAATGCCGCTCTATCTCACCGGTGATCAGGTTTCGGGTGATTATGCCACGTGCCTTTCCGTCAATCACAACAAGTTCCAGCATGTCCCGCCTCGGAAACATTTTTACTGTTCCGGCCTTGATCTGCCGGTTCAGTGATGAATAGGCTCCCAGAAGGCATTGCTGCCCGGTCTGTCCTTTGGCGTAGAAGGTGCGTGACACCTGAACGCCACCGAAGGATCGTGTGTCGAGGGTTCCGCCATATTCGCGGGCAAAGGGTACACCCAGGGCGGTATAGTGGTCAATGACCTGGTTGCTCACTTCGGCAATCCTGTAGACATTGGCCTCACGTGCCCTGAAATCACCTCCCTTGATCATGTCATAAAAGAGGCGGTATACATTATCACCGTCATTTTTGTAGTTCTTGGCTGCATTTATGCCACCCTGGGCGGCTACGGAGTGTGCCCTGCGCGGCGAATCCTGGTAGCAGAATACCTTGACATTGTATCCCAGTTCTCCAAGCGATGAAGCGGCGCCGGCACCGGAGAGTCCTGTTCCGATCACTATAATGTCCAGCTTCTTCTTGTTGGCCGGATTGACAAGCTTTGATGCGGCCTTGTACCTTGTCCACTTCTCTTCAAGGGGACCATCTGGTATCTTTGCGTTGAGAGTTATCATTACGTTTGGATTCTTCGGGTTATTTGAAAAACTGGATGACTAGAGGTATTACGGCAAATCCTGCAGGTAGGATGATGGCATAGAACAGTGAGATTGCCTTTATTACAGGTTTCCAGAACTCGTTTGACCATCCGAGAGTCTGAAAGGCAGACTGCAGGGCATGATAAAGGTGGAAACCGAGAAGCAGAAAGCAGATCCAGTAGAGGATTACATAACCTGGATTTGCGAACAGACTGAGTGCTACCGAATAAAAATTTTCCGGATCTCCCCCGACAATACCCAGCTTGATAAAATAGAAGTTGAAGAAATGGATAACAAGGAAGATAAGCACTGCTCCGCCGGTCCATATCACGAATCTCGAGAATGCCGAGGTTGCAGATTTATTTCTCACAGCATACCTCACGGGCCTCGAGCGCCAGTTCTGAATCTGAAGGATGAATCCATAGGTGATGTGAACCAGGATTGCGAGGATGAGTACTATCTCAACTACCTTCACAAGAGGAAAGGTGGCCATAAAATGTGCAGCACTGTTAAAAGGTTCCGGATCACTTCTCAGGAGCATCAGGTTTATGCCGAGATGGACAGGCAGGAACAGCAGCAGGAACAAACCGGCAAGGGCCATCACGAACTTCTTCGAGACAGCCGAGAAGAGGATCTTGTTCATCGGCTTTATACTTTTTTAAAGTGGGTTTTGTGAAAAATCTGAGAATTTTCTTACTTACCTGTAAATTTAGAAGTTTTTTTCATTAAACAAATTCTGATGAAAAGGAGTATAGAATTTGAAGGGATAAGGATATCATACACTGTTCAAGGTAAGGGGAAGCCGATCATTCTTCTGCATGGCTACATGGAAGCAGGAGAGGTGTGGGAGTCTCTGGCTGAGAGGCTGGAAGGAGACTACCGGATCATCATCCCGGACCTTCCCGGGCACGGTGAATCAGGGGTGAAGAGTGAAGTACATACAATGGAGTTCCTTGCTTCAGCAATGCGTGAAGTGATAGTGGATGCCGGAGAGAACAGAGTATTGATTGTCGGTCATTCCCTGGGCGGATATGTTACCCTTGCTTTCGTTGAGATGTACCCGGAGCTGCTTTCGGGATATGTGCTTTTTCATTCACATCCCCACGCTGACACCCCCGAGGCCATTGTTCGCAGAAACAGGGAGATTGCCGTCGTCAGGGCCGGAAGGAAGAACATCATGTATCCGGGAAATATCAGCATGATGTTTGCGAAACAGAATCTCGATTCCATGCATTCACAGGTTGAAAGGTCAGGGAAAATTGCTTCGCGGAATCCCGGAGAAGGCATTATCGCTCTTCTTAACGGAATGATAGTCAGGCCATCACGACAGCAAGTTCTTGAAAAAGGAGCAATTCCGCTGTTATGGATTCTCGGAAGGCACGACCTTTACTTTTCTCCTGAGAAGGCGCAGCGTGACATCGGATTGCCTCACAACGCCGAGGTAGTTATCCTGGAAGATTCAGGTCACCTCGGTTTCATTGAGGAGACTGATAAGTCAGTTTTCCTGATAAAGGATTTTGCGCGTCGTATAAACTGGTGACCTGCTTTCAGTTGTTCTCGAGGTAACTGAGAGCTTCCATCAGGGTTTTGTCAATTTCCTGCCAGATTGGATAGAATCCCTTGTTATCAAGCATATTGCGTGCGATATATGCTTTCAGCTGGATTTCGATAATTTTTTCGGAGATGCTGATCTGTTCCTTCCTTGCCGGCACACCGTTCTGACCTGCAAAGGCAACAAATTTCGTGAGCAGGTTCTGGCCGTCAAGCCATTTGGTGAGGGATGGCAGGTCAGTGAATTTCTTCAGGACTTCACGATTGTCTTCCGTAAACTTCATGGCATACCTGTAAAGCAGTCCGGAGTTCCTTATGGCGAGGAAGTATTCTGAAACTCCGGTCGTATCTATCGGGATAAAAATATCTGGCATGATTCCGCCACCGCCGTAGACTGTTTTGCCTCCCGGGGTGGTGTATCGCAGTGAATCATCATGTCTTATTGAGTCTGCCTCCTCAAACTCACCGTGCATGAACCGGTTGCCAAGGTCTTCGTAATATTTGTCAACCCCCTGGTCATATGGTTTCTGGATTGAACGGCCGGTTGGGGTATAATAGCGGGCAATTGTCAGTCTCATGCCCGATCCGTCCCGGAACATGACGGGTTCCTGGACCAGGCCTTTGCCGAATGATCGTCTGCCAATGATGGTGCCCCTGTCATTGTCCTGAACCGCGCCTGCGAGTATTTCGCTGGCTGAAGCGCTCCATTCATCGATCAGCACAACAAGTTCTCCTGTTTCGAATTCGCCCTGTGATGTGGCCTTCATGTCTTGTCTGGGTGTCGACTTGCCCATTGTGAATACTATAAGTTTTCCTTCCGGAAGGAACTCGTCGGCTATCTGGGTCGCAGCATCCATAACGCCTCCTGAGTTGCCCCGGAGGTCAAGGATCAGTTTTCTCATCCCTTTGTCCTTAAGCTCATTGAGCCCTTTTTTGAATTCATCATGGGTAGTGAGTGCGAAGTTTGATATCTTGATGTAACCTACATCATCTGACATCATGTATGAAACATCGACACTATAGATAGGAATCTTGTCACGGATAATTGTAAATGGCAGGAGGTCACTGGCTCCTTTTCGCTCAATCTTCAGGTCTACCCTGGTACCGCGGGGACCTTTCAGCATTTTTACAACATCCTCATCAGGAATGCTTTTGCCGGCGATAAGAGAGTCATTTACAAAGATTATTTTGTCACCGGGGATAATACCGGCTTTTTCAGAGGGTCCTCCGGGTATTGTACTGATTATAAGCACTGTGTCAGTCAGCATATTGAACGAGACACCTATCCCGTCAAAGTTGCCCTGCAACGGCTCGTTTGCCTGTGCAAGGTCAGTGGCGGGTATGTAAACCGAGTGGGGGTCAAGCTTACGGAGCATAACCGGAATGGCCTCCTCGATCAGGGCATTTCTGTTGACGGTATCAACATAATCAGATTCAATTATATCGAGTACCCGGCTCAGTTTGTCGTTTGAGGGCGGGAAGTTCGTATAAAGTCCGGTCTGTGGGTGGGGCATATAAAATCCGATCAGTATGCCAATTGCCACGGCAACACCTATTATCAGCGGAAGGTAGGCTTTGTTATATTTCATTTTTCTTTTCTCCGAGGTCAATATAAAGAAGCTCAATGTCAGCCCGTTTCAGAAGCTCAATACCGTCAAGATTACGGTACTGGTTGCTGTATACGACTCGTCTGATGCCTGACTGTATGATCAGTTTCGCACATTCCATGCATGGTGAGTCGGTGATGTAAAGTGTGGCGTTCTCACTTGAATTGTTAGACCTTGCAACCTTGGTGATGGCGTTGGCTTCAGCATGTAGAACGTAAGGCTTGGTCACGTTATTCTCATCTTCGCAGACATTTTCGAATCCGGCTGGCGTACCGTTATAGCCGTCAGATATTATCATCTTGTCCTTTACTATCAGTGCCCCGACCTTTCGCCTCTGGCAATATGAGTTCTCTGACCACACTGCAGCCATCCGCAGGTAACGCCTGTCAAACTGATCCTGCTTTTCACCGTATGGGTGAATGGCATCCTTCTTAATCATCCTGTTCTGTTTCGCCGGCAAACTTAATCGATTTTGGAGCGATTTCAAAGTAACTGACAGAACCCCTTCGATCTGAAATTAAACATTCCCGGCTCAGCAGAGAGTCAATAATCCGGAAACCTGTCAGTTGCTGTCCTGCCAGGTAAATGCATGCGGCCATTTTGCGGTGTTTGTCTCCACCGATGTATGACAGATGAAACAGCCGTTTTCCTTTTCGGGGTTGCTTCCGCCATGTACTTCCGCATACTCATCAATCTCGTCTTCACCTCTCGAACTGCCATGACAGGTACCGCAGCTGCCAAGTGTTTTGGGTGATTTGCTGTAGGGCTGATATTGCATGGCCTGGTAATTATCGGCATCCTTCAGCGATGGGACCATTGCATGAGGACTGCCGTGGCATGCTGTACACATCATGTCGCCGTGACCGGTTGAATTCCTGTATAGAACCGTTGTTGAACCGGCGTCGGTTACTCCGGCATGACAGGAGGAGCAGGCTGGCTCGTTGACCCATGGTATCCGTCCGGACTTAGTGGAGGAAGCTACCTGACCGGCAGAGCCGTGGCAACGGACGCAGTTTCCGTCAGCAGCCGTATGTTTCTCACTCCGGTTGCATTTTGTGGTGTTGCCCGGATGGCAGTCGTAGCAGGATGCTCCCTTGTCAGCATGGAAACCGTGAATCGCCTCAGAAAGGTATGTCCCGGCCGTCCCTCTTCCTGTCTGTCCGAGTGCAGGACTGCCGTGGCATTTGGCACAGAGGACGGGTTTTGCCTGCATCAGGCTGGTTCCTTCCTCATCGTCATGTTCCCGGAGGACATCATTAAAAGCGTCATTGCCGTGACATTTGGCACAGTTGATGTCATCAGAGGTCGGTACCGTAGTCCTCGTGGTTGCCAGTGTCTTTCCTGATTCGTCTTTCACAATGAGTTCAGCAACCTGAAGAGGATCCCACACACCCATGTCATTTACGGGTGTCACAGGGATCCCGGTGGCCTCAAAATGACCGGAGGCGGCCTGCATCGTTCCGCTGAGCCTGTTGCCGGTGAGCCCTACATCATGCTGAAGCGAGGAAATCCCGAACAGCGCGGTCACATTGTCCCAGAATCCTCCGTACCCGCGTTTGTCGTAGGAGGTGGTATTGCCAATAATCCGGTATTCAATGGTTATCCCGTCTGTCACGATCTGCGGGGGATTGCCTCTCAAAACGACCTGGGCCACCAGGTTATTATAAGGCGGGAGAATAACCGCCTTGTCATAAGTGGGATTCAGACAATGCATCCCCAGATCATTCCATGCAAAGACAACATAATCCTGCGAGAATGCGGGAGAGCCGTTGTCTTTGTTTTTGGTGCATCCTGACAAGGACAGTACCATGGCAGCAACTATCATTGCTGCGCAGCCAGCCTGAAAAGTGAACTTCTTCATGGGATTATCAGTTTATTGTAATTTCTCCTTTGAGATACAGTACGGCACGTCCTGATATGAGCGTCCTTTCATCACGCAGGGTGCATTCAAGGTATCCGCCACGGGAAGATAATTGTTTTGCCCTTAGCGAAAGCTTTCCGAGGCGCGCAGACCAGTATGGAGTAAGGGTGGTATGAGCCGATCCTGTGACAGGGTCTTCATCTATCCCGATCTGTGGACAGAAGAATCTGGAAACAAAATCCGTGGTGTCACCCGGGGCAGTAGCTATGACGCCCCTGCTTTGCGTCTGCGTCAGTTTCCTGAAATCAGGCTTCATATCCCTTATTTCTGACTCACTTTCATAAACGAGCATATAATCACTTCTTCCCATATATGATTCTTTGGGAACGACCCCAAGGCTTTCGCTGATAAATGGCGGCAATTCGCATTTGACCGGGTGATCAACGGGAAAATCCAGCTCAAGGAGATCCCCTCTTTTCCTGACGGTGAGATGCCCCATCACCCTTGAGCGGAAAATTACCGTTTCGCACTGCGGCTCAAGAATATTCAAAACCACAAATGCTGAAGCGAGGGTTGCATGGCCGCACAGATCGACTTCCTCCACGGGAGTGAACCACCTTATCAGCCATTCATCCTTTCCGCGGGTGATGAATGCAGTCTCCGAAAGGTTATTTTCCATTGCTATCTTCTGCATCGTCTCTTCAGTGACCGGATCTGTCAGGATGCATACTGCTGCGGGATTTCCGGTGAATGGTCCGTGGGTGAAGGCATCAACCTGGTAAATTGGTATATTTTTCATTGCAGGAGTCTTTTTATTAATCCAAAGGTATCACCGTTTGGCGGAAAAAGGACTCCGGATCTCAGAGTATTATTATATTAGTACTATGATTGAGATTCCTGACACCGGCAAAGGTACCCGGATCATCAGGCTGACACCTGCCAGGTGTAATATATGGGCTGTTACTCGAAACGGCCGGACAATACTTGTTGATACTGGCATCTCATTTGACAGAAGCCGCATAGATCATGCCCTTGAGCGGAAGGGGATGATCCCCGAGGCTGTGATCCTCACCCACACCCATTTTGACCATGCCGGCAACGCAGCCTGGCTGCAGACGGAGTACGGTGCCGAAGTGGTAGTGCAGGAAGCCGAAAGTGCCATGCTTGCGAGCGGAGATATGCCGATACCTAACGGGACCTACACCTTTACCCGTGGTCTGGTGAGCCTCGGCAGGAAGGTTGGTCCGGTCTTCAGGTATGATCCGTGCGTTGCAGAACATGTCTTTGCCGGTCAGTTTGATCTGAACCGTTTCGGCATTAACGGGTATATTATACATACGCCGGGACACTCACCGGGCGGGGCAACTGTGGTGATTGATGATGAGATAGCCCTGGCGGGCGACTCGTTGATAGGGACCATGCCCGGCTCGCCGTTCCCGCCCTTTGCCGATGATATACCGCTGCTTATCAGCAGTTGGAAGAAGATTCTCGATACCGGCTGCAGATCCTTCCTTCCCGGCCACGGCAAACCGGTAAGCAGGGAGGAGATGATAATTGAATACGACAAAAGAAAATAGACAGGTCAGGAGGATTCATTTATACAATGCTCACCGGAATCATTAAATGATAGCCGGCGGGTTATAATTTCAGCTTAATACTGTATCTGGCAAGGATTGCAGTCAGCCCGGCCATAAGCAACGCCCAGGCTATGGAGCCGATAATAACCACCAGTGGTTCAGATGATTGTTTGTAGAACAGTACCGGTATTGCTGACATCCATATTGCATGGTATAAAATATCTGGGGCCAGGTATGTTGTCAGTGAATGCTTTCCTGCAGGCCTTACAAAGCCCGCCCACCTGGTCAGCCCCTTTACATCTGCAAACCAGTAGATTGCAGCAAAGACCAGGAAGCTGATACCGCTGCAGATCATACCCCAGCTGGGAGTAGCCATGATCTTTGATATAATGAACCATTCCCGCAGGATGAATCCCATGGACAAGCAAACCATTCCAAGCACTATGAACATCAGAATTATTCTTATGTGTCCGGATTCTTTCACTCTTCTGATCAGTATCCCCGCCAGCATTCCTGTAACAACTATCAGCGGAACATTACCCTGAATGATTATTCCCAGAACCGGCCTCAGGGGATCGAGGCCTCCGAAAACTCCTGACTTGTCGAGGATATTAATCACCAGGAAGAAAATGACGGCAACCGAGGTCCATGCCACTGAATCACGGAATGCCACATATACCAGTGAAGCAGCCAGGTAACCCCATCCTATGAGGCCAAGAATGCCCCACCAGCCGGTAATCATCCAGCCGGGATTTTCAGCGGTTCCGGACCGGAAGATTACTGCAAGGAAGATCAGGGTTGCCGCGCCGGCAGCCCTGAGTACCCTGAAAGGCAGTTTGTGCTTCCCTGCCGGGTAGTCATTCCATACCAGGAAGACCGAGATATACATTAGCAGTGCCCAGAGATTCCTGTCAATGCCGGTGGTTTCGGGATTGACCCTTCCGGAGTTGAGCATAAGCACCCCGATTACCAGGAGGCTGAAAGTGCGGATTGCAATGTGAAGAAGTATTCCGGAGACCGGTTCGCCCTTTTTTATCCTGCCTGAGATGGCGAAAGGTATTGCCATGCCTACAATAAACAGGAATCCCGGGAAAACCCAGTCTGCAAGACCCATGCCGTCGAAATCAGCCTTCATATGACCGAGCCAGGCAGGAGCCACCTTCATATTCAGGTCGTTGACGAAGAGCATAAGCAGGAGAGTCAGTCCCCGCATGATGTCAACAGAGGCAATCCTGGCTCTCTTTTCCAAATTGGCCATAGTATCCTGGTTTGCGATTTAATCCTGCATCACTGTGATGAATTCCATAGTATCCCGGTGTGCGATTCAATCCTTCATCATTGTAATGAAATCCATAATTGGCAGATGACTCATATTTTGCTCCTTACTCCTGTTATGGATCCTTTGTAAAACCGGCCTTTTTTATACAGCAGCATATTTCCCGGTTGCCCGAACCCCATTCCTGTATCTACGCCAATGACTTTGTTTCCCAAAAGTGCCATGATGCTCTTTTGCGGAGTGTGTCCGACAACAATATGTTTTTTGCCATAGAAATCCAGAATTGAATCCAGGCTTGAAACGTCAGGGATTGTATCTTCGAAGTACCCCCTGTACCACACAGGACCATCGTTTCCGCCCAGGAGGTCTAATTCTCCGTCTTCGGGGGAAGAATAAATATCCTTCCCGGCGATACGTACATGAAAGACCTGGTTGACCTCTTCGATCTTCAGTTCCCTTGTAACCAGATCAGGTGACACTCCTGCATGAACGAACAGGATGTCGTTTATTGTGATCATTACCGGCTTGGATCTCAGCCACCTACCCAGTACCGAGTTTTCCGAATAAAGGTCCGGATACTGTATACCGGTTATTGATTCGACCCTTGTGTATTTTTCATTATTATACCTCAGGTCGCCGGCAAGAATCATCAGTTCATGATTGCCAAGAATAAAATGGACCCGGCCACCTTTCCTGGCAGCCTGCTTTTCAAGTTTGAACAGATGCCAGAGGATTTCCGTTACCTTATCACCCCTGTCAAATGCGTCGCCGAGGAACACGAGGTGACCCTTGCCGAAATTCCAGTTCAGATCCTTATCTATGATTCCGTTTGCCAGCAGGTGATTCAGGTAAGTATCATAATAACCATGCACATCGCTTATTACCGCAATGCTGTCAATGCCTTTAAAGGTCTGGCGGTAATCTGGCTTCGTTCTGAACACACTTGAAAGTTCCCGGTAGCTGAGTGAAATATCCGCCGGAAGCATCGTATTTTTTTTACCACCGGGCAACAAATATCCTTTATGCATCGTGCTGTTTTCAATCCACAGAACCCTGATAGTATCATCCGACATGAAACAGTACGGACCATCATTGATCAGGGTATCCCTTTCTGTTGAAGGACAGATGGCTGATAGATTCACTGAAAGAAACAGGAAAAGAGGCAGTACGAGGAGCCGATTCTTTATATTTGATTGTACCAGATTCATATCCAACATCTTAAGGTGGGCATTGGAAATAATACTTTTTTTGCAAGATAATACTTCTTCACCCAAATTATTCCGGCAGACTTCTCCGGTCTGTTCTTAAACTAATATTTGACTTGAGGCACTTCATTTCATATATTTACTATGATTTAGCAGAAAACAGGTTTTAAGCCAGCAACTTAGGTAATCAGTTCAAGAATTCAGGGCCATGTCAAATAATTTTCTTAATCTGGATAATCCGGTATTCCTGTCAATTATAGAGAGGTTTGGACTGAACCTGGTTTTTCTTTTCCTCCTGTTAAGGGTTGTTTATTACAGGTTTTCAAGAAAGGAAAACTACCTGTTCGGGTTTTTCCTGATGGGAATCGTAATTTTCTTTATCGGAGCCATGCTGAAAATTGTTGCAATGGAATTCCAGATGGCGATTGGATTGTTCGCCATATTTACAATACTCAATCTCAGAACCATAAGTTTTGATGTGAAGAATATGGCATATCTTTTTGCTGTCATTGCCATTTCTGTACTTAACGCCCTCGATCTGAGGGGGAAATTCCCTTTCATGGGAGTTGTGATTTTCAATATCATGATAATAGGATCTGCTTTTATTCTTGAGAGCCTGCTTACCCGGAAGAAAAAGTACAGTACCCACCCGATCATTTACGATAACCTGGAGATGCTGAAGTCACAAAACAAAGAGGCATTGATCGCCAATGTTGCCGAAATGACCGGGCTCGATGTCAAAAAAGTTGAGATACAAAGTGTTAACTATAAGGAGAGGACAGCCGTTCTGGATATCTATTATAAAAGCTGATTAACGGGAACCCTTGCAATTTGCAAGCAGTAAGTCAATAAGACTATCCATGCTTCTTTGTTTTTCAAGCTGATCGAAGAACTGATCCAGGAAAGCTATAATATCCCTTTTATCAGATTTGCCCAGATAGGGAAATTCATTTATTACGGAGTAGAACTCATCCTTCTTTCCAAGAAACGCCATAAGTTCATTCTGATAGACTTCCCGTGTCCGGCAGATACCTGAAAAGAGCCGATCGCGATTGGTCTCTATCCCTAATCCGGGAGGAGGGATGGCATATTCTGCATTTACAACTCCCGTAAGGTCAAAATCGAATGGAACCGGTATCCCCAGACCTCCAAGTTCATAATTCAGGGAAGTAAAGACCGTAACATTGTGCTGACCCGGTACCGACCAGTCCCAATTGGCTATCATGTAATTGAAGATAGCGAGCCTGTCAATCATATCCGGAAACATGTGGGACTGTGACAGCATTTTGGTCTTTACCTCAGTCAGATTCAGTCTTTCTGCAAGAAGAGCTTCAGGTTCTAGCAGGATTCCGAATTGTGTTATCGTTTTCCGTTTGTTTTCAGAGTCAACCAGGTCCAGGCTGATTAACCTGGCCCTGAAGCTTGTATCAGTGAGAACATTGTACAGTTTGTAAACAAGGTATTCCCTGATGACGTATTCGCCAAATGTTGATCCGGGCTGGCACTGGTTGACAAGCTTTATGTTTTTAATTCTGCCTGAATCAGATACTTCATACACGGGTTTCTTGAAAGTGATTCTTGCCGGCGGGTACTTGCATCTTTCGAAGCGTGACTGACCCCGGTATTTAAGGGTTACCTTTCTTTCCATCTCGTCAGTCTCACTGAAGTGAATGGTCATGGTTCCATCAACTGACTGGTCTCTATCTGCCTTTTTCAGGAATTTGGCGACATCGAAGCGGAGCGAGACTTTTAGGAGATCTTCCTCTTCAAACAATGATAAATATCTTACGGGAGGTTTCTGATCTTCCGGTTGTTTCCTGTTTGCATCATTCAGGTCCTTAAGATCCTGCCCGTCAGTATCAGCCAGGTTGACCGGCTTTTTTACAGTTGTATCGATCTGACCGATGGACGGCAAGACTGAAAGAACAGTTATAAAAAGCGAGCATAAATACAGGCGGCGATCAGCGCTGAACTTATTAAATTGGGTTCTGGCCATCATTTTGTTCTGTATCTGAACAACAATATTGAAGCAGGATTAGTTCTGCCTTCATTAGATATTAGCATGTCCCCGTTGTCTAGGAAGGAAATGCCCTCAGGCATACTGAAAAGTTCCGGTTTGAGTTCTTCGATATAGGTTATGGTTCCGTCCTCATCAAATACGAACAGCATCCTGTTCACGGCTGAAATTGCATATAGCATATTTGAGATCGGATGTATTCCGATGTCAGACACCATCAGACTTATTATCTTTTCATCATCACTGATTTCAATATGATTTTCTGCAGCGTACCTGGTTATATCAGCCAGATCAAACTCCAGAGCCACTTTTACTGAATCTTTGAGGGACTGCGAATCAAGCTCCAATACCGCTTTTACGGTATCTTTTTCTGACTGCAGATCAAGCGCGTAAACCGGATGTTTCTTTTCATCTTCGGAGCCTCGTCCGGGATTGTTTTTCGGGACGATCAACAGCCTGTGATTTCGCCTGTCGTAACATAGTCCTTCATAATCTGCCGGCAGTCTGACCGTGGATCCGGGCTGTTCTGATATTACTGATGATCTGTCATTTCCGGTTTCGAAAAGAGTGCCATCGCTTCTTAAAACATAATATGATCCGGCGACAGATGCTATTCCTTCATAATCGCCAGGAAAGTGAAAAATGAGCTGATCTCTGATTTCATTCTTAGTAATGTCGAAAATGAAGACTATGCCGTTTTCGTCCTGAACACAGGCCACAATAGTTGAATCGATGACTGATATTCCTGATATTTCGATAAGGACCGGAGGAAGAATTATTGTCTTATCGGGATTGGATAAATCATATCCGATGGGATTTGCATTTCTTACTGCAGCTGAATTGTTGTCTCTGTCGGCCGGATGACCGCAACTGATCATGTTAAGATACAGAAAGACAAGTAAATACGATTTTATTTCAATCACCTGCATCGGTACGGCGTTCTGATTGTAAATCAAAGTTAAGCAACAGAGAAGCTAAAGTCAACTGATTGTCAGGGAGAGAGAGAGATTGAGTCCTGGGGAAAAAGAGACGAGTGTGTCAGCACTCGCCATCATACTATCTATTTTTCTTTACCTCGAACCATTTCTTCAAGATTTGGAATTCATCTGGTGAGCAGCTTCAAGAATCGACCAAATTCATGACGGCTCTGAGAACGAAAACCTGATAATTCTACGTTAAGAGTATATGAAAAATGGGATGACCTAAGGATTGGCTATCATCTGATTTAATGCGACCGAATGTGGGGAACTTTACAAAAGTATAAAATTGAATAGACCCAGGCCATCTGGGAATTACATTGTCTGTTAAAGCACGTTTTTTTAGAAAGATTTGACGAAATCCTAACAGGGGTTGATTAACCAAGGTTTACTTAGGAGATAAAAGTTCACAAAAAGCTATTAAAGAGTTAGGAATATATTATTTTCATTTACTAAATCTACTTTTCAAATTGAGACCAATTCTGTAACACGATCATTTCCCAAAAGCCTACTGTTTATTTAAGCCTTCAGACATGAAAACACTAAACCATATGCTAAGTGCGATTGACAAATGTTACATCTTAATAATAGGTTTCATGGCATTGAAGATTCTAATAGGTTGCGAAAGGGAACCTCAAGATAAAAGTTTTCCGGGGACACCAGAAGAGATCGCCGAATCAGTGACTAATATCGAACGTATTCTAAAAGAAAGTGATGCCATAGTTGACGCTGCAATTTCTCTTGCTTTAAGTCAAGGCGGTTTAGTCAATACAGAAGAAATTGCCCAAAGCATTGACTTGATAGACGGGGTGCTGGCAGCTACACCCACTCCTTCAGGGGCGGCAATAGTATTAAAGCTTAATGATGGGACCTTTACAAATGTTCTAGTTGTTAAAATGGATGATGAAAAACTGTTCAAAATCATAAAGACAAAATCTACTGATGAATTAGATTGTGAAACTAAGTTGTCAGAAACTATATCTTTTTATCCCTATGGAAGTGGTAAAGCTTTAATTTTAGCCCCTTTTCAAGAATCCTTCAATACGGACTTGGTCAGGATCTCACGATTGCTAATATCATCTGGTTATATGGTTGACCAATTTATAAATAGAGAAGCGACTTTGGATCGCTTCAGGGGTAGTTTCTTAAATAATTATGACATAGTATTTATTGTTACACATGGATCAGCTGATGGAGTAACTTGGGATGGGACAGAATCAACACTTTTAATTACCGGAGAGGAGTTTTCAGCTAAGAAATTCAATGAACTCACTCAAGAAGAACGGAGGACCATAAATATAAGTTCTGTCAGGGACCTAAATGGTTATAATATTTCCGTATCAGTGCCCTGGTTAAGGCTTACTTCGAATGGAAGATTCACCAACACCTGGGTTTTTATTTTAGCTTGCGAATCTGCAAAGCTGGACGTTGGGCCAGCCTCGTTTTCAGAAGCATTTTTGCAGTTTGGTGCTGGAGGCTATAACGGATTTGATGAAATTATGTATGTCGAGGCTGCGAATCCAATTGCCAAAACAATGTTTGAGAAATTTTCATCAGGACGTTCATTCAAAGACGCATCCGATGCTGTGCGAAGTGATCCCGGGTTATTGGCAATGTCTTGGCTGCCAATTTTAGTCTTACCTGCGACCGGGATTGTTGGAGAGAGATTCAATGTTGCAACTTTTGATGATAATCAATTAAGCACTGAACCATTCTATATCAAATCTCAATGCATGGATATAGAAGGGAATGTCTATAATATTGTCAAAATAGGTAATCAATGGTGGATGGCTGAAAATTTGAAAGCTACTAAATATAATGATGATAGTCCAATTCCTTTGGTTACTGATAATGACGAATGGGAAAGTCGTTTTTGTATCGAGGCACCTGCTTATTGTTGGTATGATAATAATGAATCTAATAAAGAGGTTTATGGTGCTTTATATAACTGGTACGTGGTGAGTACCGGGAAATTATGTCCAGCTGGCTGGCATGTACCCTCGGATTCAGATTGGAATATCCTTTCTTCTTTTTTAATTCAACCTAATGGTAATATTGGTGGAAAACTCAAAGAAGATGGCCTGAACCATTGGCTAAGCCCAAATACTGATGCGACTAACGAGAGTGGGTTTACAGCCCTTCCAGGCGGCCTGCGTATTAATGGATTTAACGCTATGGGTTCTCTTGGAAATTGGTGGAGTTCAACGGAAGGCAACTTGTCATTTAGTGCTCGTTACCGTTTTCTGATGCACGATACTGGTGGTATTGGAAGAGGGATAAACGGCACAGGTGCCGGTTATTCAGTCCGTTGTGTAAAAGACTAAGCCTCAGTTAATATCTGTCAGCTCTTATATTCCGGTTTCTTATGGATATTTCAACCATAAAGTCCTCATTTTTGGAAATTGGGTTCATTCAAGTATTTAATACTTCCATAAAGTCCATACGCTGGATTATCTGACCACATAAAGCAGATTTTGAGAAGCAACTAAGACATGCAGTTAACGTGATCAGGAATATGGATGCGATATTGTCCTCAGGAAGAACCGAAAATAAATTATTTTGATTGGTTCGATGTTCCCCGAAAAAATCATTTTTGACGGAGAAAATTGTCGAACCGATACATTTAATAAAGTTCTGGAACGGACATAGCAAAATACTAATGATTTATACGATAAAAAAAAGAAGAAACTGATGAAAATTCAGTTTCTTCTTTTTCAGTACCCGGAGCCGGGATCGAACCGGCACAGCATCGCTGCCACTGGTGTTTGAGACCAGCGCGTCTACCAATTCCGCCATCCGGGCATCTACCAGTCTGCAGTCAGCAGCGGGCAGTCAGCAGTTATGGAGATTAGTAGGCTGCGAAAATAGGATAAATATTTGAAAACCCCGCTACTGCCTATTGCCTTCTGCCTACTGCCTCAATTTAAGTATCTCTACCTTCCTGAATTCCACCGGATGGGATTCAGACTGCAGGGCAATATAACCCTCCTTTAGCGGTGTTCCCTCCGGCAGGGTGAATCCTTCCGGCAGATCACCTCCCACCTGCGGCTTTGAATAAGTCAGTACTGTGTCACCGTTGACTATATGATGGATAGTACTGTCAGCATAAACTACCAGCTCTGCCGTCACCCATTCGTCATCATAGAAGAATTTAGAGGAAGAGGAGGTGCAATGCTCGGTTATCAGGGCATCACCCATGACTATGTGCGTGTGAGGAGTGCAAACGTTCATTGTGGGTGTTTCACGGCCGGCAGTGCTGCCAAGAAACTGTACCTCCACAGATACGGGCCAGTCCTGGTTCAGTCCGATTGTTGCCGGATCCTGGCAGTGGAACATAATGCCGCTGTTGCGGAATCCCCATGAGGGACCGCCCGGGATCTGCTCACCGGTGAACCGGTATTCAACCCTCAGTTTGTATGAGGAGAAAGGTTCCTTGTAGTAAATGTGGCCGAATTCATACCTGAAGGTGTCATACTCTGCATATGAGACCTTCATGACACCATCTTCAACCATGAAGGTGTTTTTGTAGTTTTCTCCCAGGGGTGACCCCTTGATCTTGATGATCCAGCCGTCGAGGTTCTGGCCGTTGAAGAGAGGGATCCACTGTTCCTTCTGCTTCAGGGAACAGGAGGACAGCATCAGGGTGATTGTCGTAAAGATCAGGAGTTTATTCATCATTTGATTTAAAATGCTTGATGCCCTGCGGGCAAAATTATTTATTCAGGTTCTGTGTTACAATTCTCAATGGCCACGGCCAGATTCGCAAATCCCAAATCTACAATCCCCTATTGCCTATTGCCTATTGCCTCTTGCCTGCTGCCTGAAGAATGGCCTGCCTGATACCCGCTGCGTCATATCCGCATTCATGCCATAGCTCCTGCTGGGAACCGTGTTCTACAAAATAGTCAGGTATGCCCATTCGCCTGACTTCTGCAGCATAACCGTGATCACTGGCAAACTCAAGCACAGCGCTGCCGAACCCACCCTTGATCATGCCGTCCTCTACGGTGATGATCTTCCTGAAGCGCTTCATGACACTGTGCAATGTCTCTTCATCAAGCGGATTGGCGAAACGCATATCATAGTGCAATACAGAGATGCCATCAGCGCGGAGCTGCCCTGAGGCTTCAGCCACAAAATTTCCGGGATGTCCCAGGCTCAGCACAGCGATGTCAGATCCCTCGCTGATGAGTCTTGCACGTCCGACAGGTATCTCTTCAAATGGCTTCTGCCAGTCGCAAATCACACCTGTGCCGCGAGGGTAGCGGATGCTGAATGGCCCCCTTATACTGTCAAGCTGTGCGGTGTACATCATGTTTCTCAGTTCAACCTCATCCATCGGGGCAGCGGTTATCATTCCCGGGATGTTGCGCATGAATGCGATATCGAAGAAGCCGTGATGAGTTGCACCATCGGTACCAACCAGTCCGCCGCGATCCATGCAGAACACAACCTTCAGCCCCTGGATGGCGACATCATGCACCACCTGGTCATAGGCCCGCTGCATGAAAGATGAATAGATATTGCAGAAGGGAAGAAGCCCGTTCGCTGCCAGTCCTGCCGAGAATGTCACGGCATGTTGCTCACATATCCCGACGTCAAATGCCCTGTCGGGCATTTCCCTCATCATTATGTTGAGCGAGCATCCCGAGGGCATGGCAGGAGTTATTCCGACTATCTTTTCGTTCAGCCTTGCAAGTTCCACTATCGTATGGCCGAAGACCTCCTGGTACAGCGGGTGTTTGGGGCATTCAGCCGGTCTGATGAGTTCACCGGTGCATTTGTCAAATTTGCCGGGGGCATGAAAAATTGTCTGCTGTTCTTCAGCTTTCGGGAATCCCTTTCCCTTAACGGTGACACAATGCAAAAGCTTGGGGCCCGGAATTGTCTTGAGGTCTTCCAGTACCCGGGTAAGATGAAGCACATCATGACCGTCAATGGGACCGAAGTATCTGAATTTAAGCGCCTCGAACATATTGCTTTGTTCAAGGACCGTACCCTTTATGCCGCTCTCGAGCTGTGCTGCAAGCAACCTGGCCCTGTTTCCAACTCTCTTGTACCGGCCGAGGAGACGCCATACCTTATCCTTGAACCTGTTGTAGGTTCTGCTTGTGGTGATATCCAGCAGGTACTCCTTCAGGGCGCCGACGCTGGCGTCAATTGATATATTGTTATCATTCAGGATGACCAGCAGGTCAGCTTTCTGATTTCCGGCGTTATTGAGACCCTCAAAAGCCAGGCCTGCCTGCAGTGCCCCGTCACCAATCACTGCCACAACCTTCCGTTTCTCTCCTTTAGCCTGGGCAGCAACGGCCATTCCCAGGGCTGCAGAGATAGAAGTGGAAGAGTGCCCCACGCCGAAGGCATCATATTCACTTTCAGACATTCGCGGGAAACCGCTGATCCCCTTGTACTTCCTGTTGGTATTGAACTGTGCTTTCCTTCCGGTAAGTATCTTATGGCCGTAAGCCTGGTGACCCACATCCCAGACTATCTTGTCATAAGGCGTGTTGTATACGTAGTGCATGGCCACGGTCAGTTCCACCACCCCGAGACTTGCCCCGAGGTGACCGGGATTGCTGCTGACCTCTTCAATAATGTGCTGCCTGAGCTCATCACTGAGCCTGACGAGGTCAAGCCTGTCAAGTTTCCTCAGGTCGTCGGGTGTGTTTATCCTGTCTAGCAGCCGTTCTGATGATGACATTGGTTCAGGTTGTCAGGTAACGGGTCAAAGATACTTATATTTTACTTTTTCCAGAATGGGACATTCAGGAGAATGCAAGCCCGCAAGGTGCCTCCGGCAGGAGCGGGCTTCAGTCACCTTTATGACTTTATTCACTTCGTTGTCTGCCACTTGTCCGATTCTGGTTGTAAATAATGAATGTTGTTAATTAATCATCCAACAATCAGGAACACCATTTCCTATTTATTGTTTAATTCGCAGCAGATGTAAAGTAAAAACCGGCATGGTTATGAAAGAAACCAGAATTCTGCTACCGTTATTTCTGCTGGCTTTAGCCGCAGTTTCCTGTGTCACGGGCAACAGATACAACATCCTCACTGACAGGAACCTGATGCTGATGTCAGAGCGTGATTCACTCAAGGCTGAAAACATCTGGCTGACGATGTCAAACAGGGAGCTTACAACAAAGTCGATGCAGCTTGCCGGAGATACTGAAAGGTTAACGAAGGAGGTGGAGGAGGCCCGCACGGAGCTTGCACGGTCAAGGGACGATGTCAGCCGGCTCTCCACAAGGTACGATGAGTTGCAGAGAGCCCAGGCAGAACTTGTTGCCGGGAAAGCCCAGGAGACGCAGAGGCTTCTGGCCGAGCTGAGGCAGGCGCAGACAGAGCTGCAGCAGCGTGAGGACCTTATGCGTGATCTGGAGATGAATCTTGACACCAAGAAGGCATCCCTCGAGGAGCTGACCTATGAGCTGGAAAAAAGGAATACACGGCTGGCAGAGCTGGAGAAAATGCTCGACGCCCAGCAGAAGGCTGTGAAGGCCCTTAAAGACAAGGTATCTGAAGCCCTGTTCGGGTTCGAGAATAACGGTCTGACTGTTACAATGAAGAACGGACAGGTATATGTTTCGATGGATGACAAGCTGCTTTTCAAAACCGGCAGTTACGAGATTGACGCCAACGGCCGGGCAGCACTGCGTAAGCTCGGGGCGCTGCTCGAGAAGAATACCGATGTGACAATCACAATCGAGGGGCATACCGATGATGTTCCCTACAGGGCTGCTCCCGGGCAGCAAATCCTCGACAACTGGGACCTGAGCGTCAAAAGGGCCACAACCGTGGTAAGGGTTCTGACCCAGGATACTCATATCAATCCGAAAAGATTTGTCGCCTCCGGGCGAAGCGAATACATACCGGTTGACCCGGCGAAAACGCCTGATGCCCGCCAGAAAAACAGGAGAACGGAGATAATACTGACACCTGATCTCACTGCGCTTTACAGGATTCTTGAGAGTTACTAGAGGCAGGTAAGCTGATCAGGCTGCAAAGCCACCTGAGGCAAGGGAAATAACGCCGGGACGGGTGCTGTGGCAGGAGACTGAGCGGAGGAAAAGGCAAGATCAGCAGCAATGTCAGGCCACTGTTTTATTCGTTGAATTCTCCGAGTCTTACCCTGAGCTTATCCAGTGCGGCAACAAGGTCATCCTCAGGCTTGAGAAAATCAAAATCTTTCCAGAAACCCGGATCATAACCGTTGATTGTCTGTGAGAAGATCGAGTATGCCGGTGCCAGCTCCTCATGATCAAACCTGGCAACATTCTCTGTACGGTGCTCAGTGACGGCGAGCTCAAAAAACACATTGAAGCGGCTGTTGAATACCTTTTTTCTTCCCCTTGCCATAAATCCGAGGTCGCCCCGGACATGTGACAGGTAATACCTTCCGTCAACATTCCTGTAGCGGGTCCGGTACCTGACATATTCCGGCTTCATGGAGTAATCTTTCGGGAGCCTGCTTATAAATGACTCACCGGTCTGGTCAATGTACTGC
>Ga0116153_10000638_pt1 | contig 41141 bp, 33 predicted proteins | sample AD_UKC028_MetaG_FD_89896 | JGI IMG/M metagenome (GOLD analysis project Ga0116153, IMG submission 89896) | Active sludge microbial communities of municipal wastewater-treating anaerobic digesters from USA - AD_UKC028_MetaG | ecosystem: Engineered > Bioreactor > Anaerobic > Digestate | place: USA...
GCCTCTATCCCGTCCGGCACATAGGTCCAGATGATCGTCTCGTAAGTGAAGAGGATATCTTCCATGTGCTTGTAAGGTTTGTTCTCTTCAACAAAGGTTTCGGGGAACCATTCGCGGGACTCCACGATGATGGCGTCCTGCAGTTTGATGGTAAAATACTTTTCCTCCTGGCCCTTCTCATTGATGCGGTACATGTCGAGCGTCACATCCATGTGTTCACCGCTGCAGCAGGCCTGGAAGATCTTGGGCGTATGCTTGCCCATGTTCGTTTCCACCTTGAAGGGCTTGTGGATCCTCTGTCCTGTGGGGAGGCCCGAATGGGTGTCCCTCGGTATTTCAACAACGTGGTCGAGGGCATAGCAGATTATGGTGTTCTCGCGTCCCTGCTGGGTGCAGTCGCCCTGGATGTCGCCCTGGTTCTTTGCCTTGATGGTCATGTAACAGGTCATTGCCATGATGTTTCCCTCCTTTTTTAAAAAATGCGGTTACAGCAGGGTCGCTTCTCCCTATTCCTTGTCCAGTTTTCCAACGAGGGAAAGGGTGAAAGAGGCGCCCATATATTTGAAATGGGGCTGTACCTGCATGTTCACCCTGTACCATCCCGGTTCTCCCTCTACGTCGGTGACCTGGATGTTCGCCTTTCTTAAGGGTCGCCTGCTGCGGACCCCCGGCGAGGGATTGTCCTGATCTGCCACGTACTGACGGATCCAGTTGTTGAGCTCCGTTTCAAGATCGCCCCTTTCCTTCCAGGTCCCTATGTTCTCCCTCTGGATCACCTTGATGTAGTGGGCGAGGCGGCTCACTATGAACGTATAGGGGAGCTGGGTGCCGAGCTTGTAGTTCATCTCCGCCTGTTTGCCCTCGGGCGTATTGGCGAAGACCTTCGGTTTCTGGGTCGAATTGGCGGAGAAGAACGCGGCGTTATCGCTCCCCTTCCGCATGGTGAGCGCTATGAAGCCCTCTTCGGCGAGTTCGAATTCCCTGCGTTCCGAGATGAGGACCTCCGTGGGTATCTTTGTCTGGAGCTCGCCCATCGCCTCATACTGGTAGATGGGGAGGTCTTCGACGGCCCCGCCGCCCTGGGGACCTATGATGTTGGCGCACCAGCGGTATTTTGCGAAGCTGTCCGTGATCCGTGAGGCAAAGGCAAAAGCGGCGTTGCCCCAGAGGAAGTTGCCGTCCCCGCTGGTCGTGTCCTCTTTGTAATTGAAGCCTTTCACGGGTTTCGTGTCAGGGCCGTAGGGTATCCTCAGGAGGAAATGCGGCAGGGCGAGTGACACATTCCGTGAGTCTTCGGATTCCCGGAAGGACTGCCACTTGATGTACTGGGGCATCTCAAAGATCGATTTCAGGTCTTTCAGATTGGGAAGTCCGGAGAAGCTGTCTATGCCGAAGAACTGCGGCCCCGCGGCGGCGACGAAAGGCGCGTGGGACATGGTCGCCACGCTTGCCATGTTCTGGAGGAGCTTTATGTCGGGAGCGGAAGGGCCGAATTCGTAATTGCCCACCATCAGGCCGTAGGGTTTGCCGCCGAACTGACCGTATTCCTGGGTGTAGGCCAATTTGTAGAGGCCCGACTTCGTGATCTCCGGGGCGTCCTCAAAATCGTCGAGGAGGTCCTGCTTGTTCACGTTCATCACCTCGACCTTGATGTTTTCCCTGAAATCGGTGCGGTCCACGAGGAATTTCAGGGAGGTCCACGCGGATTCGAGCTGCTGGAATTCCTTGTTGTGGATTATGGTGTCCACCTGTTTGCTCAATTTCTGATCAAGGTTGGCGATCATCTCATCCACAGCGGATGCCGTTACCCTTATTTCCTTGCCGGGCTTGAGCAGTTCATCGATGAAGGCCTGAAGGCCCTGTTTGGTTATGGCATAGGCCTCTTCAGACGGTTTCAGGCGCGTGGCCGCGACGATCTCGTCAAGGAGGGACTGCTGACCCTCGACCTGCTGCCCTTCTGCCTGTTGAGCTGTTTTCTTTTCTTCAGCCACATTTCACCTCCTTAACCTTCGATCCCGAGTTCTTTCAGAAGACGCGCCTTGACCTCGTCGTCCTTCACGAGGTCCTGTATCTTCTTCCTGAATTCCGGGATGTTGCCGAGGGGCCCTTTAAGCGCCTTGAGCGCGTCCCTGAGCTCCATGAGCTTTTTCAATTCCGGTATTTTCTGAATGATGGTATCGGGCTCGAAGTCCTTCATGCTTTTGAAATCCAGGTTGAGGCTCATCTGCGCGTCAGGTTCGTCGGAGAGCTTGTTCTCGACAACCGTCTCCAGCTTGACGTTGTGGGCGCCCAGGACCTCGTTGAAGTTGTCCTTGTCAATGTTGACGGGCTGGCGGTCCTCAACGCTGCGCGAGTCTGCCTGAAGCGTGAAATCGCCCATTACAAGGACCTTCAGGGGAAGCTCGATCTCCTCTTTTGCGTCGCCGGTGGCAGGCCGGTAGACGATATTGACGCGTTCTTTCGGTGCAACAGAACCTTCTTTAGCCATTTCGCACCCCTCCTTAGGAAGACTTTCCTTCTATTGTTGACTGTTGAAACACAGTCTATGTTGCCTGTGTCATGATAAAACTTTGAAATACATTTCTATTATATTGCAAATTATCGCAAATTAAAATTAAAGTTTAATCTTCTTTACCATTATTTATATATAGTTCATTGCCTTTACGGGATCGAGGAGGCTCAGGCGGCGAAAAATATCCCTTGCCATGCCTTCATATTCGGCGGAACTTGCCGAGCGTATCCCCGTCAGGATGGCCCCGTATGCCTGTGCCGCCAGTGAAGGCTCCCATTCTTCCACCCGATAGGTATCGATGAGCGCGACGAGGTCATTGGAATAAGAACTGAAGAGGCGCCACTGGTCGTTTTGAAAAAGAAAGCGGCAGAACCATATCTGGCGCATGAAACGCTCCTGCACGGACGGTGCACCGGCGAGCCTGTCCTTGAGCGTCTTCATCGCCCCGGCAAAGTCTCCCCCCTTCGCTGTCTTCCGGGCCTCATTGGTCTCTTCCTCTATACTGCGAAAAAGGTCTTGGCCTGAAGGGCCGGCAGGAGCGGCGTCCTGGCCCCCTTTGTCCACGCTTTCAAGCCACTGCCTTGTTTCGCTGTCGGCAAAGGGTGTTCCGTCGGAGAAAGAGAGCTTCTCTATGCTGGGAAGGCGCTTTACGTAAAGCAGCGTCGCCCTGGCGACCTCGTCAGCTATGGCGGTTTTCCCTGTTTGTTCAAGGGATTGTGCGACGTACCGGCTGAGGTCTAGCCAGAAAAGATGCTGGGGTATTCGGGACTCACAGGCCATGAGAAGGTTTCTCCAGCTGCCCGACCTGTGCATGCTGCTGAGTGAGTCCCTGATCTGCACGTCAGGGGCTTCGATCATGGTTGTGCCGCCCTGGTTCGGCGGTATGTCCGTCACGGTCATCCACGCGATTGCCCTGTTGAGACGAAAGAAAAGCCCGTCGAGCATGTCTTTTTGCATGAGAATGTCCGACGCGGCCCTCAGGGTATCGATGGCATGCTTGATGATCGGACCAGGATCGTCCCCGGAGGGGACCGGCCCCATCGGGGCGGCCGCGGGGGCCTTTGTTTCCCTGCCGGCTGCAGCAGGCTGAGGTCTTTCCTCCTTCGGTTTCTCCTCTTCGGTTTTTCCCCCCTCTTCGACAAGAAGAGACCCGATGGAGGACATAAGGGGGGCCATCATCGGCGCGTCATCCATATTTTCGCGCAGGAAGGATTCGATAGCGCCAAGGCTGTTGAACAGGGCATCTATCTCGCTTTTCTGCCAGCGCTGCGGCTCAAGGCCGGCAAGTGTTGAAGATGTTTTTTCGATCCACCAGTCAATGGCGTTGCGCCGTCCGCGCATGCGGGCCTTTAATGGAAAGAGCGTTTCCCAGTAGGTCGTAATGACATCGCGCCAGATCGCGACGCCCTTTGCCAGGCCGCGCATCCCTTCGGTTTTGGTGAGAGCCAGAGAGAGGTAGCTCACCACGAGAAGGTCCTTGGAATGATTTTGAAGAATATCGGTACAGATGTTGAGGGCCTTCTGCCAGTCTATGCCGCCCGCAGCGGACGGTGAGGACATCTTTTCGATCTCGGAAGAGAGATTTTCGAATATCTCCTCGCCGCGGATATCGCTGCCAGCCGGCGATATGCCCGGTATGGGGGTCTTTCCCAGTTCGATCAGTTCCATCTGCCTGCCTTAAAAAAGGTTTCGTTCAATACTATTTAAGCGTGCATTCGGTAATGATGACGGGCGCCTTCCTGGAGCTTTTTTTGAGGGCGCCTATGACCGGCTGCGCATTATTGATCTTGTATCTTACCTTAACCCATTTGACGCCGGCCTTTGCAAGGCCCGCCTTGCTCTCCGGGAAATCGCCCGCCTTGAATGTCTTGGCGCCGGAGGAGAACTCGGAGAGGAAAGCCGCAAACCCTGTTTTACCCTTGTAGACCTTCGTGAGAGCGAAATCGGGGAACGTGATCTTCAGGACCGTGTCGCCGCATTTTTCCGGCGACCAGTTAAAGGACCTGGCGTCGGGGTAATTGTAGTTCTTCAGTATTGCCGTTCCGTCGGAACATTGGAGGGAAAGCACATTCCCGGTCGGTTTCACGGGCGCGTCCTTGTTGACCTCGATGGGCAGTGTTTCCATTGGCACCGTGTAGTCCGACTGGAACTCGACGGGGGCCATGGCCCCTTCGTTGAGAAATTTAAAAAATTCGGGGCGGAAGGGGATGGAGCTCTCGAAGATCGTCTTCTCATAGACGCTTCTCGGGCCGTATCCCAGCTTCCCGCTGGTGATGAACGGTTTTGCGGGGCCGTCGCGGAACTGGACAACAACACCCTCGGTCTTGTCAAAAAGGGACTTGAGGAGCCTTTCCTTTGGTACCCCGCTTGTTTTGCCCATGACGTCCCCCTCCCATTTGCTCTGGAGCATGCACGACGCCCTTCGGGAGCCGTAGTCGACGAGATAGTTCAGGGGACCGCCGAAGACGGACCACAGGAAATCGGCATTGCCGTAATCATCTTCCTTCATCATGCTCTTCAGGGAGAGGTACTGGGTGTATGCCACATTAAAAGGGGATTTGTCCTCTGCAAGGGCTGCCTGACCTGTAAAGAGGTCTGATATCATACGAAGTGCCGTATCGCCGGATGTGGCAATAGGTGCGATCTGTGAGAGCGCCTTCTCATATTCGGCAAGCACCTTGGCCCTTGAGGGGCGCTGCTCGGCTATCTTTTTCTTTTCCGGGTCCAGCTGCTGAGCCTTTTGCTCGGCAGAGGCCTCGGCTTTTTTGAATCTTTCCTCAACCCGGGTCGCAATGCCCCCGCTCTTCTTTTCCTTTTGATCGGCGGGCGCCAGCTGGGCTATGGCAACCAGTTCGGAGGGGAGCCGTGTCCATCCGGGAGGTTTTGTCTGCGTGTCCGATTGAATGGATTCACTGGTGAGCCGCCCAATAAGCTTCCAGTACGGATTGTGGTCCGTGGTCATGAGGGAGGCCATGTTCTGACGCGCCGTTTCCGTTTGGAAGGCCTCGGCCCCCTTGTGAAAATTATCGGCAAACGCGAACCATGCCTTGAAATACTCCTCCTGGTACCATTTCCAGAAGGGCTGGACCCTTTTTTTGATGGGGTCATTGTCTTTCAATACGGCCTCGATGTTCCCGATGAACTCGGCGATGTGCTTCTGCCCTTCTTTCGTGTAGGCACCGGGAACGAAGACGGTATCGTCATGTTCGCCCACCTCCGCGCTCCCCCAGAAATCCTCCAGACGGATGTTGGGCGCGTTGGGGATGGATTTGTGGACGAGCCATTCCATGCTCCCGCGTTTCACGATAAGCTTGGTGAGCCCGGCCTGGATGAGCTCGCGGCTCCTTAACAGTTCCGCCCTGTTGTTGTGCCATCTCAGATAGTCGAAATAAATGTAGCCGAACGTCTGGGATGCCTCAAAGGGGAGCGAGGGATATTCCAGGTCAACCGCACCGCTCGCGGCAACGATGAAGGTTTGCGGCCCGGGGAGTTTGCCTTTGTCGAGCCAGGAGTTGAGCACATTCAGGCGGGTGACGATATAGTTTGCATAGACCGCGATCGAGTCGGGATCGGTTTCTTCCGTCATCCGGTCGACCTTGCCCGATGCGGTCCTGTCAAAATTCCAGAGAAAACCCTTATTCACGAAGGATATGTAATGGTCCTTCGCTCTTTGCTCGGCCTCCCTGCAGGACGTGAGGCCGAAAGACGGCAGGAACCAGTGCGAGTTGCTCCTTTCGATCTCTTCGATCTCGAGCCTGTATTTCTCGATGGTTAAAAGGTTTGCCGAGGGATCGCCGGTGCCCGTCAGGGATGGAAGTCTGTTGAAGATGTCCATGAAGTTGTTGAGGGTTCTCATGTTATGCACGAACGAGAGGGTGAGGAGGCCGCACAGGGCAGCCCATACGAGAAGCCAGGAGGTGAAGCCGAGGCTCCGCGTGATGCGCCTCCAGCGCAGGAAATCACGGGTATGGGTGTACAGGGACCTGTCGCCGGGGAGGATCTTTGAAAAGATGTCTTTCAGGAAAAAACTTCTCTCAGCGGGAGGGACGGTCTTTGTGTCTGGAGCGAATCCGGCCGCCTCGAGGAACTCCGAGGAAGGCAAGCCGTCCTGCCGGCCGCTGGAAAAGAAGACCCCCCGAAGCAGAGGAGTTTCCTGATAAGGGTTGTCGCCGAAAACAGCCTTCATGAACTCCGAAAGCCCGCCCTTCAACCGGTGGAACTCGTTGCGGAAAACGATGGTGCCAGGCCTTGCCGGGTGCTGGGCGCGCAGTGTGGCAAGGGCCAGGCCGCCGATGCGCGCCGAAACGCTTTCGAAGACCTCGTCGAGGAGCACGTCCCAGTGTTGCCGGTTGTTCCTGTTAATGTAACCCATTGCCTGGTCCGAATCCTCTTCGGCGATGTTCCGGAAGATGTCACCGAACCCGTAGACCATATCCATTTTTGTAACAAGGATATAGACAGGGAACCTCGCGCCGACTACGCGCATGAGCTGGTCGATCCTTTTGCGTATGTTCTGCCCGTCTTCCCTTAAAGATGTTCTGTCGGCCGCAAGGAGCTTGTCCGCCGGTATGGTGGCGATGACGCCGTTGACGGGTTCCCTTCGACGGTATTTCGCAAGCAGGGTGAGGAACTTTTCCCATTCTTCCCTGTCGGGGATCTCGTCGAGGGGGATGGTATAGCGGCCGGCGGTGTCAAGGACGATGGAGTCTTTAAAGAACCACCAGTCGCAATTGATCGTGGCGGATATGGTGGCCGCCCGGTCCGGGTACGCCACCGGTGATTCGAGCCTTGAGCCTCTGATCGCCGTGGTCTTGCCGGAGCCGGATTCACCTATGACAACGTACCAGGGCAGGGCGTAGAGCGGGTTGCCATGTTTCTTCAGGGACGATCTCCTCAGCAGTTCGAGGGAATCCTTCCAGTGTTCCTGGAGGTCCTGGAGCTGCTGGCGTTCGTGCAGGGGCATCCCTTTGATGGTGCTTTCGTCGAGCTGCACCACTCTTTGCACGAACTTTTTCTCCTTGCGCCGCAGGAGGTATTTTTTAAGGAACAGGAGCCCCACAAAGAGACCGATGATGCCGAGGTAGATGGCTATGCCGGCCCACCAGGGGAAGGTCTTTTTCCAGACAAGCCACAGATCCCCCGCCGCCAGGGCGGCAAGTACCAGGACAATGAGTACGATCTTGAATATTTTCTTTATCATATAAGCGGTCTTTTACATGCACCCGCACCGGGCCGCTTCCGGTTCAATGGAAATAGCTCCCGAGCAGGCGTTGCAACATATTGTTATAAAAAAAGAAAAGCCATATGAATATAATGACCGGTATGATGCCTATTATTATGGTGAAGACGGAGTCTGCCAGCCTGCCCTTGCGCTGGCCCTTCTTTTCGGCCCCATAGGCATCGGGGAACATGTGCGGTATGCCTTCCGTTGCGCCCTCTCTTTCCAGGAGGCCCCGGTTGGCCTTCGCGATCTCTTCAAGCTGCGGGGCATCCTCAGGCCTGAAGTATTTTCCCTTGAACCCCATTGCGAGGCAGTAGGCGTAGACCTCCCGCACCTGGGTATCATCGGGGCTTAAGGTGCCGAGGTGTTCGAAGAATTCCTCGCCGGCGTTGGCGGTATTGAAAAAGCGGTGCTGGAGCTGCGCCACCAGCCAGCTGTTCCGTCCCGGCCAGTCGGAGCAAAGGATGGTCTCGTCAATGAGGGCACAGACAGCGAAAAGACCCCTCTTCCATTGCTCCTCGGGAAATTTTTCCCGGGACTTGAGGGCCTCGGCCCGTCCGCACAGTTCGTCAAAGCGTGCGCGTGCCTCATCGTAGGGGATCTCGTTGCCGGGGCTTTCCCCCGTCAGGCAGGCAGCGTAGGCTAGCAGTTCGGCGTAAAAGTCTATAAGTCTCATAGATACCAGTCTAAGGTTTTAAGATCGCAAGCTCAACGATCGAGTCCTCCGGTGCATCAGGCCAGTGCAGGGTGATATTATGATTTTTCAGGACATCGTGCCAGTGGGGACTTGAGCGGTCGATCTCAAAGCAGAGCATCCCGGGTTTTTTAGGCAGCCCGGGGGGCATCTCCGGCTTATGTTCAAGGTGAATGCCCGGAAGGGCCCTTGTGATAAGGACCTGCACTTCTTCTTCGGAGCCGGCCTTAACCACGTGCTTCACCATGTCAAGGACGGTTTCCGCTCCTTCCGAGGTCTTTATGATGAGGTAATAAAGGTTACGGATGTCGAGAAGCTCGACAGGCAGCTGCGCACGGAAATAATGGTTGTCCCTGATGAGGTGAATGATGTTTTCCATCCCGACGAGCATGGATGCCATGATCTCTTCTATGAGCATACGTACCTGGAGAAAGCAGAAGCCGAGGTTCTCATGGTCGTACGGGGGGATGAGCTGGCTGCCGTTCTCAAGCCTGCCCAGTGCGTCGACACGGTCGGTGAAGGAACTCAGTTCGCCGGCAAGCTGCCTCAAGAGCCCGTATGCGTTCCATGGATGGACCGTGGAAACCTCCGTGAAATGCTGGAGTATCGGGAGGTAGCGGTTGAGCGTGCGAAGGGCGAGGAAATAGTTGAGGTATGCCGCCTGGAGGTCTATCTTCTGAAAACCCCTCGGGTTCTTGTATTCCTCAAGTATGCGGCACCGGGACAGAAGAAGCTCCCTGATGCTCCTCACCGTGCCGGTGAGCATATCGGAGGATGACATGGTAACGGCAGGAGCGACGAAGTCCCTGGAGAGGACGGCATCCTGGCCGTTGAACGAAAGGACCGCCAGCGGGATGAGATGATAATCGGCCGCTTCGGCTGTTTCTGTTTCCCAGAAGAACCTGAGCAGATAATCAAGGAGCTTTACGTGAGAGGTCTGGCTGCCGGAGTAGAGGTCTTTGATCTCTTCCGCCTCCTTGCCGGCAAGAAACCTTGATCGCGCGGAGGCCGGATCGCCCTGTCCGCCGTCAACGGTGACATTATTTCCTCCGTGGTCCCACCTGTGGATGCCGATGAAAACCTTGAGAGGTTTTTCCATGTCTTTCCACGCGTCCTTGAAAGATCGGGGCTGAATCTTTCCATTGCGCCCGAGACTGACCCAGGTGCCGTCCTGAAAAAGGAACTCGCCGTCAGAGAGGTTGAATACCATCTCCCTCAGGGCGCCTTCATCCACCGTGTGCCCGCAGGTGCCCCAGAAGAAGGGCTGCACATTGTTTGTGAGCGGGGAAAGGAGGGACCGCTGGTGCAGGTCGGCCTGCTGGAAATGCTGGGGTTGGAGGAAAAGGCCCTGGTACCAGAATACGGGTTTCACAGGTTCCGTCATGGACTTGGCACCTCCTGGATTGAGCCGGGACCAAAGAAGAGGTTCATCTTCAATTGCCCCATTTTTGCTTCATTCGATTTGAATATCATCCCTTTTGTCTCGATGAGCACAGGCAACTCGTAGCTTCTCGTGACCTGTCCGGGTATCAGGTTGTAATATCCCGCCACGATGCCAACCCATTTTACGTTCTCGTAGCGGTCGATGTCAATGGTATTGGTGTCGCCGGGCTCGATGAAAAACCGGTCCACCGACAGCACGCTGGCGTCGAATTTTTCGCCCTGCAGGAGTTTTGTCAGGCCGGCGGCGTCCTTTATCAGGCCGTTGAAGGGGTTCACGTCACCGAGCTGATACACCAGAAACAGGAGGGTATGGGGTTTTTCCTCATAGGTATTGAGATTCTCATCGGCGCGGTACTGGATGCGGATCGCCTTTTCCGCATAGGGTCTCGAAGGGGTGATGCCGAGGTTTGCAAGTTTTTCATTTTGCCTGGGCTGGGGACCGCTTTTCTGGGGCGGCATCTGGGCCATCTGCGCGGCATCCTGAGACTTGGCGTCTCCCCCCTGGGCCTGCTTGCCGGAAGAACAGGACATCATCGATGACAACAGGACACAGATAGCTATGGACAGGGCAAGTGACAGCGATGTGTATGTGCGGGGCCTCATTGCATTATCATAACCAAATGTCCGCCGAATACCAAGAACAAAATACCTTACAGTAGGATATGTGATATAGCAGACATTTTTGTTTAGATAATAGTGTCAAAATACCTATTAAGTCAAGAGATTTGTGATAAAGAGAGGTCATGGGTAATTGGTCATGGGTCATAGGGAGCAACGGGCCATTGGTCATAGATGATAGGTAGTAGGAAAAAGAGGACGAATTTTCTTTCCCATCACCTATAACCCATCACCTATAACCTGTCTTTCTTTATGGCACCATATTTGCTATCCTTAATTAAACATGGCAAGGACGCAATCAGAAAAGAGCTCTTTCACGCTCAGATCGGTGATGAACATCCTGTGCGGGGGGGTGTTTCTCATCGGCAGCGACCTGAAGATCGAGCAGGTGGGCTCTGTTTCGCAGCGCTGGTCCGGGGGCAGGGACGCGGCAGCTCTCCAGGGAAAGCATTGCTACTCGGCCATCATGAAAAAAAAGCGGCCCTGCGCGAGGTGTCCTGTTCTGAGATCTTACGAAAGCGGCAGGACGGAGCAGCTGGAAATAAAGGTTGAGAAAAAAGAAGGGGGAGCGGAGTACCATGTCCTGACGGCAACGCCCCTGAAATCGAGTGAAGGGCGCGAAGTTCACGGGGTCATCGAGATCATCAGGGACGTGACGGACTTCAGAAAGACCGAGGAGGACTTAAGGCGCCTCAACGAGTTCAATTATGAGATCATAGAGAACGCCCCCGTGGCGATCTTTACCATTAATAAAAGCGGTGAATTTTCAAGCGTCAATCCGGTGCTGGCGACCCTGTCGGGTTTCGACTCCATAGCAAAGGCCAAAGAGAAGCTCCTCGGATTCAACTGGATAAAGAACCCCTACACCGTGAAATGCGGAATGGCAAATTACATCAAGGAAGGGCTCAAGGGCAAACCCTTCCAGCTCTGGGACTTTCCCTTTATCAATTACTGGGGGGACCCGCAGTACATTTACTTCAAGGGCGTGCCGATCAAGGGGAAGGACGGCAGGATCGAAGGACTGCTGTGCATCATCGAGGAAACGACGGAGATAGTCAAGACCCGCGCCCAGTTGATGCAGGAGGCCAAGATGTCCATGATAGGCAGGCTTACGACGGGGATCGCCCACGAACTCAACAATCCCCTCGCGACCATTACCGCAAATACCGAGCTGGCTCTGGAGTCCCTGGAGAACCTTGGCGACGGGAAGCTCGGCGGCAGGGACCTCGAGGAGTTCAAGGAGGGTCTCAAGGTAATAGAGGAGCAGGCCTTCCGGTGCACGAAGACGATCAAGAACCTCCTCGATATGACGAGGAAAAAGGACCTGGGGAAGATAAGTATTGACCTCAACCAGCTTCTTGATGAGCTTCTGGACCATATCAATTTCCGGAAACTGCCAGTGAGGTTCATCCAGGACGTGCCGTTGAAGCTTCCGCCTGTCAAGGGCGATTCCGACGCGATGCGGCAGGTTTTCCTCAACGTCATAAGCAATGCCGTCGACGCCGTTGAGAACCAGGCCGACGCCACGATATGGATAACCGCAAAGAAGCTCCACGGCAACACCCTTGAGGTCACCGTGGAGGACAACGGCCCCGGCATTCCGGACAATATGAAGGATCTCATATTCGAACCTTTTTTCACGACAAAAGGCATAAAGAAGGGGACGGGGCTCGGTCTGACCCTGTGTTATGACTTTTTGCAGAGGATGGGGGGAAGCATAGATGTCCAGCACCGCCTGGCGGGAGGGAGCATTTTCAGGATATCCCTGCCGCTGTACGTCAGATAGACATTACCCGAGGAGGCGCTTTAGTGGTCAGTGTATTGATAGTCGATGATGAGCAGCAACTCGCGGAGGCCTTCAGGAAAAAGCTCTCCCGGGAGGGTTTCTCCGTTACCGTCGCTTTCACCGCCCACGAGGCTATATCGGTGATGAAAAAGCAGACATTCGATGTCTGCGTCCTCGATATCAGGCTCCCCGACATGGACGGAGTGGAGCTCCTTGAGACCCTGAAGAAGAACGAACCGAACCTCGAATTCATCATGCTCACCGGCCACGCCTCCGTCGACACTGCCATCCAGTCCATGAAGCTCGGCGCGTATGACTACCTGAGCAAGCCCTGCAAACTCTCCGAATTGAGCACCGTGATCCAGAAGGCCTACGAGAAGAAATCGTTGAAGGAAAGGAACATCGTGCTTCAGCAGCAGCTCCAGAGGGTCGAATCGCACGACACATTCATCGGGGTCAGCGAACCGATGAAGGAGGTGAAGAGGCTCATAAGTCTTGTGGCCCCCTCCGATGTCCCTGTCCTGGTGCTGGGTGAAACCGGGACCGGCAAGGAACTGGTCGCAAGGGCGATACACACCCTCAGCCCGCGGTCTACGAACCAGTTCGTCGCGGTCAATTCGAGCACATTCCAGGAAAGCATCCTCGAAAGCGAGCTTTTCGGTTACAAAAAGGGTGCCTTTACCGGCGCCCAGACGGACAAGATCGGCTTGCTCGAACTGGCCAACAAAGGCACCTTTTTCATCGATGAAGTGGGGGATATGGGCATGGCCATCCAGGCAAAGTTCCTGCGGACCCTCGAAACGGGCATCTTCAGGCGTCTTGGCGATACCCGCGAAACAAAGGTGGACGTCAGGTTCATCTTTGCCACGAACAAGTCCCTCGAAGGCGAAGTGAAGGAAAAGCGCTTCCGTAAAGACCTTTTTTTCAGGCTCAATACATTCATAATAAACCTTTCCCCTCTGCGGGAGCGAAGGGACGACATCCCCCTGCTTGCCGAATATTTCCTGAACAAATTTGTCAGGGGAGGGGAAAAGAAGGCCCTCTCGAAGGACGCCATGCAGCTCCTCCTGGACTACAGGTGGCCCGGCAACGTACGCGAGCTTGCAAACGTTATCGAACGCGCCGTCCTCCTTTCGGCCGCGCGCCGGGAGATAATGGCGGACGACCTGCCACGCAGCATGATGGAAGACCACGGCGCCGGAAAGGGCGCGGAAAGAAAAGGGGCCGCGGGGGAAGAACTGAACCTTGAAAAGGTGCAGCAGCAGCACATCGAGCACGTCCTGACCCTGGCGAAGGGCAACAAGAGCAAGGCGGCCCGCCTGCTGGGCATCAGCCGCAGGAAGCTCTACCTCAAAACGCAGGAGAAATAAAAGACAGTTCCATGTTCCACGGAACCTTTACAACAACATTTTGTATATTTGAACCTGGAACGTGGAACATGGAACTGTTTAAAAGATATACACCCCTGTATCAATTATGCACAGCGGTTCCGGAGTGGAAGTCGTCGAACCCTTTTATTACGGCTGTTTACCTTTGCCGTAGCGATGGCATCGAATTTGCTTTTGATTTATAACGACAAAATCAAAACCAAGGGGGTAATTTATGAAGCGGTCTTTCTGTATCATGTCCTTTTTACTCGTTTTTATGTTCACTGTTTGTTTTGTTTCCTCGCAGGCGATCGCCCAGGACAAGGTGGTAAAGCTTCGTTTCTCAACCTTTTTCCCGGTGAGCCACCCCAACGCGGCAATTACAGCGGAGTGGTGCAAGGAAGTTGAGAAGAGGACCAACGGCAAGGTGAAGATACAGCACTATCCGGGTGCAACGCTCACCTCTCCTCAGACGACCTATGACAGCATCCTCTCCGGCGTGGTCGATATCGGCAACTGTGTTCTCGGATACACCATGGGGAAATTCCCCCTCTCCGAGATCCTCGACTACCCGCTGGGCTATCCGAGCGGTGTCGTCGCCACGCGTCTCGGGAATGAATTCTATAACCATTTCAAACCCAAAGAGTTCGATGATGTGAAGGTCATGTATTTCCATGCCCAGGGCCCGGGCATACTCCACACGAGAAAGCCCGTGAAGAACCTCGAGGACCTAAAGGGAATGAAGATCAGGACATTCGGTTCCAACGCGAAGATGATGTCCATGCTGGGCGGCTCGCCGGTGGCCATGCCCATGGGAGACGCCTATGACGCCCTGTCGAAGGGTGTCGCCGACGGCCTTCTGTGCGGGTACGAGGCACTCAAGGGCTGGAAACTGGGTGAGGTCATCAAGTCCACCACCGAGAATTACGGCACCGCCTACACCGCGACCTTTGTCATCGCCATGAACAAGGCGAAATGGAACAGCATTCCCCCCGATGCCCAGAAGATCATTGAGACCATCAACAAGGAATTTATAGAAAAACAGGGCAAGCTCTGGGACAAGATGGACCAGGATGGTAAGGATTTTTCCACCAAGAGGGGAAACCAGGTAGTAAAGCTTTCCGCGGAAGAGAACCAGAAATGGATCGCCAAGTCTCAGCCGCTCTACGATGAATACGTGAAAAAGATGAAGGAAAAGGGCCTTCCCGGCGACAAGGCTCTCAAATTTGTTCGCGACTATCTGAAAAAGAATACAAAATAACCCCCATACGGCATTGCTGCCGGGGATGGTAAAAAATCCCCGGCAGCATAAGCAAAAGGAGGATCACCAATGAACGGCCTGATCGGTGCCTTCAAGAAGCTTAGCGGTTGGATGAACTCACTGAGCGGCATCGTACTTTTCCTCATGATGATGCTGACCGTTGTGGATGTGGCGCTCAGGGTTTTCTGGAGGCCCATCACCGGGACATACGAACTGGTGGCCATGGCAGGCGCGGTTGTAGTGGCTTTTGCCATACCCCAGACATCCTGGGACAACGCCCACATCTTTGTCGATTTTTTGCTGGAGAATCGTTCACGGGCCGTGAAAACGGCCTTCGGCTGCTTTACAAAACTTCTGGGCATTATCCTGTTCGGGATGCTGGGCTGGTATCTTCTCATGAAGGCGAACCATCTCTTTAAAAGCGGTGACGTTTCTCTCACGCTCCAGATCCCCTACTATCCAGTAGCCTATGGACTGGCATTCTGTGCCTTTATAGAGGCCCTTGTCCTTGTCCTGCATATCGCGGCGCTATTCAAGAGTGGTGAAAACAATGGATGAAATTACCATAGGAATCATCTCCGTTTTTATTTTAATGGCACTTTTCCTGACCGGTATCGAACTGGCTTTTGCCATGGCCCTTATCGGTGTGGCTGGCTATGCGTACATAGTGGGCCCGGAGCAGGCAATGAGCATGCTGGCAAACGACTTTTACGATTCCCTGGAATCATACAGCCTTACGGTGGTGCCCCTCTTTGTGCTCATGGGTCAGATCGCCTTCAACGCCGGCATTGCCAAGCGCCTCTATGACAGTGCCCACAAATTCCTGGGCCACATTCCCGGCGGGCTTGCAATGGCGACCGTTGCCGGGGCGACGATATTCAAGGCCATATGCGGATCTATCGTCGCTACAAGCGCCACCTTTGCCAGCGTTGCCGTGCCGGAGATGGACCGCTACAATTACAGCAAGAAGCTCTCCACGGGTGTCGTCGCCACCGTCGGGACCCTGGGCGTGCTCATTCCGCCGAGCGTCACCCTGATCCTCCTTGGCCTCATTACCCAGCAGTCCATAGGAAAGCTCTTTCTTGCGGGCATCATCCCCGGTCTTATGATCGCCTTTTTCTTTGCCTTCGTCATCTTCGGGTGGGCCCGTATAAACCCGAAGATAGGGCCGAAGAGCGAGAAGTACTCATGGCCGGTCCGGGTGAAGACCCTTCCCGACGTCATGTGGCCGATATTGATATTCTTTGTCATAATCGGCGGATTGATGTACGGTTTCTTCACGCCTACCGAGGCGGGGAGTATAGGCACCTTCGCCGTTCTGGTCCTCTGTGTCTTGAAAGGCGATATCAAGTTCAACGGTATCAGGCAGTCCATCAAGGAGGCCCTCAGGACCGCCTGCATGGTGCTGGTGATCGTGGCCGCCTCCACCGTGCTGGGCCATTTCATTGCAGTGACCAACATTCCCAACGCGGTGGCGGAATGGGTCGTTACCCTGCCGCTGCACCGTCATATCATTATGATCGTCATATTTCTCATTTACCTGGTGGGCGGTTCTTTCATTGATGACCTTGCGTTCATGATCCTTGCCACACCCATATTTTACCCGGCCATCGTCAATATGGGCTATGATCCGATCTGGGCGTGCATCATGATCTCGCTGACCGTCTGCGTGGGGTCCGTCATCCCCCCCGTCGCCATGTGTGTCTTCGTGGTAAAGAACATTACCAAGGTGCCCATGAGCATCATCTACAAGGGGGTTTATCCTTTCCTCATCTCCCTGATCCTGTGCGTGGCGCTTCTTTTCGTCTTTCCGCAGCTTACCCTGTATCTCCCATCGGTTTTAATGAAATAGGCCGTTCGCATCAATGATGCTCCTCTTAGAGATGGGGCCGGAATAATACCCGTTCCGGCCCCGTACCCCCAGAGAAAACAGGTCATTGGTAATTGGTCATGGGTAATGGGAAAAAACCAGTACCCCATTCTTTACCTCATCCTCACAGTTCCTGTTTTTCCCATCACCTATAACCTGTGACCCATAACCTGTTTTATTGAAACTGTTTAGTTTATGCACACCTGTTCATTTTCAGTACAGGCAAAGATAAGGTTGTTCTTCCTCTACAGGCCGAAAACAGGGCGTTTGCGGGGGTGGGGCAATCATTTTATTTGGCACGCGAATTGCTTTATTGTGACCGACGTTCTTGTCATATTACATCCACGCATATAAGGAGCCCTGCGATGAGCAAAGAGAACGATTTCCAGACAGTGAGGAACCTGGTCAACAGGAATGCCGTGCTCTATCCGGACAAAACGGCGATGAAGGAATATGAAACGGGCAAGTCGAGCACCTTCGCCCGGCTTAAGGACAGGGCCATGAGGATCGGCGCTGCCATTTACGCTCTCGGTGCGGAACCGGGCGACCGTGTGGGCATCATGAGCCAGAACAGCTATGAATACATGGAACTGACCCTCAGCGTGCCCTCGGCAGGGCTTGTTTTTGTGCCTGTCAATTTCAGGCTTGCCCCGCGGGAGATGGCGGGAGTGCTGGCCGATGCCGAACCGGTGGTGCTTTTTGTCGATGAGCAGTATGTAAAGACCGCGCAGGATATAAAAAGCGAGATCCCTTCGGTCAGGGAATTTGTCCACATAGGGCCGCAGCAGACAAGACCGCAGGGTTGGCACGGTTATGAAGAGCTTATAGACAGGAGCGCGCCGGACGGCTGGAAGGCACCCGTGACCGAAGGCGACCTCGCGATGCTCATGTACACGAGCGGAACGACGGGCGCCCCCAAGGGCGTGATGCAGACCCACCTCAACGTGTATCACTGCGGCAGGACCTGCGCGTTCAACAACCGCATCGACACGGACGATACCGGTTTCACGATCTGTCCGATGTACCACGTTACGGCGACAACCTCGTTCTTCGGCCCTTTTTATAAAGGGGCAACGAGTATTCTCTTCCAGAAGTGGGACGCGGAAAGCCTCTTCAAGGCAGCAAATGACCTGCGGATAGCAGCGGGGATGCTGGCGACGCCCATGGTCAGGATGCTCCTCGAAGCCTGGCCGGCGATGAAAGACAAGTACGATATCTCGAGCATGAACAAGCTCTGGTTCGCCGGCGCCGGCATCATACCGGCCGTTTACAAGCAGTTCATCGATACCTTCGGATGCATCCTCGGGGAGCACCACGGGACAACGGAAACAACGGGGGTCACCGCGAACCTCTCTGCCGGCGATATCGCGAAGGAACTGACCGGTGACAACCTGAGGGTCCTGGAATCATGCGGCAGGGACGCCTACGACTGTGAAGTGATGATTGTCGACGAAAACGACAATCCCGTCTCCCCTCCCGGCGAAGGCGAGATGAGGGTGCGCGGGCTCGGGACCTCCCTGGGATACTGGCGCAAGGAAGAACAGACGAAAAAGGCATTCAGGAACGGATGGTTCTACACGGAAGATATATGCCATGTCGATAAAAAGGGGTTTATATACATCATAGACCGTAAAAAGGACATGATCATAACAGGCGGCGAGAACGTATACCCGGCGGAGATCGAAAAGGTCCTCAACGAGCATCCTGCCGTGCGGGAGTCGTCGGCGATAGGCGTTCCCCACCCGGTGTGGGGGGAGGCCATCGCCGCGATCGTCGTCCTCAATGACGGGGAGAAACTTTCCGATAGCGACGTGATCCAGTACTGCAAGGGAAAGATCGCCGGCTACAAGGTTCCCAAGATCGTCCATTTTATCAATGAGATGCCGCGCAATCCCGCCGGCAAGATCTCCAAGCCGGAGTTGCGCAAGCAGTTCGGCGCGTGACAGAACCTGGAAAGAAGGGAATACCTCATGGAGGGGAATAGATGGAACTGACAACGGAACAAAAGGACATCGTAAAGGCAGCACGCGAATTTGCCGAAAAGGAGTTCAGGGACAGGGCCAGGGAGTTCGATGAAAAAGAAGAGTTCGATCTTTCCATTGTGAAACGCGCCGCGGAGAACGGTTTCATCGGCGTGTTCATCAAGGAAGAGTACGGCGGCGCCGGCCTTGGCTTTCTGGAGCACTCTCTCATCACCGAACAGGTATGGCGGGTCGACCCGGGGTGTGGTCAGAACATCTGTTCCGCCGGTTTCGGCGCGGAGATGATCCAGACCTTCGGCACCGAGCAGCAGAAGAAGACCTATCTGCCGAAGATCGCCTCCGGAGAGGCCATCATAGGAACGGCAATAACCGAACCGGACGCGGGAAGCGATGTGACGCTGGTGAAGACGCGCGCGGAAAAGAAGGGCGGCAGCTATGTGATAAACGGGGCCAAGATGTTCATCACCAACGGCTGCAACGCAAAATACCTTCTCGTCTATGCCCTCACGAACCCGGAAGAAAGAGACATTCACAAAAGGTTCAGCGTGATCCTCCTGGATACGGCCACGCCGGGCTTCGCGGCAACGAAGATACACGGCAAGATGGGTATCAGGGCGTCAAACACCGCCGAGGTGAGCCTGAGCAATGTGGAAGTTCCCGTTGAAAACCTCATCGGCAAGGAAGGTCGCGGTTTCTACCAGCTCATGGAGTTTTTCAACATGACGCGCAACCACGTGGCGGCACAGGGGGTCGGGGTCGCTCAGGGCGCTCTTGAAATGGCGATCTCCTATGTGAAGAAAAGAAAGGCCTTCAACGGCACGCTCTCAAAGCTCCAGGGGGTGCAGTTCAAACTGGCCGAGATGGCGACCCGCGTCGAGGCGGCCCGCAGCCTCTACTGGCGCGCGGCATATCTTCTCGATAACGGTAAGCTTGACCCCGCCCTTGTCTCGATGGCCAAGTGGTTCTCCGGCGAGACGGCCGTCTATGTCGTCAACGAGGCGCTCCAACTCCACGGCGGCTATGGCTACATCGTTGAATACGACATCCAGCGGTTCTACCGCGACGCGAAGATCGTCGAGATCTACGAAGGCTCAAAAGAGGTGGAGAAGGCGGTCATAGCGAGCGAACTTTTAAAAAGGATCTTTTAGATTCGGACCGTAATAAATTCCACCTCGTGTCCTTAGGAAACATTGTTTCCTGAGGACACACCCTTCTTCAAAACATGCCCCGCACGCGGCGCATCTAACCTGTGCGTAGTTCTTTAAGGGAAGCGGGGAGGCACAGGCCTTGCGGCAGCGGCCGCACGTTTGTTTCCAATGGAAGCATGCTCGCCTCCCGCCTTCCACCCCAACCTCATAACAACCTGTAATCATTGATAAATAGACATTGGCATTAAAATTGCCCAAGGGTATTCTCAACTTAAAAAGTAAGGAGGGTTATATGGGTGGCGAGAAGACTTTTTCAACGATAAGGACCTTGCTTGACAGGAACGCGATGCTCTATCCCGACCGGATCGCCATGACAGAGGTGGAGGGCCCCAGAGAATATACATACAAGACCTTAAAGGACAGGGCGAACAGGATGGGGAATGCCCTTTATGGACTGGGGGCAAGAAAGGGCGACCGGGTCGCGGTGCTGAGCCAGAACAGCTTCGAATACATCGAGGCAGCGCTCAGTGTGCCCAACGCGGGGCTCATCTATGTTGTCTGCAATTTCAGGCTGGCGCCGCCGGAGATCGCCGCGGTTCTTTCCGACGCGGAGCCTTCCGTGCTGCTTGTCCAGGAGCAGTTCGTGGAGATCGCGAAAAAGATCGCGGGGGGCATACCCTCAATAAAGACTCTGGTCTACTTCGGGTCGCCGGAGGGAAGGCCCGAAGGGTGGTACGACTACGAAGAGCTCATCAGGCATTCACCCCCGTCGGAGGTGACCGTGGAGGTGTTCGAGGATGATATCGCCATGCTCATGTACACGAGCGGCACCACCGGATTGCCCAAGGGGGTCATGCAGACCCACGGCAACTTCTATCACGCGGGCCGGGTCTGTTCCAAGAACAACGACCTCACAATGGACGACCGCGTGTTCATCGTCTGCCCCATGTACCACATAACGGCGCACTATACGTTCTTCGGCAACATATATACCGGTTCAAGGGGGTATATTTTTCCCAGGTGGGATATTGACCTCTTTCTGTCCGTCACGGAAAAAGAAAAACTGACGGCGGGGATGTTCGCGACCCCCATGGTGATGATGATCCTCGATTCGCCGAACGTCAGGAAATTTGACGTTTCGAGCTGGAGGAGCCTGTGGTTCGCGGGTGCGGGCATCATACCGGCGGTCTATCGGAAGTTCGTCGACACCTTCGGCAATATCCTCGGGGAGCACCACGGGACGACGGAATCGACGGGAGTGACGACAAACCTGTCCGTGAGGGACATAAGGGAGGCCTTCGGAAGGGGAGACGGCAATATCTTCGAATCCTGCGGCAGGGCCGGCTACGACATGGAGGTCCTCATAGTTGACGAGTCGGGAAGACAGGTACCGCCGGGAGGTATCGGAGAGATGATCATACGGGGGCCGGGCATGTCGCTCGGCTATTGGCGAAAACCGGAGGCCACGGCCAAGGCCTTCAAGGGCGAATGGTTTCACACTGAGGACGTATGTTCTGTTGATGAAAGGGGGTATGTACGGGTGATCGACCGCCTGAAGGACATGATCATCACCGGCGGGGAGAATGTCTACCCGGCGGAGGTGGAAAAGGTCCTTCACGCGCACGAGGTCGTCAAGGAGTCATGTGTCATCGGCACGCCGCACCCCACATGGGGCGAGGCAGTCACCGCCGTTGTTGTGCTCAACAGCGGCTCATGTATCGATCCGGCCGATCTGACGAACTATTGCAAGGGAAAGATAGCGGGATACAAGGTGCCCAAGGTGGTCCACATTGTACCCGAACTTCCCCGCAATGCGGCCGGAAAGGTCCTCAAGAGGGAGTTGCGTGAACAGTTCGCTTCAAAATAGGGGTTCACGGGGGCAATTTGTCCGTTGCCGGACATAAAAAAATAAGGGGGCTGTTATGAGGGAGATCACGGGTCACAGACCGGGAAAGATATTGATAGCGATCGTGCTGATAAGCACCATCTGTTATGTCTTTGTCGTTCCCTTCGTATTGCAGGGCAAGGACATCCTGCTGTTCGGGTGGATGCCCCTGGCGGTGTTCTTCTGGAACCTTCAGACACTGCTTTGGGCATTTGCGTTCTGGGTTTACACGACCAGGCACTGGCCCTACAGGTGACAGGCCAGGCAGCACTATCCGGCCTGCAGCACAAAATCGAAGGGAGGAGGAACATAAATGATATATTTAGTTATTTTACTGGGTTTTTTGCTGGTCCTTATCAGCGCGTACGGATATAAGCTGTCAAGCAAGACGGCCGCGGACTACCTGCTCGCCGGCAGGAAGATCGGCACCTTTGTCATGTTCTTTTATGTCTACTTTGCCATATCAAGCGCGTGGACCTTCTACGGTTTCCCGGGGACCATATATAACACCGGGCCGGGGTTCATGCTCTTTTTCACCTTTGTCTCCTTCGCGTTCCTTTATATCTTCCTGGGCCCGAAGCTGTGGGCCGCTGGGAGGAAATACGGATACCTGTCGCCCCTGCAGTACCTTGGCGAACGTTACCAGTCAACGGGTCTGAGGGTGCTGCTCGGGTTGTCTCTGGTCCTTTTCCTGTTTCCCTATCTCGGCCTGCAGGCGGTTGGCATCGGGGCGGGCATGAAGGCGGCCGTGGGGTTTCCTTTCTGGTTCGGGGCGCTGTACATGTGCGTCATCATGGTATTCATATGCCTGCTTGGCGGGACGAGGGCCGTGGCGTGGCTCAACGTCCTGCTGGGGCTCATTTTCACGGTAACCTTTTTCGGCTTTCTCGCCTGGATCATGGTGAAAACGGGCAACACCAGCCTGACGGAAATGGCCCACAAGGTCCAGGAGGCGCGGCCGGGGTTCCTGGGTGTGCCCGGATCGGTGAACGCCTGGAGCCCGGGGAACCTCCTCGGTCTTGCCATGGCGGGCATGACAGTGCTGGCCTGGCCCCATGTCGTCATCGGCACCATGCAGGCCAAAAGCCTGGTCGTGGTGCGCAAGACGGTCATCATGATGCTCCTGTTCTCGGTGATCTTTTGTAATATCGCAGCAATATGGGGCTATCTCGTTGCGCCTATTCTCGTTCCGGGATTAAAGGGCAAGGCGGCCGACGCCATCGTCCAGGTGGCGATCACGACGTTCCTCCCGGGGTGGGCTTCCAGCGCCACACTGCTTGCCGTGCTCGCCGCGGCCATCTCCACAGTGGCGACGCAGCTCATGGTGGCGGGCATATTCGTTTCAAGGGACATCATCTTTGCCGCATCGCCGACGGTGAGCGACAGGAGGCTGATCCTGTGGTCAAGGCTCGGTATGATCATAGCCGCGGTGGGAAGTTTTGCCCTTGCGATGGCAAGGCCGACGGAACTCGGGCTGCTGCTCTCCAACGTTGCATCGCCCGGCTTCGCGCTCTGGCTCCCTCCGCTCGTGGGAGGGATCCTGTGGAAGCGCGGGACCAAGCAGGGGGCCATATCGGGACTGATAGTGAGTGTTTTATGGCTCATCGCGGGCTCGTTCTTCTACAAGCCCATGCTCATGGGGATGCACCCCATCGTCATACCCCTCGCGATCGATACGATCCTTTACATAGGGGTCAGCTATCTGACCTCGCCCGTATCGAAAGAGGTGCAGCACAAGTTCTTCGATGAACTGGAGGATTTTCTCCTCGACCATACCCGCACAGAGCGTGCGAACAGTGGAAATTAAAGCAAGGAAACGATGAAAACAAAAGACCCCCCATAAGGTGATGACATCAAATAAAAGGCCGGGCTCCCTTTCACAAAACCCCCCTTGTACCCTTCTTTTCTAAAGAGGGCCCGGCCTGATGTCGTTGAACTCCCGGTGTAAGGGAAAAGGGGCGGCAGGATCATAAAGGGTTGATCGCCCTTGAAAAAGAAAGATCAAGGAGAGACAAGATGGAACTTACCAGGGAACAAATGGACATCAAGCAGGCTGCTCGCGAGTTCGCTGAAGGAGAATTCAAGGAAAGGGCAAAAGAGTTTGACGAGAAGGAAGAGTTCGACCTTTCCATATGGAAGAAGGCATGCGAATTCGGTTTTGTGGGGACCTTCATCAAGGAGGAATACGGCGGCCACGGCCTTGGCTATCTTGAACATTCCCTTATAGCGGAGGAGTTCTGGCGCGTCGATCCCGGGTGCGGACAGGCCGTACTGTCGACCACATTCGGTTCCGAGATGATCCAGGCCTTCGGTTCCGAGGAACTGAAGAAGAAGTACCTCCCCCCCCTCGTGAGCGGGGACGCGATCATGGGTTTCGGCATAACGGAGCCCGATGCGGGAAGCGACGCGGCCTCAGTGAAGACACGGGCCGAAAGGGTAAACGGCAAGTTTGTCATCAACGGCTCGAAGACGTTCATTACCAACGGCTGCCTGGCTGACTACATGCTGCTGATGTGCATCACCGACCCCAATGCGCCAAGCTCCCACAAAAGACACAGCGCGATAATCATAGACACGAAGCAGCCAGGCTTCGAAGCGACCAAGATACACGGGAAGATGGGGATCAGGGCATCGAACACGGCGGAGATAGGCCTGAACAATGTCGAGGCACCTGCTGAAAACCTCGTGGGGACTCCGGGCAACGGTTTTTACCAGCTCATGGATTTCTTCAACAAAACGAGGAACCACGTGGCGGCGCAGGGCGTGGGGGTGGCGCAGGGCGCCCTGGACCTGGCAATAGCCCATGTGAAGAAAAGAAAGGCCTTCGGCGGGACGCTTTCCCGCTTCCAGGGGATACAGTTCATCCTTGCCGAGATGGCGACCAGGATAGAAACGGCAAGAAGCATTTACTGGAGGGCGGCATATTCGGTGGACAAAGGCAAGCCGGACACGAAGCTGATCTCCATGGCGAAATGGAATGCCGGCGACACCGCGGTGAGGGTTGTGAACCAGGCCCTTCAGCTGCATGGCGGCTACGGCTATATATCAGAGTACGACATACAGAGGTTCTACCGGGACGCGAAGATCGTCGAGATCTATGAGGGGTCAAAGGAAGTGGAAAAGGCCATCATCGGCGCGGAGCTGCTGAAGGGAGCCTGAAAGACGGTTTATCCTGTTTGTTTAGTTTCTTTGGTTTCAATAACCGGACAAACTGAAGAAACCGGACAAACTGTATAAACGTTATTATTGGTTTTTCCTGATCTTGCTGTAGAGCTTTTTCCTGCTTATGCCAAGCAGCCTTGCGGCTTCGCTCTTGTTGCCGCCGACGGAATCGAGGACGTTCTGGATATGTTCGTCCTCAAGATGGGCAAGATTGACGATCCTGCCATCCTGCGGAAGAAGACCAATGATCTTTTCCGGCCCGAGGCTGCCGACCATATCCTCGGGGAAATCCTCGGTGAGGATTTCCTGGCGTTTTCCGCTGAGCAGGACTGAGCGCTCGATGATGTTCTCCAGTTCCCTGACGTTCCCGGGCCATTCATATGCCCTCAAAAGGCCGATCACCTCCGGGGAAAACCTCTTTTTCTTCACGCCTCCGTTGAATTTATCGAGGAAATAGTCTGCCAGAGGGCCTATATCTTCCTTTTTTTCCCGCAGCGGCGGCAGGGTGATGAGGAATGTGTTTATCCTGAAGAAGAGGTCCTTGCGGAATTTCTTTTCATCCATCTCGGATTTGAGGTCCTTGTTGGTGGCAAAAATGAAACGGATGTCCACCTTTGTTTCCTTCGTGTCGCCGAGCTTCATGAAGGTGCCCGCCTCGAGGACCCGAAGCAGCTTTGCCTGTATGGAAATGCCCATGTCTCCCACCTCATCGACAAAGAAGGTGCCGTTGTTGGCGATCTCAAGCAGGCCCAGCTTGTCCGATTGCGCGCCGGTGAAGGCCCCCTTTTTGTATCCGAAGAGCTCGCTTTCAAGGATGGTCTCCTGGAGGGCGCTTGAATTGATGGCGACAAAGGGTTTTCTCGCCCGGGGGCTCTGGCCGTGGATAGCGCGGGCGGCAAGCTCCTTGCCGGTTCCCGTCTCCCCCTGAATGAGCACGGGCGTGTTCGAAGGCGCAACGATGGATATCAGTTCCTTGACCTTCTTCATCGCCTTGCTTTCCCCTACGAAGTTATCATGGACCCCCATTCTTAAAATATGTTCATTGAGGACGATGTTCGTTTCCCTGAGGGTCTTTTTTTCGAATGCCTTGACTATGATGCTCGCAAGTTCCGATATCTTGCACGGCTTTGTCAGGTAATCGTACGCCCCGAGCTTCATGGACCGGATGGCCGTGTCCACCGATGCAAAACCGGTGAGCATGATGACCTCAAGGGAGGGTTCCATCTGCCTGAGCTTCAGGAGGAGGTCTACCCCGTCCATATCGGGGAGCTTGATATCGAGCACGGCGACATCGAAATTTTCGTGCTTTACCATCGTAAGGGCGTCGCGCGCACGAAACGCGGCGGACACCTTTATCCCCTCCTTCGGCAGCTGCATCTTGAATGCCTCTACAAGCTGCGATTCATCATCAACGATGAGAACATGGATCATCATCAACCCCCGTTATTTGCCCGCCGGCAGTGTCAGGAAAAAGGTCGTCCCATAGCCTGGCTTGCTTTCCGCCCTGACGGTGCCTCCCATGCTGTCAAGGAATTCATGACAGAGCGAAAGTCCGAGCCCTATCCCTCTTTTTGTTTCCTTGGTGGTAAAAAAAGGTTCAAATATCTTGTCCGCTATGGAATCGGGTATCCCTACCCCATTGTCCTCTATCTCTATATTGATAACATTATCACGAAACCCCGTCCTTATCCATATCGTCGCGTCCATTCTTCCCTCGACGGCGTCCATGGCGTTCTGCACGATGTTCACAATGACCTGCCTGAGGGCGCTCATGTCTCCCTTAGCCGACGGCAGGTCGGAGTTCAGTTCCTTTACGATCCTGATGCCGTATTTGTCGAAGCTGGTCACCTCCAGAACGCCCTCGATCAGGGGGTTCATCTCGACGTCGGTTATCTCGAGGCCGTTCTTTCGCGAGAGGCTCAGAAGATCGGCGATGACGTTCTTGCACCGGAAAGCCTGCTGCTGGATGGTGTTCAGGCAGTATTCGAGCTTTTCGTTGTCAAGCTCCGGGTCTTTGTCGTTTTTCGAAGACTCGAGAAGATCGACGGCTATCTCGGAGAAGGCGACAAGGGTCGCAAGGGGGTTGTTCAGTTCGTGTGCTGCGCCCGCGGCCAGCCTCCCCGTTGCGGATATTTTTGTTTCCTGCATGAGCTTTGCCCTGGTCTTCACCCTGTCCGTCGTTTCCTCGATGATGCAAAGAAGCCCCTCCACATTCCCGCTTTTGTCCTTGAGGGGGACCCCCTTGAAATCGATATAGATGTTCTTGTCCCCGCTGTAGTTCATGAAGGGGAAATCCCAGAGCTGGAAGGGTTCGCCCTTCAAGCCCTTCGAGATGTATTTCGAAAGGCCGCATTTTATTGTGAAGGTGTTATTGAGCCAGTTGAACCCGATGAGCTTCTCCGCGGCCCTTGGCCCGAGGCCGGAGAGTTCGGCCAGGGCCGGGTTCACGCTGTTGAAGGAGCCGGTGCTGTCCAGGGTGAATATTGCAACGGGTGCGTTGTCGATGATGGCCTTGTTGAACTCGTTCAGATGAAGGATGGCGTCTTCCGCCTTTTTTTGCCCGGTGATGTTTTTAACGGTACCCTCGTAAAACCTGATCGTGCCGTCACTGCCGGGGATGGCGCGGGCGTTCATTACCGCCCATATCCTGTCGCGGTTCTTCTTGTAAAGTTCGCATTCGAAACCTATGACCAGGCCGTCGCGTTCCAGGGCTTCGACGAAGTCCCTTCGAAGGTTCGGGTCCACATAGTGCTGCAGCCCGATATCGGTGACACAGGAGAGGAACTCCGCGGGCGAGTTGTAGCCCAGCATCACCGCAAGCGCCGGGTTTGCCGCAATGACCCTGCCGTCTATGGTTGTCTGAAAGATGCCCTCTATGGCATTCTCGAATATGCCGCGGTAGAGCTGCTCCGCCTGTTTCAGCAGGCGCTCCGAGTGTTTTTTTCGTGTTATGTCGAGCAGCGTCCCTATGAGCGCCGGCGTTCCGGCGTATGACGTACGGTAGCCATAAGCCTCAATTTCAATAATATCGCCGTTCTTTTTGATGCCCTTGAACTCGTAATTGATGGATTTGACCTTGCCCGATATTCTTCTGGATATGTTCTTTTCGACGACGGGCCAGTCCTCCCGGGTGACGAGGTCCTGCGGGCCTCTTTTGCCGATCAGTTCACCCGCCGTGTATCCGAAGATCTTCCCCATTCTTGGATTCACATAGCGGAATACGCCGTTCTGGATAAGATAGATCCCCACAAGGGACTTCTCCGCCAGGTCCCTGAACATACCCTCAGGTTCGGACGGTACCCCGGCCGCGTTTTTGCTGCTTTTCCTGCTTGTCTGCATGTGGTAGAAAGTATACCACATCGTATCAAAATGATACACATGTTACGAAAATGGACATAAAAAAAGGTGACAGCTTGTTACCAAAAAAGGATAACCTGCTATAATGATTTAATATTTAAAAAGGCCTTTCTTTGGTATCTCCATTGCATATGAACGAAGACGTCTGAGCATGGTAAATCTATATCGCCATAGAGAACGCATCGCCACCGGGGGTCATATATAATGCTTGAACAGCTTGCAACCAGGGTAACAACGTGTATCCAGTGCGGCAGGTGTACCGGGAGTTGCCCCGAATCGGGCAAAACACCCTTCAATGTGAGGATGCTTGTCCGAAAGAAACAGTTCAGGTCCGTCATCGACGAGGCGGTCCCCTGGTACTGCACGTCCTGCGGAGCGTGCACCATAAGATGCCCCAGGGACGTGAAGCCTTCCGAGGTGATCATCGAGCTGCGCTCGAAAATGGTCGAGGACGGCGATATACCCGTGGCGCTCCAGAAGGCCCTCGAGAACACCTTCGTCCAGAAGAACCCCTGGGGGAAATCGCGCAACAAGCGCGCGGCCTGGATGGAAAAGCTCGATTTCGAGATCCCCCATGTATCCGAAACGGAAAGCAAGAGGCTCCTTTTCGTCTGCTGTATACAGGCCTACGACCCGAGGTGCATGGTGATACCCGCGAACGTGGCGAAGATCCTCAAGGCCGGCGGCATGGAGTTCGGCATCCTCGGCGAGGAAGAGGCCTGCTGCGGCAACGAGATCCGCAGGATCGGCGAATCGGGGCTCTTTGAAGAGCTCCAGGAGGAGAACCTGGCAGCCTTCAAGGAACATGGCGTGAAAGAGATCGTCACCCTGTCGCCGCATTGCATGAATGTGCTGAAGAAGGAATATGGCGACACGGGCATCAAGATAAGCCATTACACCGAGATCGTTGCGGAGATGATAGCAAACGGCGCCATCACTCCGCGAGGGTCCTACGGGAAGAAGGTCATCTACCACGACCCCTGTTTCCTGGGGAAACAGAACGGCATCTTCGACGAACCGCGGGCAATTCTCACGTCCGTGAAGGACCTCGAACTTCTTGAGTTCTCACGTTCCCGGGAAGTTTCGCTGTGCTGCGAGGGCGGCGGCGGAAGGATGTTCTTCGAGGTAGAGGCCACGTACCAGCGCAACGCGGAGGTCCGGATTCTCGATGCCGCCGAAAAAGAGGCGGAGGTGATCGCCACAGCATGTCCTTTCTGCGTCATGACCCTCGAAGACCCCGCAACGGAAAAGGGTCTCGTGGTGAGGGAGATATCAGAAATACTGACGGAGGTCTTATAAGATGAACATCCTTGTATTTACAAAAAGGGTTGCCGCAACCCAGGAAGAGGAGCTGCGCATTCTCGATGAAGGGAAGACCGTGGATCTTTCGAAGGTCCCCTTCAAGGTCAACGACTGGGACAACTATGCCATTGAAGAGGCGGTGAGGATCGTCGAGAAATCGGGCGGGGCCGTAACGGCCGTTTCCATCGGCGACGCCGAATCTGACGAGGTCCTGCGCAGGGCCATTGCAATGGGCGCAAAGGACGGTCTGCTCATCGAGACCGGCGATGCCCTTCACGACCCTGCGGCGCGTTCGGGGATGATCCGCAACTTCATTCAGAAAGAGAACGTGCCCTTTGATGTCATTTTCACGGGTGTCCAGTCGGAAGACGACCAGTTCGGCTGTGTGGGCGGCATCCTCGCGGCCATTCTGAAGCTCCCTTACTCGTCCATGGTGGTAGGCATCGACAGCGTCGAGGCCGGTCACATGGTGGTGCGCAGGGAGCTCGAGGGCGGCCTCCAGGAAAGGGTCAAGATCTCCACCCCCTGTGTCCTTTCGATACAGAGCGGCATCAATGAGCCGAGATATGTCTCGATCATGGGCATACGGAAGGCCTCCAAGGTGGAGCGCAAGGTCTTCAAGGCGGGCGGGTATTCGGAAGGCGCCGACGCGAAGATTGAAGTAGTGAAATGGACATACCCGCCGAAAAAAGGCGGGGCAATGATGCTTTCGGGAGAACTGGACGACATGTGCGGACAGCTTCTTGGAATACTCAAAGAGAAGGGGGTGTACCAATGAGCTACACACTGATTGTGGCAGATGTGAGACAGGGCGTTTTCGGGGAAGCAAACCTTGATTCGCTCGGTATCGCCTCCCTTCTCGGAAAGGAGGTTTACCTTGTCGTGCCCGAAGGGGCATACGAGATGAACGAAAAAATGGCCGACGCCGTTGTAAAGGTGAAGGCCGCCGAGGAGGTCTTCCTCAACCCTCTTAACATGGGAAATATTCTTGAACAGGTTTTCGGAGCGCACGGAAAACCGGGCCATTTAGTCTTTTGCCACTCCTCTTCGGGCGCCGAATCGGCCGCCTATGCGGCAGGCCTTTTCGGCTTCCCCGTTATCACCGATGTAAGCGGTTATGACAGGGAGAGGGGTGTTTTCCTTAAGAGCTATTATTCGGACAAGATCTTCGGCGAGTTCAAGGCGGCGGGTGACGGGCCCTGTGTCATCACGGTACGCAGCGGCAGTTTCAGGGAATCCGTCCTGGAGAAGTCCTTTACCGCACGCGTCGAGGCGATCGAAAACGTCGAGATTGCCGCCGGAAGGACATTTATCGAATATGTGGAGGAAGAAAAATCGGATATCGATATCACCAAGGCGGAATTCCTCCTTTCGGTGGGCAGGGGCGTGGGGAACCAGGACGAGATCCCGTCCTACGAAGAGCTCGCGGGCACCCTCAAGGCCGTACTTTCCGGCTCCCGGCCCGTCATCGACAAGCTGTGGCTTCCCAAGGCGCGGCAGGTGGGAACCTCCGGCAAGACGGTAAAGCCCAAGGTGTATCTTGCCATGGGGATCAGCGGCGCTTTTCAGCACATAGCAGGGATGAAGGATTCGGACTGCATCATAGCCGTCAACAAGGATGCCGAGGCCCCCATCTTCCAGTACGCCCATTACGGGATAGTGGCGGACATCCACAAGGTGAGGGACAAACTGAAAGAGATAGCAAAGGCCTGATGGAAGAGAGCGAAAGAAACGTTCTTGTCGTAGGGGGAGGGATCGGCGGCATCACGGCCGGCCTGGAGCTTGCGTCCTGCGGTGTACGCGTGACGATGCTGGAGGAGGGCCCCTCCATCGGCGGCAGGATGATACAGCTTGACAAGACATTTCCCACCCTCGATTGTTCCACCTGCACACTTTCTCCCAAGATGGTGGAGGTGGCGCTCCAGCCGAGGATCGAACTTCTTTCCTGGGCGAAGCCCATGGCGGTGAAGAAGAAAGGGGCGGGGTTCACGGTCACCATCCTGAAGAAGGCCCGACACGTGGATATGAAAAAATGCACCGCCTGCGGCAGTTGTTCCGAAGGCTGTCCGGTAGTGATGAAGAGCGAGTTCAACATGGGAACGGGACCGAGAAAGGCCATCTATATCCCCTTTCCCCAGGCCATTCCCAACAAGGCCTCCATCGACAAGCGCGGTGAGCGCCCCTGCAAGGCTGCCTGCATGGATGCCTGCCCCATAGGCACGAACGTGCCGGGATATCTTAAGCACATCAGTGAAGGTCGCTTCGCTGATGCCTACATGCTTATCAGGGCGACGAACCCCTTTCCGTCGGTGTGCGGCAGGGTCTGCTACGCGCCATGCGAACGCGTGTGCAACAGGGGACAGCTCGATGAGCCGCTGGCGATACGAGATCTCAAGCGCTTTGCCGTCGACAGCTTTGACCTTGCTTCCCTGGAACCGCCTCAGGTCCAGAAGACGGGAAGGCGGACGGCCGTCGTGGGCGCGGGCCCCGCGGGGCTTGCATGTGCTTACGACCTTGCCATGGAAGGCCATGATGTCACGGTATATGAGGCCCTCCCCGAGCCGGGCGGCATGCTGCGCTACGCCATACCGGAATACCGGCTGCCCAAGGAAGAGCTGAAGAAGGAGATCGACCACATCCGCAAGCTTGGTGTCGATATCCGCTGCGGAGTCGAAATAGGAAAGCAAACATCCATTGAAGAGATCAAGGGCCGTCACGAGGCCGTCTTTGTCGCAACGGGCGCGCCTAAGGGCCTGCCCCTCGGGGTCGAGGGGGAGGCCCTTGCGGGCGTCATGGACGGCATCAGGTTCCTTCGCGGTATAAACGACGGGGAACATGCGTCGCCGGGAAGGCAGGTGGCGGTCATAGGCGGAGGGAACACCGCCGTCGACTGCGCGAGGACAGCAAAAAGGCTCGGCAGTGAGTCGGTCACCCTCGTCTATCGCCGTACAAGAGATGAGATGCCCGCAGCCGAAGAAGAGGTGGAGGCGCTCCTGCACGAAGGCGTGGAGATAGAGATGCTTGCGGCCCCGGTCCGTTTCCATGGAGAGGGCGGAAAGGTAACGAAGATGGAGTGCATCCGGATGGAGCTTGGCGAGCCCGATGAGAGCGGCCGGCGCAGACCTGTTGCTAAAGCGGGTTCGGAGTTCACGGTCTCTGTGGACTGCGTCATCTGTGCCCTCGGTCAGGCGACGCAGACCTCCTTTCTCGATGCCCTCGGTCTTGCGATGGGCAAGGGCGGGACGATAACCATAGACCCCGCCACGGGGGCCACGAACCTTGAGGGCGTGTTCGCCGGCGGCGACGTCGTGACCGGACCGGCTTACGTCGTAGACGCCATAGCCGCGGGAAAGAGGGCGGCCAGGTCCATAAGCGCCAGCCTGAAGGGCGAGGCCATTTCAGGCGAAGCGGGCAGGAAGATACCGCAAAAACTCTCCGACGAGGAACTGGCGGGGCTCACCGGAAGGGTTCAGAAAGCGGCCCGGACCGCGATGCCCGAGGAACCCGTTGATAAGAGAGTGACCGATTTTCGCGAGGTGGCCCTCGGATACAGCCCGGAGGATGCCGCGGCCGAGGCCGCGAGGTGCCTTGCGGGCCAGATCGAAGGCTGCATACAGTGCGGGGAATGCGAGAGGCGCTGCGAGGTGGGGGCCATCGATTATGCCATGCAGGATGAGATCGTGGACATGGACTTTGACGGCATTGTCCTTGCACCCGGCTTCGACCTTTACGACCCGACAGAAAAGAAGGAATTTGGTTACGGCACCCTGAACGGGGTCATAACAGGTATAGAATTTGAAAGGATCTGTTCCGTGACGGGTCCCACCGGCGGGGACATTATCATGAACGGTAAGGTCCCGAAGCGTTTCTATTTCATCCAGTGCGTCGGCAGCCGGGACCGCCAGAGCGGGGCCCGCTTCTGTTCACGGGTATGCTGTATGTACACCGCGAAGCACGCGAGCATCGTGAAGGACAGGATAAGGGACGCCGAGATATACATCTCCTACATCGACGTGAGGGCCTACGGCAAGGGCTACGAAGAGTTCTACAAGAGCACCCAGGAAAACGGGGCCGTCTACATCAGGGGGATACCCGGTGAGGTGACACAGGGAGAGAACGGTCTCCTGGTGAGGGTAGAGGATATGTTAAGCGCCGATATTTGCGAGATCGAGGTGGATGTTGTCATCCTCGCGACTGGCGTGAGGCCCCACAAAGGGATCGGGGACCTCTGCGAAATGATGTCACTCGATCGCGATGAATACGGATTTATAAAGGTCAATGCCGTGGAACCTTCAAAAACGAACGTGGACGGCATCTTTGTCTGCGGTATGGCATCGGGGCCCAAGGACGTTCCCGACACGGTCGCCTCCGGAGGGGAAGCGGCATCGAGATGCATGGAATATATCGCAAAGGACATTTCTTCATGAAAACAGGGATCTTCATCTGTCATTGCGGACACAACATCAAGCACACGGTGGATGTTAAAAGGTTGAGCGAGTATTTTAAAAAGTACCCGCAAGTGACTGTTTCCGAGGATTACCCCTTTGTTTGTTCTGAGCCCGGGCAGGACATGATCAGTGAAAGCATCGGGAAATACGGTCTCGACCGCGTGATCATAGCCTCATGCGCCCCTTCACTGCACGGCGAGCTTTTCAAGGACCTCTTGAGGAAGAAGGACCTGAATCCGTTCCTCCTGAGGAGGGTGAGCATCCGGGAACACTGCAGCTGGGTAGGAGACGATATCGAAGAGAACACTGAAAAGGCCAAGAGGCTCATCCTGTCAGGGCTGTACGGCGCGGCGCACTACGTGCCCCTCGAAGAGAAACAGGTCGAAGTCGACAAGTCGGCCCTTGTCGTGGGAGGCGGGGTTTCCGGGCTGTCCGCGGCGCTTTTCCTTTCGAAGATGGGCATGCAGGTCTATCTCGTGGAAAAGGAAGCGCAGCTCGGGGGCCGCGTGCGCGAGCTGAAAAGCGTGTGGCCAACGAGGATGAATGGCGCGAAGATCATCGAAGAGATGGAAAACGAGCTTAAGGGACGCAAGAACGTGGAGATCTTTGCGTCCACGAAGATAACCAACTTCGAAGGCTTCTTCGGCAATTACCAGGCCACGCTCGATACACCCGAAGGAGAACGGAGGATCACCATCGGCGGTGCCGTTGTTTCCATTGGATTCGCCCCCTTCGACCCGGTGATAAAGCCGGAGCTGCAGTACGGGAAAGACCCGCGCGTTGTGACCACCATCGATCTTGAAAGGGCAGGCGATGACCTCAAGCTTCCCGACAATCCCAGGATCGCCATCCTCCACTGCATCGGATCGAGGGACGAGCAGATCGGCAAGCCTTACTGTTCCCGTATATGTTGTATCAATGCCCTCCGTGTCGGAGAATCGATAAAAGAAAAATACAGCGACTCATACGTTGAATCCTTTTACATGGACGTGCGGGCCCATCCGCGCGGAGGCGAGGAATTCTTCGAGGACACCCAGGAAAAGGGCGTTCTCTTCACCAGGGCGAACATAGGCGAGATCATTCCCACACCTTCGGGCCTTGTGCTAAGGGGAGAGGACACGCTCCTCGGGGAGGCCTTTGAGCGTGAGTTCGACATGGCCGTCCTGTCTGTCGGCATGTCGCCGCCAGAGGACAGCAAGGAAATGGCGACGCTTTTCAAGATAAGCCTCGACAAGGACAAGTTCTTCCTTGAAGCGCATATCAAGCTGCGGCCTTTCGATACGGCAGTAAAGGGCATCTTCATAGCCGGATCGTGTTCGGGGCCCAAGGACGCGGAGGAATCCATAAACCACGGCAGGGCGGCGGCGCTGAAGCTATACGGTTTTTTGAACCTCGGTTATGCCTTCGTGGACCCCTTCATCTCCTTCGTTGACTCAAAGCGGTGCAGCGGCTGCCGCATGTGCGAACAGGCGTGCGTCGCGAAGGCGATCAAGTATGACGAGGAAAAGAGGGTCGTTCATGTCGAGGAGGCGGCCTGCATGGGCTGCGGGCTCTGCAACAGCACGTGCCCGTCTTCGGCGATAAGCCTGAGGGGATATTTCGACAGCATCATAGATGACGAGATCAGCGCCCTTTTGGAGGCCATATGACTTCAAACAACTGGGTAGAGGGGTAGTTTAATGGAAGAGAAGAACAAAAAGAACCCGGAGATAGTAGGATTTGCCTGTTCATTCTGTACGTTCAAGGCCTCGGAGATGGCGGGCAGCCTGCGGTTGAAATACCCCGACGGAGTGAAGCTCATCCAGGTGCCCTGTTCAAGCAGGGTTGACCCGGCCTTTGTCATAAAGGCCATCTTCGAGGGAGCGGACGGCGTGTTCGTGGCGGGCTGCCACCCCGGCGACTGTCATTTCATCAAGGGTAACTATTTTACAAGAAGAAAAATCGCTGCCCTGAAAGAGATGTTCGATGCCTTCGGTATGAAGGACAAACTGAAGCTTTTCTGGGTAAGCGCGGCAGAGGCGAGGCGTTTTGTAGAAAAGGTAACTGGAATGTATGACGAGATAAAGGACAAGAAAAAATGAAGGGGAAAAAGATCAAAGACAGTGCAATGGAAAACGCGCTCGGCAAGTTCCTCGAGCAGGAGCAGTATCTTGTCATGGGTTTCGAGAAGGACAAGGGTGATGTGTACCACCGTATCTTCAAGGACAACCTTGACAATTATTCCCTTATGAACCCCGTTTTCGCTACCAACGGCGCTCTTTACCTGCGGCGCCTTTTTGCGAAGGGGGCGCAGATCGTCATAGTGCTGCGGCCCTGCGAGGTGCGGGCATACATCGAACTGGTTAAGCTGACCCAGATCGAGCGCAGGAACATCGTCGCCGTGTCTATTGACTGTTTCGGAACGATATCCTCGAAAGACAAGAATGGCGATGTGCCGAGCGGGCCGGACGAGATAAAGAGCTTCTTCGGCGATCCCGAAAAGGGGCGCTTCGCATGCAAGAACTGCAGGGAGCGCCGGGGCGTAGTGGGAGATGCCGGCATCAGGATAGACGAGAGCGGCAATTTCTGGACCTTCCCCTACACGGAAAAGGGAGAGACGCTCCTTTCCCTCATGGAGGGCGATCCCGAAGAGGCCCCGCAGCAGATGCTCATCGGTGAGAATCAGCAGGTGCAGGCGTTCCAGGTGGACATGGAGACATTCTCGAAGGACTTCTCGAAGTGTATCATGTGCATGAACTGCAGGGACATGTGCCCCGTCTGCTACTGCGTCGACTGTGTTTTCAACGGCGACGAATACCTGCCGAAGGGGGACGCGCTCTTCAACAAGATCTTCCGCACGGGTTCCACGGGGATGCCGCGCGGGAAGGAACTTTTCCACCTCATAAGGATGTTCCACGTCTCGCAGACCTGCGTCGGGTGCGGGGCCTGCGAGGAGGCGTGCCCCCAGGGCATCCCGCTGACGAAATATTTCAAGGGCATTTCGGAGAGGCTCCAGGGGATGTTCTCATACATGTCGGGGCGCAGCTTCGACGAATCCATACCATATCTGACATTTGTCGAGGATGAACTGAAAGATGCAGACGACTGACAGGGCGTTGGAACTAACCGGTTATCAGAGGCAGGACTTTTCGGTGTGCCTGGGCTGCAAGATATGCGCCTCGGTGTGCACCGTGAACGATCTCTCCTTCAACTCGAACCCCCAGGACATCCTCCAGAGACTTTTCCTTGGAAGGGAAATCGCCGCGGAAGAGCCGCTGGTAAGGTTCTGCACCGGCTGCTACCGGTGCACCGGCGCGTGCCCCTGGAACATACGGATACCCGAGGTGGTGCGGGCGCTGCGGGAGACGCTCTCAACGGAGTCGCCCTTCGAAAAGGCCTTCAAGGCGTCCCTCCAGATATGGGGGAGGGTCTACGAGCCCTACGTTCTCATGAGAGCGGTCCCTTTTCTCCTGAAAGGCGGATACATCAAACACATGTCGAGGTGGATGGAATACATGGGCTTTCACCTGCCTCACAAGGTAAAGAGGACCTGATATGGATTACGGCTACTACCCCGGCTGCTCGCTCACAGGCTCTGCCCACAAGCTCGACAAAGGGATCAGGAAGGTCTTTGAGAAACAGGGGCACACCCTGAAGGAGATACCCGACTGGAACTGCTGCGGTGCCTTCGAATACGGCAACCGCAACGAACTTGCCGATTTTTCGAAGAAGAACCTTGAAAAGGCAAAGGGCCTTTTTTCCGAGATCATCGCCCCCTGCCCCGCGTGCTACAAGAACCTCAAGGAGGCAGACGAGAAAAGGGAGTTCGCCGTTACCCACCCGATGGACCTTTTTGACGATGCGTTCTTCTCCTCGATGAAGCAGGCCCGGGACCTGAAAGGGCAGGTCTTCACCCCTTACTACGGATGCATACTGCTTCGGCCCAAAGAGACGTCGATAAAGAACGATACCGTTATGGAAGAGGCGATAACCCGTTTCGGCGGCGAGGTTGCCGGCGAAACGGTTAAGGACAAATGCTGCGGCGGCAACCAGGTCTTCATCAACAAGTTCGTCACGGAAAAGCTCTCACTGCTTGTCCTTGAAAAGTCGCAGGGGACGATCGTCGTCTTCTGCCCGCTTTGCCACATGGCGATGAAGACATTTTCCGGTCCGAGGAAGGTCGTCTATTTTACCGACCTCCTCCTTTATATCATGGGAGAGACGAGCGCCTTATGAACGTACTGGTAATAGGTGGAGGCATCAGCGGAATATCGGCGGCAAAGGTTGTCCTCAAAGAGGGCCATAACGCCATAATACTCGAGAACACTCCGGAGCTTGGCGGCACCATGGCCCGCATCGCCAACTGCCGGATAGGGTTCAAGACATTCTTTGACGAGATAAAGGACGACCCGCGCCTTCGCGTGATCAGGGACGCGTCGATAACATCGGTGCAGAAAAAGGGCGGCGCCTTCACCGTGGCCTTGAGCGACTCCACCGTCATCGAGGCCGACAGGGTGATCGTGGCATCGGGCCTCTCACCTTATGATCCCGTGGAATACAAGGGCAAGAGGGTGCTCACGAGCCTCGAATACGACGCGAAGATAGACCAGCGAAACGGCGAACTCCCCGACGATTTCAACAAGGTGGGGTTCTTTCTCTGTGTCGGGTCGCGCTCGAAGGAATACCCGCTGTGCTCATCCGTGTGCTGCTCGTACACGATACGCGAGGTGAAATGGACCCTCCAGCGGGCAAAACCCGAGATCGCGGTCTTCTATAACGACCTGAGGCTGTTCGGCCAGGAGTTTTTTCTGGAGAAGATCTACCGTGACGCGGGTGTCCGGTTCGTCCGGGCCAACTCGCGCTATTTCGAAGAGGACGAGGAAGGCGTGACGGTGCGCTATTTTGTCGACGGAGAGCTCAAGGAAGAACGCTTCAACTACGTGGTGCTGGCCATCGGACTTCGGCCGAATCCGTCCCTTGCAGACCTTGGCACGCTCTTCGGTTTCTCGCTCAACGAATACGGATTTGTCAAAGAGGAAGACCCACTCTTCACCGGCGCGCAGGGTGTCTTCGCCTGCGGCGGGGCGCTGGAGCCGATGAACATCAAGGACTCCATCCTTACGGGATTCGGTGCGGGAGTGCTTGCCGTGAAGGACGCGGACCTCCTCACAAGCGCGGCCAGGGAACAGGGCCTGCTCTACAACGAGCCGGGGCCTGAGATAACCATGCCCGATGGGGATGTCTCATCATGCCTCTTCTATCTGGGAACGGAAGACCCCGGAGCGGCGATGTTCTACGAGTACATGTCGGCCAGGTTCATAGAAGCTGCCCGCAGGCTTAACGAGGCTGGCAAGACCGTCTACGTGGTGACGAAGAACGCTGTCATGCCCTCCTACGACGAGCTCAACTACGAGAAGGCGCGCCGCGAGGGCGTCGTGATCATCAATCTCGAAGAGGGACAGGCGCTGGATATCTCCGGCAAGCAGGCGCGCATCGCGGGCCCCGGCAGGGACATCACCTTCGAAGTGGACCGCGCGGTCCTCTTCGATGACTACATGGACCATTTCAAGGGTAAGGAATTCCTTTCCGTATACCGCTCGGAGCCCCAGCTCCGCTGGTCGCCCACGAAATGGAGCAGGAAGAAATACCACACCGGCTTCGTCCGCCACCCCAGGGACAAGAGGTGGGAGCCGCGGGAGGTCCTGGGCGCACTCGGCGAGATGATCCTCGACAGGGAAGAGGAGCGCGTGTACCCTGAGGTCGAAGAGGAGCGCTGCAGCGGATGCGGCTCCTGCAAGGACGCCTGCCCCCAGAAGGCCATCGACATCACGATACAGGAACAGCAGGTCGCCGTCTTCGGTCCCATCACCACGACGGGCGTGCCCATCGCGCATGTCAATGAGGATAGCTGCGTCGCCTGCGGGCTGTGTGTGTCCACCTGCCCCTCGGATGTGATCAAGTTCCCGGAAACGTAAAAACAGTCAGACGGTTTTTTGGTTTGTTCAGTTTCTTTGGTTTATACGGTTATAAGGAGCGCCTCCTTCTTTTTTTAACGCTTCACAAGCTTTCAAACGTTCCACAAACTTTCAAACGCCCCATAAACGGTTAAACTATCTTTATATCGCTTCACAAACCTCAAACGCTTCACAAACTTTCAAACTGTTTTTTATCCCCGCATGTTGACAAGATGTAGCCAATTGGCTACACTATAAGTGTGATCGAGATCCGCAAGACGGACGTTTTCGCAAGATGGCTCAACAACCTCGAGGACATTCGGGCGCGGGCACGTATCATGGTGAGGATCGAACGGTTAACGGCGGGGAACCCCGGAGATGTGAAGCCTGTGGGCGAAGGGGTTTCGGAATTGCGGATCGATCACGGACCCGGCTACCGGGTCTATTACAAGCAGTGCGGGATCTATACGGTGATCCTGCTGGCAGGTGGTGATAAGCGGACGCAAGCCAGGGATATCAAGACAGCGCTGCGTCTGGCAAGAAATCTACAGGGGTAATACTATGAAAAAGACAGTCACTACTCGATATGATGTTTCCGAACATCTCCGAACACCGGAGGAAATGGCCGCCTATCTTGAAGCATGCATTGAGGATGCTGATGGCGACGCCGCTTTTATCGCAAAAGCTTTGGGAGATATTGCTCGAGCCAAAGGAATGTCCCAGGTGGCACGTGAAGCCGGTCTGTCCCGCGAGAGCCTTTACAAGGCGCTCTCTGGGGAGAGGAGCCCCGGTTTCGACACTATCCTCAAGGTAATACGTGCCCTGGGACTGACGTTGCACGCCGGGGCGGCGAATACGACAGGGTAAACAGTTTTTTGGTTTCTTCTGTTTTTATGGTTTGTATGGTTTATAAAGATTTCCTTCTTTTTTAACGTTTCATAAACTTTCAAACGCCTCATAAACTGTCAAACTGTCTTTATGGGTTTATACGGTTTGTTCGGTTTCTATGGTTTCTATGGTTTATTAAGGACTGGCCTATGATGACTTTAGTGGACACCAAGGTTGCGGTATAATAACCGGATGGAGGTGTCAACATGGAAAGAGCCCCCAAGAGGGTGTACACAAAGGAGTTCAAGGAAGAAGTGGTCAAGA